>Ga0179593_1524133_pt1 | contig 14728 bp, 12 predicted proteins | sample CZODoug2_1_08_16_FD_185931 | JGI IMG/M metagenome (GOLD analysis project Ga0179593, IMG submission 185931) | Vadose zone soil fungal communities from Angelo Coast Range Reserve, California, USA - CZODoug2_1_08_16fungal (PacBio error correction) | ecosystem: Environmental > Terrestrial > Soil >...
TTTCGAGTCGAGAGAAGAGAGGTATTGAGGGATGTCAGCTGCAATCTCCATGAAAAGCGGAGCATTTAGGGTACGATCACACATGCCCCAGGGGCCAAAAAACAATTTGGCAAGACGGGCGGGAGACATACCTGCATAGTCGAAGCGAAACAGGATATTTTCGCGGTCCTGCGGCATCGATCGGTCCACGGAGCAAGACTAAGAAGGTGCCGGTTACATGAAGGTGGGCGACTGCGAATTCCAAGCAAACGGGCAGTTGAGGCTGGTTCACAAACAGAACTAAACAACACTGCCGAGAGTGCAGAGTGTATGAAAAGCTGGTGTGAGAGAAGGACCTGGACAGGCTCCGTGCGGATCGGAATTTCGTATAACTCCGAGAGTAAGCTCCTTAGGCGAGAATAGGGGCGCCTTTTCCGACCGAGTCGTAGGGGACGAGATTGGGAGAGCTATCCTTCGTCTCTCGGTAGGGAGACGGGACGAAATGTAGCAAAGCGAACTGTAGAAACATCAATCTCTGGAACGATCTTAACGCAAAATGTAGAACCTTCATAAATACCGTCCTGAAAGGGGAACAAGAAAACCTGTGGAGGGGACGCCTCCAGATGTAGAGCGGAAGAGCTGCCTCTGTCATGGGTTGCAACTACAAGTGAGATGTTGTACCGCTGGGCGCAAGAGGGGAGTTGACCAACTGTTGCAGTCAGGGCGTGTAAGGAGACTGTGGCGTTAGAAACTATGAGCGAGTAGCGCAGAGACGGCTAGGGAAGCTCAGAAATAGAATTGTTTTGTGCGAAGCGAGCGGGGCAAGCTAGTGGCACTACTAATATCTGAAAACAACTCAGCGGTTTGGCGTCGAACCGTACTGGGTGAAAAAGAGAGGAAAATAAATGTGGGATAAACCTGAAATCTTCGTCGCTAATGGGTTTATCCTTTCAACGGCATCATTAGTGCTTTCATTCGCAACACAGGGACAAACATTATTAGTCAGGGTTGGCATTATGTCATGGCAGGCAAAGAGGAGGGAAAGAAGTTTCATATCGCGTAAGCCTTTGCTTCAGAAGGGAAATGGGATGATAGCGACAAACTGCGTAAAAGAGAGGGCGATTGTCGGATGCCAGGTTTAAGCGAGGTCCGCAGAACTCCAGGCGAAGCGCTATTGGCGCATGAATTTTCCCAAGGCTAAGAGAACCGCTCGGGGTCAGTATATCGACTTGTAATGAAATTGAAGGGATAGCCATCTGCAGGGCGGGATCAAATCAGAACGTTGAACCGCCCGCCGCATTCAGTGTGGTGTACTATGGCCCCTTGCCGAGACAAAAACTTTCTTCAATGGGAGGGTGAAAACTCAAAGGGACGGGATAGGGTGGACGGTTAGGCGGGCACAGAAAACATCGAAAAAGGAGCCTGGTCTAACGTCAATCGCGCTAACCGCGAAGTCTTACGAGGAATGGCGCCCCGGTCAAAGGGAGGCAATTAAGAAGGTGCTGTATGTCAACAAAGATCAAAGAAAAAAAAAAAGAAAAGAAACAGGCGGGGCTGGGGCGAGCGTTTGCGATCCGCTGGGACCGTAGCGTCAAAGGTTTACCGCCCCTGGCTCAATACTCAAACGACACAGCAAAAACGTAGGAAGATGAGATGTGAGCAGTTTCTATCACTGGTAACTTACAACCGTCAGCGTACAGAGCGCTTCACATGGGGGAAAAGAAACATGTAGGGTCTGTCCGTCGATTAGCAGTAGGAGCTATAAACTAGGGGGCAAGGATCGCTGATAAGAAATCCGCCTGCAGATAGAAAGGCCCTAGGCTAAGCGCTCCCGAATTTTAAGACTCGACCGAGTTGCCATCGGAGATATGATTGGGGACGGGGTGGACATTAGAACGCGTGCCCCCGAGCCAAGGGTTGTAAAGTGCTCCAAGATAGCGGAGGCAATGATCATCACAATCGGAGTTTCATGCTATGGGTCTTAGAGCACATAGCCCGCAGGACATGACTTCTAGGTAACCATGGCAGGTGGGTGAGCGGAATCGCCACGCTGTCAAGAAGAACGAGTCGTCTGCAGGTTTCACATCGAACGGCTCAATGCGGTCAAGGACTCGAGGGAGGATAAAAGTGGGGGACAAAAGGGCGGGACGCTCCGCGCTTTGTAAAGTTACGAAGGGTCCAACCGACGAACTCTAAGAAACCTTACGAGAGGGGAAGGGGGCATCGGGGGGAGGTCGTCGTGCCTTGAGTACACCACCCTACGAGTAAAGGGGAGGGGGGAAACTCGTCCTGGGTGGGCGAAAAAAGTAGCTTTTTTTTTGAAAAGGAAAAAAACGAAAAATTCTCTCGACGTATGGGGGGTGATGTCGTAATTCCCGGGTATCGTCGTGGAGTCCGTTCGAGCGTCAGAAAAAGCCGTTCGCTGACGCAAAATCAACTGAGTCCAGGTACTCTGACGAAAAAGGGGCAGAGACATTTAGTGCAATGTCGCCGGACAGGAAAACGTTGGGGTAGAATGGAGACAGTACGAAACGAAGGCTGAGAACAGGTGTGTCATCATGACGCGGTCCAAGCAACATATACGGCAACCTTCGGTGCTTCTCACCGCTCTCGTATTGTGTCCTCAAAATCTCCGGCGAGAGAACTGGTCGTATGAATAGGAAGGTTTCGCGTCGCAGAGGGGTATTCTGAAGGCGCCAAAGTAGATGATCTTTCGAAGGGAGGTGGTCGATTCTGAGGCAATCGGGCACACTACGACCTTATCCTGAGGCCAGGACCGTGACACTCGTCACACACGACGGGAGAAAGAAGAGAAACCTCGCCGCGAAGGAAGATCATCTCGGTGTAGGTGAGTATGGGAAGGGGGAACATATCTGGATCCGCCGGATGCACGGCAAGTGGCAGCACGGTTGCCTCACAGTCACTGAGATCGAACCATCAAGCGGGAGAGAATGTGATTTTGCTACCCAGCTGAAGGGACCGATTGGGAGGGTCCTTTCGGACCCAAAAAAAAGAACCAGCGGGCATCACGGTTCTCTGTGCAAGACAGGTAATATTCCGTCCGGAAAGGCTCTTTCGACTAGCGTCAACGATAAAAAACAGGTTGGACGGTGGCCATGTCATGTTCGCACTGAAAAGAGACGTCGTCCCTTTCCGTGTCGGAGGGGGGAAAGGGGAAGGACAAACAACTGTGCTCCACTGCATATCTTCAGCAAAAGGAAAGAGCGAAAACCTGCAGGCGTAGTTCGAGCAAAAAAAGAAGATCTCTCTCACCAACCCAAATTCTAGATATCGGGGAATGTCGCGCGGATCGGACGCGCGTGGGACATAAACGCGTCCTGAGCAACGCCATTAATATGCTTGGGGTCAGGAACGAACCGGGAACGCATACCCCGAGCGTGGGAGTTGGTTTCGACATCTGTCATTAAGGCCCCAACCCCATGGGAAAAAATACGACGATACGGGTCGGAAGGCGGCAGAAAGATACTTACAAAACGAAATAAGAAGAGACGAGAAGGACGGAAAGAATGGGCGATCGTTGTGACGCGGGAAAAACTCCCCAATTCGAAAGCAGTTGGTTACTATGGGGGTCGCCACAACAGGAGCCCTGCGAAGGGAAAGTCGCCTATTGAAATGGAAATCTGGGAAGGCAACTGAACAGAGGTACTGCAAAGACCACGCTTATGACCTGACGGCTATGACGAAAGCGCGTTGCTCGGCTCAGTTAGAATTTGAAACCGGAACGAGCTAGGGCTCAGTGTGGGATTGGTAGGATCGAGCAATTTCTACATGAGGAACCGCATGGCAAAACTTAAAAACAAGAATTAGAAGTAGAGTGGAAACGGAACATCCTCTCTTGCCGGATGATCGGCCCACCTGAGGTGAGCACACTTCAAGAACACGTCAGCGAGAAATTTGTTGTCCTCGTAGATTAAAAAACAAAGAGGTAGGAGCGGACGGAGGCGAGCCGGATGACGCGAAAATCGACCAGGGGAAGATGGGGGTTTCGGGGCAAGTAGAGATTCCGCCACAGTTTGATCAGAAGAAGGTGGGGGTATATACTGTTGCGGGGAGAAAGCAGAATAGGAAGATCGGGAGGAGAGACAGAGACAAGTGTGCCTCGTCATTGAATCAAAATATGGCGATAACTAGTAGCCAACGAGTTTCGGCGATCGCGAGTTTTATCGAAAACGAGGAGTCTTGTGTAACTGTAAGGCTCACCGATGGGACAGAAATAGTAGAGGTTGTTAATTGTTGACCTGGGACAATAACAAGCTACGATTTCCAAAAAATCTCGCGACACACCCGAGGTGATGTATACCAAAAAAGCAATGCCCTCGCGATACTACGGGGGCACAGTTTTCGGCAAAGATGAACGGGGGGAGGAGGTTTCCCCTATATCAAAGCGGGAGGAAGACAAGGTCCGTCAAAGGGGCGGTCCCATTCTAATAGAGCGACGGAAAGCACGATCATTGAAAAGGTGGAGGACAAGGTTCAAACGGGCGACTTACAGCGTCTGTCATGCGGGAGCAGGGCGGCGTCAAATGTGTCAAAAACATGGGGAAGTACCGGGGGATATGGGTTGCGATGACATGGTCGATCGAAGCGGCGGATTTAAGAATGAACAAATCCCTTTGATTCGGCTTTCGCATGGATTAGTGAGATTTCCCGGACAACCTCCGATTCAGGGTTGGCCTAATTATTAAGAGTAACATGACAAGAGAATCCGCTCAGAAGTCGGTCACGGACGTCCGGCATCGGGACGGGGGGAGGAATGGCCGTCGTGCGCTCGTTGACCGGGACGCGTAGCCGGTTAGAAAGGGGCTGCTCTTCATAAGGGAGAGCCGCTCTCTTGACTCAGACTAGACACAAAAAGGTGTAGGGGCATCCGTATCGCACGGTTCGAGTGTCGTACCTTTGATGTATCTAACGAGCGGACTTCGGATCCACTGAGGTATAAATGATATTTCTACCGAAGCAGAGAAGGGCCTAAGAGGGGGCACGGTCGACCAACCGGAAACCGATCGCGAAAAAAAGCCTTCTTGCCGTGTTGTCTAGTACGATGAAACCCCCTTAGGATTAAGTGTCTGGAACCGGCAGGACCCCTCGGAAAAGACTGGCTAAGGATCAACGGGGATGCATCTCGGCGGGCCGGCGAAAAAGGATTCGATGTGGGTCAGTTAGGGGAAAAGGCCACACTACCGGGGAATTATTGTGCAGATCTAAGAAGCATCAGGATAAACAAGAACGGCGAGTAGATAATGGGGTGAAAGGGACGGAATTGAGCGAAGCAAGCAAGCCGGACGAAACTTAGTCAATCAGTTCAGGAGCTGGGTTTGGTCAGACGGCAGGGGGGACGCTGTAGAACGCAGCTCGAAGGGGGTGGATTGACATCACGAGCATGGGAGGACCGTCAGTGCGGAGGGGATTCTGTAGAGGAACATTGCGACGGTCATTGTTGAAAAGGCGCTCATTATCGTGTCGTCCAACCCGGGACGGCGAAGAAATCAGTGATGGGGCGAGCCGGCCATCTGCCGGGTCTTGGGACTGCATGAGCTCCCCGAGGAGAAGGAGGAGACATCTTGGGACGCGAGGACGGGTTTTGCAGAGGAAAGGGTAAAACGAACAACAGTTCGTGGGAGGTGACACGTGCCCGTAGCTGCGAAATGAAGACGCGAAGGATAGAAAGAAGCACCGGTACTGAGCCTGAAGCTTCGGCGGTGCGGGCGGGCAAACAAGTGAGGGGGGATGTAAAAAAGAAGACACCGAAAAATTCGCAAGGTCGAACGCAAGGAAGGAAAGAGGGAGGAAAACCAGGGGGAGAACGTCTGGACCAGACGAAGAATTCTTGTATCCGCCAGGGTTGAGCAGCCGCACCTAGGGGAACGAAACGAGAACTTTTAGGCATCCGAAAAATGAAAACAAGTTTGTGAGGGTGGGTAGGACATGTGTGAGGTTATGCGCATCCTTGGAACCGGTACGGAAGGATCGTCAAGACTAATCGGGATTTTGGGGGCATCAATGGAGGGGCTGGTAAACCTAAGTCGGGGAGGAAATGATAGACTTCTTACGCGACCTCTCGTCACAAACAAAAGGGAAGGACTAGTTAGCGCGATCGACGAAAAGGAGTGAAGAACTCGCTAAGTAACCGTTTGGTAAAAGTATCGAATTGCGTGATAAACCGCTTTCCTGCAGAAGCATGAAAGGAAAAAGTGGTGGAGAGGAATTACAATCTCTATCAAATAGTGATGCGGATCTAAGTTCATGTTTTGTGAAAACAAGCAGTGCAAAACTCGACGAACTTGGGGGGAGGAAGAAACAGAGACAACGCAACGCCTCTGCACGCAAAGGAAAACAAGTACTTATTCTCCGTTTAAAAACGTACAAAGAAACTTCATTATTTGGGAGGTACGGGAGGGGTAGGAACACAAAAAACGCTAAGGCCAGATACGTCGGCGGAGAGACGATGTGCTCATGGAGCTGCTTACGAATTGCACTGATCAGGAGCAAGAAAAGACTGCCGGCGTAATGGTCGACGCGAAATATCGAGAGGAAGAGAAAAAAAAAAAAAGAGGGGTTATTAGGTGGAGGATGGTCGCGTCGGAAGATTGCGGACAGATTGGAAACAATCGCACATGAAGAAAGCATGTAACCAAAACCGTGGCGCTAATCTGAAAGGGAAAGGAGGGTGAACAGGTTGGTTAGCCGATGCAGCCGTCATTCTACCACCAGACCATTTGAACGGACGCTACGTCGGAGAAAGAAATCGCGAGTTAAAGGAGGAGCATCGAGACTGGGGAGGAAATTCGGGGGGCGTGGGGACAGGGGGGGGGGCTAAGGGAGACAATCCCCACTTAGTCGAAGTCATCCCCCAACCATCTTGAATAGGGACCGAAGTTCGTCGGCCGACCACGCATTGGTGAAAGAGCCGTGATGACGCGCCGCATGGAGGCCGTGGCGGGAGAGAAAAGCAGAAGAATTATTGTAAGAATCGAAGGACAACTCAGTAATAAAGCGAGCCGCGGAATCACCTTGCAAAAACGTGTTTTCCCGAGATGTCTAAAGTTAGGATCAGCAATGTCTAGTCAAACTGACAGACCGTGGGACATGCGCCCAGGCAAAAGGTTGAGAAGTCATCTTCGAGACCGTGCAGACGTCTACGAACGAGCGCAAAACCTCATTCGAAAGGAAGATGGTGGACGAGGAAAAACGATGTGGTCAAACTCCTGGGGGGGAAGAGGGATAAATACGAATGAGTCTGGAGTATCTCCGGGCGGAAAATAACGTGGTCTGGGATCCCAGGTCCCGAACTCACAGAGATCATTGGGTACGTCTCCATAAGTCGCAAAAAAAAAAGGAACTTCAAGGCTCGGGAGAAAAAGCGATTCTTAATCACTCTTGAAGGCGCAGTCAAGCGGTACGATAGAGTATAACGAGAGCGCCCCGCAAATAAAGACGGAGCTAGAAAGGTAGTAGAGTGGACCGAAGAAAAGCGTAGCTTGGTTTTGGGGTTGGGGGGGTTCGACCGGGGGTCACGGAAGATGAATTGTGAAAATGGCTCACTAGAACCTCGTTGCGGCGTGCAAGATGTCATATGAAGGACAACAATCGGACCCACGTGAATAATAGAATCGGATGTCTGGGGAAATTGACAGGGGGAGGAACGCACAGAGCAATTTGTAGCTGGCGGAAGCAGAAACACAGAAAGTTTCACGGGCAAAAAAAACAAATACCCAGCCTTACTGCGAAAGCGCTCTGAAGGCAAAGGGTTTGTCAAGGCGTTACGAGTGTTTCTGACTTGGCTGAGGAGAGCTGCAAGACAGACATGAATGAAGGGTAGGGGTGGGGCGAGCAGGCACCATTCGTCTCGATCGAAGTTGCGGAAATTCCAGAAGGGGACGCTTTCACTTGCCAGACAGTCGGAAAGGTAAAGGGTCCAAGAAAAAAGTGCCCCGGAAGAAGGGTGGCAGTTTTGAATAGACGACATCTAGAAAAACGACAACAGTCGTAGGACGGAATGGTCACTAATCAGGTAATCGCTCGATCGTGCCGAGAGCCAGGAAGGATGGGCGCAGTGAGAAGAATAGGACCTATGGCATTAATTCTTGGAAAGATCTTGGCGCTAGGGAACGACAGGCGCGCAGGGTTCACCGCAGAGACCGGAAAAGGAGGAACGTAAACTAGGGAGAAATCGCATCAACACACCCACGGAGGGGTCTGACGGAGAACTACGTATAGCGGGACAGGTAGTTATACAACTTAAACAGGGCACAGCGGACGTAAAAAGCTCTTCACTTCTCTACGGACGGGGTGGTGAAGGGCCGACTGGTAGGGAAGACGGTTTATATCTTCGTCCCCGGTCGTAAGACTCCGAGGCTACGGCGATTAAAAACGTCTGATGAAAGGGAATCTGACGGGGGTTTCAAGAGGTTGTGTCGCTTTCTATTCGGACAAAGGATCATTCTGGAGAAAGGGAACTGAAAAATTCTCATGGAGCAATGAAGCGCGAAGTGGAAGAAGGGGGAGGGTCCAAATAATCGTGCGTCAGATGCGAAAAGAATGCACCACTAATCGCGATTGCCAAAGTGCTTGGGGCGCGAATCCATAGAAAAGGAAGTCGTCACGGGGGGGACAAATTACATCACAAAAATAAGCTTCGGACGGTCCGCGCAGGTAGAAACCTCGCGCTAACGGGCGACGTACGGGAGGCGGCGACTCAATTGTCGGAAAGGGGACGTCTCATACGGAATCAATCGGCCAAATGGGGGAAGTCGCGAGTCAGGGAATCTCCTCGATCGAGAGTGAGAATACCCAACCAGAATGAAAGAGGGTTATAATTCGGAATAAAAGCTGTTGGCTTGCAGGAGCACAAGAAGACAACCTACGACAAGTTTCTCGCAATGGGAAAATGGGTAAAGTCAGACGGAACTTCGGAAGAGTTTGGTAAACATATCAAGCGTAATCGCCGCAAAAGGAAAGGAAAGCCCGGACGTATGCGCTCACTAGCCCAGTGATGACGGGGCTCTCTTCTGAAAAAACAAAGGTGGAAGGGGTCGCCGAAAGCAGTCAGGAATTTCACGCCCCGGAACAGGGAGAACATTTGTTCGAATCTACGAATCTATGAAAACCAATAGGAAAGGGAGTCAGAAGCCTAATAGCCAGACCCCGAAATGCCGCTCGAACAGGAACTTGGAGGAGGGACCCAGTGGTTTCACAGTGAGAAGAAATGGACTGGGGTGCGGACCATCTTGACCGTCGGGGATCGAACGGCAAGGTTTGTACAGAGAAATTGTAGTGGACGAAAGCGGGAATATCTGCCGCGAACTGAGAGCACTCTCACACACAGAAAAACCAGGGGCGAAAGGAGATCCTCTCCGCCAGAATGTGTACGGTAAGGGGCCTGATGTAGAGCCAAGAAACAGCACGGATCCTCGAAGCCGTGCCTCACGCGGAATGGGAGTGGTTTAGGATCTACCGACCATTTCGGAGGAAGGTAGTGGGTACTCTTTAAGATGAAGAACTGGGCCCAAACACCGGAAGCAAATAAACCCGCGTCACTACCAGACTGTACGATCTTACGGATAATCAGGAAGGTCGGAGCGTACGTGCGAAAGCATGACCGGAGGGTCAAGGTCGCAGGCTGAACCCCGGACAGACATAGGGGCCATTTCCTGTTAAGCGGAGGTCACTACAGCCCCAGGGCGGCGATTGCAGCTGCTCAGACGCCCCAGGCGTAGAGGGAAAAAGAGCTCTCAACCACAGAGAGCGGGAAAGGAGAGATAAAGGGTACGCGTCGAGATGGAGGCGACAAGGAGTTCCTGAGCAAGGAAGTCGAAGAGAAAGGCGACAGCACGTAAGAGCACGAACGTCTCCCGAGAGCGTAAATTGCCGAGAGTTTAGGGGTTAGCCTGCGCGACTCTGAGGGGGAAATGGAAGTGAAAACCGAAGGTTGGGGGGTCCGGACGACTACAGAAACCCTCCGATCTCGTTTAAATGAATACGGGAGAGGACTGATGCCTGATATGGGGGGCTAGGTTTTGACAAGGGAACGACCCTCCCCAATCTTAGGGTGAGAGGGGGTCTCACCAGCAAAAAACGCACGGGAGCATGGAAGATTAGTCAGACGATCGGCAAATTGTATTGCGGCGACGGTACTTAAGGCACGACCTCAAAGGCAAGAAGAGCGCATCCGGAGGAAAAAGATAGCATTCAATCTACATACAATAAGAAAATACGTCGATGACAGGAGAACCTTCTGCTGCCTTAAGAAAATTTACATGACCGGGCGTAACGTTTGTGAAGAGTTGAGACGAGGAAAGGCGAGCAGTAGATAAGAAACAGAGTGAAGTTGAACCCATTGCCTAGACGCCAGAAACAGAATGAGTGAAGGACAGATCAGAGAATACTACAGAGGCAAGGATGGGACAAAAGAGAACATACAAGGGCTGAACAAAAACTCTGGCTATAAGGAGGCCTCAAGTACCGAAAGGGGGGGGGTAAATACGATAACGGCTTCAGATGGGACGGCTTCGCGCAGGAAGGAAGGGGGGTTGTTGGGACGAATCGACCCTGTTTAGGTAGGGTTGTAAGTCGAAGCAGGGGCGAACAGCAATTCGGGGACGTGGCAAATTCGGAAAAGGGAGAAACGCTTGGGAAGGAGAAAGAAACAATATTTATAGGGAAGCGTAAAGACGGACGCGATGTCGAGAAGGGTCGAAGCTGACGAACTAGGAGCTTGTCAAAGAAGTCCGTCGACTGCAAAAGTAGGTGTTTGACAGTTTCGACCAAATACTGCAAATCATCGGGCGTCAGGAGACTGGATCAATAAGGGAAACGGAGAGCCGGGTTAGAATGCGTCCGAGACGAAAACCCGCATAGAGACTCTGATTCTGGTCGTCTTAGGGGGTGGACACTGTCCCAATAAGTGATCGGCTTGGGGAAAAAACCATGTCGTCAGCAAAGGGATGGGCTCAGGGACGAAGTCTACCACTCCTGCCCTACTGAATCGATTTGTTACGCAGTGGTTCACGGAGGAACTGAGATTTCAGTTGGATTGGGAGGGGGGGCGGAGAAAAATCGCAAATGAGGAGGGAAGAGATGGGGAGACCAAGTGGGGGCGATCGCATCAGTGGGAGTGGAACCTCTGACCTGAATAGCTGAAGATCAAGGCTTTCTTAGGGGATAGTTCCGAAGAAAGCCTACCCGGGCGGGAGACGAGTTGGAAAGTTGTTTCGAAAGGAAGGACTACAAAAGAAAATCTAGAGCGAAAACTAACAGGGGCCGATGCACTGGCTGAGATACAGACCGAGGTAGCGCAGAGCCGACCGTCAGGGGAAGTATCAACCGGAGAAGTGCGATTCAAATAAGAACCTGACTCGCGTACTACGACGAACACAGGAGAAGGGAGCGCTGGGAAAGTACGCTATTGTGAGGGGCCTGGAGGGTTGCGGCCAAAGGCTAGGCCCTCAACACTAACACGGGATGGGATGATACGTATCGCGCGGAAAAAGTTTATAAAAAGGGCAGAGGGGCAATAACGCTTTAGAGCAAAAGATGAGCGGGAGCTGCTTTCCTTGAGGGGTTCTGACAACCCCCGTGAAGAAGTACACGGCGCAGTCCGCTGGGTTATGGCAAAAGAAGGCTAGAAGATTCAGTTACGGGCAGCTGTGACGAAGGGAGGATGCCGTTTTGCGAAGGTCACCACAAAACGAAAGCCTGGGGCGGGAGTGTGGGGGAAAAATTGGGAGAAAGGCCAGCAATGAGAGACAATGCGGCCGGGATATGGTCAACTGCGACGGAACGTGGAGAGGATAAGCCATGAAGCGATGACTACTCTTCAATCAGGACCTCTCAGCGCGGATCGCCCTCAAGGAAGGGATGAGGCGAACAAAAACGGACCGGCAAAAAGGATACAAGCGAGCTTCGGCCGCCAGGTAGGGGGGGGGAAGGGGAGGCGGGCGAACAATGCGCGAATCTGGGACTCACGCTCGTTGTAGGGAATGGGATCTCACTGAACACACGCCAAGAGATGCGCTTGATAGGGCAGACTGACAGGTTCGTCAGTGTCAAAGCCCCCTACTACGAGTTCATATTTAGAATCGATTGCGACGGGGGCAGTGCAAGGAAAAAGACACGCAACAAGGAGGCTACGGGTCGGGATAGGGGAAACCTGACAATAAGTAACCCGGGACGCTGGGAGTGGACGCAAAGCCTCCAAAAGATAAGTGACTGAACCTCTAGTCGGGGAAAAGCCAGAAAGGGTTGAGTCGACGTCCGAAGGCTCAGGCGTCTTTGAGAAGGCATTTTAGACTGAAAGATCTGATGATAACATTGTCAGGAGATCGCAGGAAAGACAAACATCTCAACTGGTTCAGGTCGACGTAATTACTAGAAAAGAAGAGGGGACGAAAAGCATAAAAAGATTGGGAGGAAGAGAGAGGGTCGGCAAGAAAAGGTTTATGTTCTGGTGGGCAAAAAATACTTGTGCAAAAGGTTGAGATGGGCCTCGGCAAGCATGGTTCAAGAAATGGGCGCATCTGGTCCAAGCATCCAAGGAGAAGGAAGTCGAACTTGCAACTAAATGGAGAGCCGTCACCAATGAAAAGGATGAAAGCTGCTATCGAAAGCGCCTATTATCAAACGCGGAGGAAAGAATTGGGGGGAACTTGTCAGTAAGAAATGGAATAGATGCGGGCACGCAGAAAGAAGGGGAGCAAGGTAGAACGGTTCCAATCTCGCGGGCCATCGTCCTGTAGGAGGGGGGAGAGAGGGGAAACTAGGGGGGGCGTGAAAAAACTCTGGTTAGACTTGGGGGAACCGGCTGTTAGCAAAAGTCGGAAACAAGCTAATAGGGACAATTTCATCCTACACTGCGGGTCTCCGTTTCCGATCGATCTCGGAGGATGGGATGACCGGAGAAGAGACGTTTGTGCGGGACGAAAGCATGTGCGCAGCACCACAGAAGACAGGAACCCTTTCCGGTATCGCGGAGGGCCGGGATGTATATCGGCTGCGTACGATCTTCGGAGTTGGTTACCGGATGCTCAACCCGCTTGCCATCGGCGAGAAAGATCCACACGACGAGAGTGATATCGCTATCTGTTTGTCGAAGAGCGGACGCCGGTTCGTGATCTGAGGAGGCTCACGAATGAGATACGTGGAAGTGGAAGTCTGAAAACCCAAAAAAAGGGGTCCGATCGTTTTGAGATACACGAATTCGCATTACCTGTCGGTCATGCAGGACACCCTGTCTGAAGGGACGTAAATGGACGTAAAGGACGTCACACGAGAGGAGGGGGGTGACCGGCTATGGGGGTACCGACGTTTGAGACAGAAGGCCATAAGATTGGTGACAGTGGAAGGAGGCACCTAGGGGGGAGTCCGATGCTTTTCGACTCTTTGCTGCCACGGCGCAAGAAAAAAGAGGCACCTGAAGAGAGACCTTACTCTACAAACCCACGCGATGATAACAAAAACAACGTTGCGCGGCCGGGAGGGACAGGAACATTGGCTCCTCAGGTGGAAGGGGAGAGAAACTTCTTCTCCATGACGGGCCTTACAGGACTAAGGCCCCTTTCATGATGTCAAGGGTCCGTTCCTAAAAAAGATCTCTACAAAAAGAGTGGGATCGGGGGCAAAAAGGAGCCTGAGCTGCAGAAATTTTGGAATCGATTCTAAAAACGCAATGTTCCGAACGAAGAATTGAAATGATCTGGCTTCAAAACGCGGCGAGATAGGATACCAGGTAATATTCGGGGAGTAATGAGGGAGTAAAGACCAAACGAGTACTCACTCATCTGGAGTGTGGATCAGTTGCGTCGAAAGCGCCCGACAGACTTCGGGGTCCAGCTATCATCACAAGGGGGACGAAGCTTCGCGATCCAGGGGCAACTAAGAGTGCAGCATAGAAGACTGAGATTCTGGGGGACTGTCGGAGCGAAAGTTCGCGAGAATGAACACAGGGTAGCCGGGGGGTGAAAGGGTACACGCTAATGGAATCTGCCGATAAATGGAGTAGGGTTTTCTCGGGAGACCCATCTAACGAGGCAAAAACAAGACGGGAGAATTGTCATTCCGCGAAACGAAAGAAAAAGGAGGACATCGGCGTAGGGGCTAAGAGATCGGGGGCGAAAGGACGGAAAGCGAATTCAGGCTTAGATTGAGAATTGAGGCGAAAGGTGCCAGAAAGGTGATCGTGTAAGGGAGAAAGGTCCACTCAGACAGGGTGAATGGTCCATCCAGAAGCGAGCGAAGGGGAGGAGGCTAGAGCTTTTAAAAAGAGGCGAGGGGCGTCACAGCGGCAGTTTCATGCGTTGGAGACTAACGCTAGAGCGGAAAAATAAGAAAAATAGGAAAGATGAGCGGAGCATGTCCGATCGCTTCTCACAAGAAGTCACCGGATCCCTGCAGCAGAGATGTGGTACCCATCAGATAGCCTTGGAGATGCTGAACATATGAGGGGAACTGAAAAAGCCTTCAAACCGGACGGGGCACCGTTTGAGAAGGAATGAGACATTGACGCTCAGAAGGGGTCCTTCGAGATCGGGGAACGCTCTAGCCTATGACGAGGAAAGGACCGGGTCTTACTGCGCGGTAATTGAGGGGTTTCCACAGAGAGGTCGGAGTAAACGAACAAAAGAATGCGGAAGCTCGCTTTTTCTAAGGAAGGGCCTGGAGAAAAATTAAGTCGCCCGCTCGTCTCAACACAAGGTGAGGGGAACGTGCCGGCCGTACGAGCATAAAGTTTCTC
>Ga0179593_1740334_pt1 | contig 14728 bp, 15 predicted proteins | sample CZODoug2_1_08_16_FD_185931 | JGI IMG/M metagenome (GOLD analysis project Ga0179593, IMG submission 185931) | Vadose zone soil fungal communities from Angelo Coast Range Reserve, California, USA - CZODoug2_1_08_16fungal (PacBio error correction) | ecosystem: Environmental > Terrestrial > Soil >...
GGACGCCGCCATTTCCTGAAGCGCGCCTACAAAGTCTGACTAACATACAAGCCGGTCCTGTTTATTGCGTCGGGGGGGGGGCGGGGTCGGAGACATTGCGGTCGGATTTTTTGCGATCGGACTAAAAAGAGCAACAAAGATTAGGGAAGATCTTCTTGACAAGACCTATATAGCACCCCAAAACCCCCTGGAAATGGGGGAAGACCCCCAACACGGGAAAGGAGGGATGTCTTTATTTCCATCCGCCTCCTCAGCGAGAAATAAATTCCCCGTGGAGTAAACTGAAAAGAAGTGGCTCTGATTTACTAAAACATTCCGCAAGCAGCCTGGGAGCATGTAGGGAGAAATCTGCTCCACTATGAAAAACGCCAGAGCCGACAAACTGGGTATGTGTAGGAACCCTATGTCTTCGAAACATAGGGCCAACACGCAAAGAAGAAAGGACTCGGATGTCACGAGAGGGAGTCTCACGGGCGGAGAAAGCCATGTTAGACTCTCAAAACTCCGCTGTACCAAAAAAGCTATCGAATAAAGATGACAGGAGACTCATGTAGGAAAGAATTATGCGAACAACATCAAAAGGGGTAAAGGGATGGAGGTTGATTACCACCTGCCCAGGGATCCTCCCCAGTTGACGGGGGCGCCTGACCGCCCACCTCTGAGAAAATCTCTTTATGATGACGAAGGGGAGAAGAAGAAAACTACTAGAAAGAAAGGTGATGAATATTCAAGGGGCCCTTCCAGCAAATTCTCCGGGGGAAATTTTGCTCCCCTTATTCTAAAAAAAAAATTTCCATGCAAAGGGGAAGCCAGGGTCTTTGGGTCAGGGAACGTAAGGGGAGCATCTTCTCTACCGGTCAGAAACGGGGGAAAAGACGTAGGTGTGGGAGTTATGCTGCGAGAGCTCAGCGGGGAAAGTATCGCCTTTGGCGAGAGGGGCAGTTGGGGGGGGGTGGGGGGGGGGTCGAAAAGAAAATAGTTGCGGGGGAAAAAGGGTTGCCCGTATCCGTCGGAAAGTGAAAAGGGGCTCAAGGGGTCCAAGAAAATCTACCAGGCGAAACGGCTTAGAAGGGGGAAAAAAAGGGAGTCTCTTGTTATCAGCTGGGAGGGGGACGAGGAGAAAATGGTAAAAACATCAAGCTGGGAGAGAAGTAATCTGGCTTTTCGACAATTTAAAAGGTCTCCTTTTCTCCGGCGGGGGATCAGAAAATGGAATCGGGAACAGTGAAAGGACTGTAATTTGTTAGGAAAAAAACCTACGGAAGCGGGCAGAGGGCAGAATCAAAAGGGGAAAGGAAAAGAGGACCGAGACTGGCGATCCACACTCATGTGCGTGAAGTCTACTGCGAGGTATTGAAAGGAAAAAAAGAGGGGGAAGACCTTCGAGACCAAGGGGGAACCTCCACTTTCGAAAGCAAGAACAAGGAGGACCTCTTGTAATGAAGGGAAAAAGATTGGAAGCGGATTAGAAAAGGAATGATCAAGAGAAAAAAGAAAAAACAATGCAATCCTCCGGATCTTCGAGAAGGGGGGAGACTTATCGTAGTGTCTGAAAGATAATGGAAAAAGGGGGGTGGCAAGCCGAAAATGCACCGGGGGGAGGAAAGCCTATCCTCGCAAAGTCCGGCTAAACGTGAGAGATGAATGAGCGAATATGGAAAGGGTCTAAAAAGCGGAACGCTACGCCGTTTTACCGCCAAGACCTTTGGGGACAATAAGAAAAAAAAAGGAAAAAATTGCAAAAAGAACAATGTGATCAAGGAAAAAATCTTTAATAGTCGACATTTCGGCTTGGGGTTATACTCGTGGAGAAACAATCCCTTCCGGCCAGAAAGAGGAAATCAACATTGTCAAGTGTGGGGAAGGAGAGGTGATCAAAGAAGACCTGCGCACCCTAACGTCAATCGGGGAGAAAGAAGGGAGGGGGGGGGTAATATTTGGGGGGAGGGCGAAGCAAGGACTACTTCCAGTGTGTCGATTACGACCCGGGGACCCTGGTTGGGAAAAAGTTACCCAGGTTGGGGGGGGGAAAAGAGTTCTTAAGGGCACGGATTTGGGGGGGGCGTTGTGGTGAACGCGGAAGGGAGGGGGCCAGGGCGCATTCGAAAAGATCGCGGGGGCGGGCTGCTCGGAAGACATGGCTGGCGGTCCGTTGAGAGGAGGGAGGTGGGGGGGGACCAGAGTAGTTAACGGGCGTGGCGCGAGTTTGGGGTGAGGAAAAATTCGAAGCGGGAGAAATCAGCTGTGACAGGTGCCGTCGCATGCCATTGGGACGAGGAGTAGGAGCAGGGCATCTCAAAAAGGTTTGGGAGAATTCTTCCCTTTCTCGGGGGGTCGGAATTCGAAGGAGGCAATAATCCGAAGAAAAAATTTTGGGGGAACCATGATCTTGCAAAGCGCCGTGTCACCTGTGATCGAGGCGGGAAGGCGAAAGGCAATAAGAAAGATGGGATGTCCCGTATCGGCGTCAAATGGGGATACGCGTTGAAAGGGGGGGGGAGGCTGTGGGGAGCGAGCCTGATTGTCAGCATCTTCTCTCAACAACAACGGGAGATAGGGGGTATAGCGCATCAACCAAAGCAAGGCACGTCACTAGGGGAGCAAACCCGAACTACATAAAACAAATCCAGAGTTTTAAATTCCGAAGGAATTCGCGGGAGAAAAAATCGAAATACATAAATGCGGCTGAATACTCCGGGTAATACCGAGTTACCTGACAGGAAAAAGAGACATCAAATTGGGGTATATGTACCCCTAGGCTTGAGCTGCGGTCGGATACCCCGAAACAGAAGGGGAGCACGAACCGCAAGATTCCTTAAGGCCTCTTAGAAAAGCCCGATTTGCTTAGCCGAAAAGGGCGCGACGAAAAGGCGCGAGGGAACAATAAGCAGCAGGACCCGCCATGCGGAAAATCCATCGGACATCACAGCCATGGTAGCATAGAGAGGCATCTGGGATCGAAACCTCGTTAAAAAAGGAGCCCAATCGGGCAGGGGAGGCCCTTAAGGAATAAGAGCCACATGTGTGAATAAAGGACATTGTGGGAATACCCTTGCCTTGGAGAGGGCACGGGGGTCATCGAAAACTTTATGAGAAAAAAAGGAGAAGATTCGGAGGGGCATCACCACAACCACCAATGGGCGCCAGTCCATCCGCTATCGATTCGGCGGTAGCGGGAAGCAACTTTAATAGAAAAAAAAAAAATAATGTGATCAAAAAGACAGCGTTTTGAGGGGATCTGGCGAAAGGGCTTTTGCTCCACTATCTAAGAGGCACAAAGGGAGGAAGAGTGGGTGCACTTTGGGGGATCTCGGAAAGGGGAATCTCCTCATAACCTTTTAACATCAGGCCGACGAAGGTAAAAAAGGGGGTTAGGAGGATCTCTCTCAAGGGGCCTAGATCTTGGCTATACGACCGGAAGGGGCGGGAATGAGGGCAAAAATGTGGACACGCCCCATCGAGCTGGGGAACGGTCACCTAAATCTCTCAGGGATGGGGAAAGAACTCGACCGGAGGAATCCGGGGGAAGGAGATGGTGAGAAGGAGTAATCACCGATCTCTCAATTGCAAAGGAACCACCAGCAGGTTTGGAACTGAATCTTCAATGGGTGGGAGGATCAAGGACCCTTGGAGGAAAAAGGGTCGTACGGAAACAGCTTGTCTCCTCCAAGGAGGTTGAGGGCCGCCAGCGGCGGAGGAAGTGATGAAGGCGGCCGCGGGACAAAACAACCACGGGGAAGGGAGGGAAAAAGAGATAGATGGCTCTGGAAACGCGGGGTAAGGGGTACCCTGGGCGAAGACGTGGAGTAGGACGGGGAAAACACCAGATAATTGTTTAGGGCTACCCCGAGTGTATGATATAATCGCCAAAGCAGCGTGCTAACCAAAGACTCGTGGGAAGCTTAAAAGGAAAACTTCTTTTTTGTGGTCTTTGCAAGGTGGAGTAAAAGGGATGAAACCCAGAGAGGATTCAGCCGTAAGGATCTGGAAGGAGAGAATCTGACCAAAAGAAGAAGGGGATTTCCGACGTGCAATGGGGAAACGCGCTATTTTAAGACTGACCCGTGGGGGGGAGGGCGAGAACGGCGCGCGTAGCTGCCAATGCGATCGAGGCCGGGATAGAGCGCCTAACGACGCCGAAACTACGGGGCGCGAAGAAGTTGCATGAAAAGTGGTTGGGGAAAAATGCGTACTGCTTTAAACTTCCGGCGGAGGGCAAAGTGATCACTGAAAAAAGGACGAACGGGTGAAACGTACTTGTGGGGGAAAAACGTGTAGTCCCAAGCCCGGGCATTCCTGCCGACGCAAGAGAGCGGTCCTTATCAAGTTGAATCTTGATATCAAGGGAAAAGGGAGAGGGTTTACCTGAAAAAGCCGAACTCGAAGAATAGGTTCTAAGACTGGAGATGGACGGTGGTTTTGGGGGGTAACCCTCGCGCTTACAATTAGATCAAGGGAGAGTCTAATCAACCTGGGAAGGGGCTCCTCATCCAAGCAAGTGAGATGGAGAGTTCCTTTAAATTATTGCCCCCAGGTCTGTGAGGTTGGTGGGCGGTCAGGTGGTGGGAGGGATTCGTGATTTCGTGATCGCGCTTTCCAAAGCGCGAGCTCGGCAGGGGTTGCTGGAAACTAGGTGATCCGCAATGTCGGGGCCGGAGCTTTGGACCATCGGGCTTGGAGCGTGAGGAATGGGGTTTTCGAGGGTTTCTCAGCCATCTCGCGAATACATAAAGGGGGCTTGTCAGAGGGGTTTGCGAACCGAAGGTGTGCGGTGTATAGTTCAGTGGGTAGCAGACGCGAAAAAAAGACGCAAAGAAGGCTGGTGTGGCAATTATAAGGGAAAAAAAATCGGGAAAGACGCTATAGCCTGAAGAGGGATGGTCCATGAAGACGTCTTCCCCTGGATTGGCCCCTGCTGATTCTGGGTAAGAGAAGGAATAAGAAGGGATGAATTCCTGTTGGGTTTCAATTCTGAGGCGGGTTTGGTATTACTGGAAGGTAAAGTGCAAAAGGGAGGTGGTGACTGCGGGGTTCTTCTAGATGTGGTCCTCATCTCTCGAAAAACAACGTATTCGGATTAAAAATAGGGGGGCCATCAAAAGAAAAATCAGCACCCCAACGACGAGGAAGACCCGAAAGGGGAAAATAAAACAGGAAATCGATTTCTATTGATTCAGGACGCCTAAGGAATCCAGCGAAGAAACGTCGAAGAAGGGGGGGAAAAACCGATCAGCTATGGAGGGCAGGCTTCCCGACTTCCGGCCAAAACAGTATGTTCACATGTCGTAGGCAGCGGATGCTCCCCACAGACAGAAAAAAAAATTGCGACGAAAAGAGAAAAAGGAGGCCGATGACCGCGGGAGTAAGTCGGCTATGGCTAAACATTCCACGCACAAAAATGAAACAGAAAACTGGAGAAAGAGAGCCGGAGCCAGGTCGTAGAAGCGGTCCAGCACATCCATGGGGGACGCCGATCTTGCAGAGAAAGAATCGACAGAAAAGAAGAAAAAACATAACGAAAAAAAATTGATGAAAGGAAGGGAAGGCTGGCAAAAGGGGCAAGCATACAGTGTGAAAGTAGTCCATCTAATTGCCTTGGAAAAGGGCACTTACTAGCGTGAAGTACCTGGAAAGAAAAGGGACTCCTTGAGAAAAGGACTGAGGGATAAACACCACCACCGAGCTCCATTCTGGGAATCCGCGAGCGATTTTAGCGTGCGCATTCAGGAAAAGAATCAAAGAGGGGAGAACCCTAATACTTTTTGCACTCCATGCGGGGGGCTTGTCGTCGGGGGGCAAATGCCGAGGGAAACGTAAAGAGGCCACCGAGGGAACCTTTCGTTCTTTGAAAGATCGGTTTTAAGTACTTTGAGGAAAAAGGGAGCTAAGACAAAAGGAAAAAGGTCCAGATTTCCACAAATCTCGCCGCTGTTCGAAGCGCGTCAAATGGAAAGTGGGCCGCTATCGCAGGGGTGCCGTTTCGAGTAGAAAGTAGTTAAAAGACTTCTCCAGAGGGGAGGGTCAAATTGTGAACGGTCTTAAACTACATGATCTTTGGGAATCGGATTACACAGTATAACCCGGCAGAAAAAGATGTGAAGGGGGAACTGGGTGAGAAGGGAAAGTCCCAAAAGATAACAATTTCAAACCACACCACATCAGGTGGCCTTCTGAACTTCAGTGAGGGGGCTGGTTCGAAGTAGAAATGTCTATGGACTGAACGTACCTCTCCTCCAAAACTGAGATGAGGGCCACCAATTAAAAAGAAAAACCGACATTGATGGGGGGGGGATTCGGCGAAAAGGGGGGGCTGACGGAAGGTTCAATTCATCTCTAACAAACACCACTTAGTATAGGGAGATGATTTTGTGAGCGCCGGGAGAAGGGGCGCCGAAGAAAAAGGATGTCGTGAAAGGACCGATGAAACGGGGGGAGACCTCACATATAGGGTGGCTGCGACCGTGGACTTCGGAAATCGCCTATACCAGGAGAAAGAACCCAAGCCACGGAAAAATCCTCTGGGGAAATCAGAATGCCCACCGATGGTGTTTGTGTTCTTGGCAATTTTAGACCTTGTCTTACGACGCGATCACCCAGAAAAGAAGGGTCTGAAGGTTTCCTCGGGTAGCTATTTCGGGTTCTCCCATCTCCTGGGGAGGGAAGATACTGTGCCGACCTCGGGGTCGCCTTTCCCCGTTTTAGCCGCCCTGGGCTTGAGAAGAAGCGGAGGAGGAGGAGCCAATAGGAGGAGAGGGAAAAAGCCACAGAAAACGCCGCTCCCAACCTTTCCAACTCTACACAAACGGTTGCAGGGGGACTGAAAAGGGGTATGATAAGGGGGAGAGCCCGGCCCGCAAAGGGAACGTCAACCCCCAGACTGGCCGCACTTTTGCAAAAGAAAGGAAGTTTGGGAACTAAGGTGGAGCCCAAGGAGGAGCCAAGCCACAAAGGGGAGGGATCACCATGAGAAGGAATACAAGGTGGTTCTCGGTGAAAAAAAAAAAAAACCTACTTTGAAGGCAAGGAAGAAATCGCTAGAAGGATTAAGCTTTCAAGTGTTGATGCCATAAGACAGGCCTTCGCCAAGAGATCAAGGACTTTGACCAGTGGTGAGAGTCCGACATCGACTGCGAGAAGGGAAGATCAAAGGAAAAGATTGACACAATGGGGAAGGTTCTCGGCAAAAAGGGACCCCCATTTTGACAGCCTCACTCACACTTACTTTACCGAGGCTATTTGGGCGTCAGGTTTGAGCTTCCGGGGTATTTGAGATTCGCGTTCTGAACGAGCGCCGGCCGGCTAGGAAATACCAGGGTGTCTGGGAATCTCTTGAGCAGCCGGGCTCCTTCGAATTGACGCACCGTATTTCATTCGGTACGCGGATTGGGGGGAGGGAGGGGGCGCAGCAAGAGCTCGAATTAAAAAAAGATTTCATAAGCATCATCTAGGATGAGGTTCTTGAGCCCCAGGAGATGAGGTCGGTTTATATGAAAAAAGAATCATCGAAAAGAATAGGAAGGTTTGCAACATTGACTGTCTCTGACGGGATGAGGAATACTGAAAGTATAAGAATCAGGTGGGAAGGGGTCCGCCTTCCGCCAAAGTTCCTTGCGGGAGTTTCGATTTATCAGCAAGGCGTCTCTTGAAAGGAGACGAATCTAACACTCGGGGAAATTTTATGCAGTAGTGGGAATGAGGGAATCCGTTTGCACCCTTGCGTTTGGCTTGTTTCTCTGACGGCTGATTGTCAAATCAGAGGGCAGAAAAAAGATTAGGAAATAGAAGAGAGGAGGGACAATCAGAAGTAGCATAAAAAAATCCGCACCCACGCCATTTCAACTGTTAACTACAAAGCCGAACGCTCAGAATCCAGAGGGGTCTTATTGTTCATGCGCAACGGAAGAAAGGTATAAGAGAAAAGAAGCATAACTTGGACAGGGTCTCCTACGTAATGGAAAAAGAGCAGGAGATATAGTGAGGGAGATTCCCTACTGAAGCATAAGGTGGGGGAAAAATTTAGGGGAGATGAAAGGTCTTCTCCACCACTATAAGAGACCCATAGGAAGACAAAAGACTGTATGGCAAAGGATTCCCGCCTCGGTCATTCAGGACGGAAGGTTCTGAGAAAAAAATCGGAAAAACCACGCTGAAAGAGGCTTTGTAAAATAACTCGGCAGAAGGGGCTTATCCCTCGAGCACAGCCTGGGAAGTTCCTGAGCCAAGATCTGGGATAGAGAAAATAAAGAAGCGTTCCACCATTAACAACCAATGGATAGGAAGAATTATGCTTGCCAAGGGCAAGCATAAAGGGGGGATCAAAACTTTAATGGAAGGGGGATTACTAGCATGTTTGTCGTAGAGAACAACTTTAAGGGGAATTGATCCTTGGGGAGCAGCAGAGAAGTTCATCAACCACTGAGGAAAAAGAAGAGCCATCGATAGATTTCTTCGGGGAAAAAGTAGCTCCACTATAATCAACTTTATATCTACGCTTCATACTTTTTAAAGGACGCTTTTGGGTCGGGGGGCTGACCGGGATGGGGGCCACCAGGGGAAGAAACCTGAAGGGGAAAAAGTACCATGATCGGTGTTAAGTGATTAATTTGCGTCTGAAGGGCCCATCTAAAAGTTTTCCACAGTTCAGGCAGGAGCAAAAGAGGGGGGAAAAAAGCCTGGGCGAAGTTAGCGTCGTACGTAGGCTTCATTCGCTCCCTTGAGCGGATCCAGGCACGCCGCCGGTGCCAGTAGTGGCTTGGCCCACGGGTGAACGTCTCAACAGACGCTGCGGTCACTGGGAGGAATCTCCGGCTGGGCAACTTCAGATGCGCAGAAAGGACTGAAAAACGGGGATTGCGCGTGGTTTATAAAAGGAAGCTCACCTGAGATAAAATTGAAAAGCCCACAAACCGGTTGGCCTGAGGAGTGAGTGGTAGGACAAAGTGTCGGAGAAAGGGGCTGAGGAAAGAGAAGTCCAAAAGCGGTCGAAACACCTCTCTGGTGAGGCCGCCAAGTCCCTCAGGGGGAACAGGAAGTGAGGTGGGGGGAGTGAAGCCCAGGGTAAGACGGCCAGAGCCACAACAAAAAAAAGGGCAAAAGAGGAGATGCGCTGACCAGGCCGTCTGTAAACTTGTCGCCTCCAAACTCCATTTCCGGGGAGGGACAGGGCACGACTGTCAGTCCCCACAAAGGTGCGACGGGAGGGGAAGTCCATCTGCAAAGGGCTACCACATGATCCCGCCTGGGGTCTAACCCAAAGCTTCCGCTGGTTAAAGAAGGCCACCAGGCTGCGTGGAAAGGGGGCTTCAAGCAGATGGAACCCAGAGCCGCAATATTTCAGCCGTCTACGGGTATAGAGGTATCGAGTTTCGGGGGACCATATCCTGGAGAGGGGCAAGTGAAAGGGAAAATGGAGACGGTGACCCGTTTGGTCCGCACTACTTGGCTTGAGAGAGGCACGGCCGAAGTAGCGCGCGCCAGTCGAGGGACAAGAGGAGAGATGCAGCCTAACGAAAGCCGCTAAATCGCCCATCGTACGCTTCCTGGGGGGGAAAGTTCCCGCCTGAAATGGATGAAAAGTTTGGGGGTATGGGAGGAAAATTCCGAAAAAAAGTTTATAAAGGAAAAGAAAGGGTAACGAACTTTGGAAAGGTTCGTAAGGGTATACGTGACCAAGCCGGCATGCACGCCGAAAGCAAAAGAAGGGCAGGACTGTGATCAAAGGGAGCAGAGACCTCATAAAGTGGATTCTCGGTGGAAAGAAAAATTGGAAGAGCGCCGAACAATCGCGATAAGACTGGGCGTCTGGTGTGTGCAAAGCAGCAGGGCAAAGGCGCAAAGGAGGAGGAGTTTCCAGTTGGGAAAAAGACGACCTCAAAAGCGAGTGCCCTCCTCAGGCGTTAGATTGGACACAATGGACTTTCTGTAGTGCCGGTGGGGGAAGCCCAAAGGTCGGACGGAATCCAGGAGGTGTGGGGGAGGGAGAGGATTTTCGTGCCGATCTCGCGCTTAAAGGGGCGCGGGCGCTCGACCGAGAGGGGCCCGTATAGGAGGGGGGACGGGTGGACTCAGCCAGCGCGTTCACTTGGAAAGAGGCGTCCGGTTTTTGTGTCTAGGGGAAGCGGGGGATAAGAAGAGGGGTCATCAGGGGAATGGTGGAGGGGGAGCCATTCTGGAGAGGGATCGGTGGACAACGGAACATCTCAACGAAAATGGTTGGCAACATTCTTACTGTCTAAAAAGTCGGGAGACGCCAATCACCGAGAAGCCTGATAGGCGGCCATTCCGGTCTCCCGCAAGTGCCGACTGATGTCGGGGGAGAGGGCGTAGGGACGGGAAAAGAGACGAAACGGGGGGGGGGAAGAAAGGGAAGGGGTCTGTTCTTTTTTCCTATTGACCTTTCTTCTTTAAGGGGGGTGTGTTAGGAATGTTAGAAAGAGGTGGGGGGAAGGTTTTTTCTTTCCTGCTTCCTTATTTCCCATTCATTTTTTGTGAGGCTTTTTTGAGAGTCGGGGTACCCAGACTCTCAACAAACGGGTATTGAAAAGAAGGAGAGGGGAAAAAAAAGGACAATCAGATAGCAAACCATCATCAACCCCAATGTCACCGACGACGTAACAGCAAAACCCGGCGCTCATACAGGAAAAAAAATCGTAGGGAAGAAGGTACGCCTCCGCCTTCAAGTTATCCTCGAAAAAAAAATTACCTTGCGGAGGAAGACTTCATTTACAAGAAGGGCAGGCTATAAGAAGGAGGGTCTCCAAGGTCCGGCCACGGGGGGGGAAGTCAGAATTTTGAAACGCATTTCTTTGATGCTCGTCGGCGAAGGACATCGGAAAAAGAGGGGGCTGCCTGGACGAAAAAAAGATCTGATTCCGATGACCGTGCCTCTTGAGAGGAGGCACGATTGCTGCTAAGAGAAAGGCGCGTCCGCGAAAGACGATGAGGGGATAAGCTCCAATGCGTATCCATCGATGCCGCCATGTTAGTGCCTAGAAGAGATCTGGGGGGGGGGAACAAACCTCGCGGAGATGCAAAATCACGACATCTGTTCAAAAAGCAAATACGCATGGAAGAAGGCTTGCCACAAATGGGGGCAATCATAAAGGACGTTCCATCTACTTTGAATTGGATCTGTCACTTAAAGGGATGTAGTAATAGAAAAACGTTATACTCCGTGGAGAAGAAAGAATTGAGGGCAACCCCACACCTAAGACCATTCTTATCGGGTCTATTGGCGCTAGTTCGAGGAAATCCAGGATAAGACACCTGGAAAGAGGACTTCGAAGGGAAGGCCAGCGGGGTGGCTGGCGTAGGAATCGCGGCTTTGCTCCCGTAGTCTACCACAAGCTCGAACATAAGGTCGCAAGTATGGTAAGTGAGAAAAAGCCGCGGGGGAAAGGAACCAGCTTCTCATCCCCAACCTGGGAAATGCAACTGTCAGCGGTCTTTCAAAGAGGGCGCTGTTGGAAAGTGACGGGGGGGAGGAAGGCTGGCAGAGAGACATCTGGGCCTCTGATCGATTGGGTACTCCCACGGGCGAGGGAAAGCCAGTAATTGGGGAAAATTTTGCAAGGGAGAAAAAGAGGGAGGAGGGGGGTCACTTCACCGTCGAAACCAGTATCTGTTCCTAACCTCGGACGTACCCCCTTCGCAGAGATCCGGGGGGCGATCTGGTATCAGAGGGGAAGTCAAGGGGGGGGGAAAAAAAAACCACCACATGGCCTTCTGAAAGCTTCAAGAGGAGGGCTTGGGTTCAAGAAAAATTTCCTTATCAATGATGGCGATGGAATAGGAAATCAGCGCCAACGATACGGGAAGACAATGACCTCGGAGTCCACTACATGGGGATGGAGTCGTGCCTCCCATGACTGGCCGTCTTTCAATAAAAGACACAACAACTTGAAAGAGGAAAGAAGAGAGTCTATTGACAGAGGCCTTGGCGCCGGGGAATCCACTCAATTTCTTTCACCGCGACGTGCTGACTTGGCGAAATCCCCATATAGGTTTGAGGCAGTGTACGGTCGATTAGAGTATTGCTACCAGAAAAGGGTCGAACAAAAAAAGAGGCCTCTGACGGGGATTCAAAAGGCCAACCTGGCTGTTTGTGGTTTCTGCAATTTGTCTATCTGGAGGCGTCCTCCGTGCTATCACCCACCGAAATCCCAGTTCCCGTCTGCGCCTGGGGAGGGAGAAAGCGGCCCCATAAGAAAAGGGGAAGAAAAGTTCCGGGACGTTCCAGTTACCCGCGCGAAATGGTAGACGTGCCCCGTGGGGCAATCCTAAAGGGGGAGGTTAGACCTCTCAACAGGCCTTCGGAAAGGGGAGAAAGAAAAAAAAGTGCAGCCTCACGACGCCGGAAATTCCTTCCCCTCTCTAGCCTGACCGTAAAAGTTTCTGAGTAAGGTTGTGATGAGACCAGGCCGCTGCCGAAGAGTTCACGGTACCACCAGTGGCCGAACTTTTCAGGGGGAGGTAATTGTGGGGGGTGACTAAGGACCCGGGGAAGGGGGGGTTTTCCGCCTAAGAAGCCCACACTCTTTACTTTATCAATTGGGAAGCTGGGAAAATAAAGGTGATTCTTGACCTACTTTGACCTGCGAAAATCACAAAAAGAGGGGAGGATAAAAGGCGCGTCGTGGTGTGTTTATACTAGCCGGCTCAAAAAATTATAAAAGGGAGATGGGTTGGGAGAGGAAAAAAATCAATCTGACCAGAAGGGGAAGGCCCTCTCCAATGCAAGTGGACACAATGTCCTTTCGGAGTGATGCCCCAGGTGTGAACCCTCAGATACGGAAGGGCGTAAGGGGGGGGGGGGGGCGTTCAATGTGTTGACCGCTGCAGGGTCGGTCTTCTACTCAAAGGAAAACCAGACGAGGGGCGCTCGGAAGAAATGTTTGCAGGGAAGAGGGGGGGAGGTATCCGCATGCGCCTGAGCTTATTGGAACCAGAACCACAAGCAGGGGGAAACAATGTTACGGCAGCGAGGGGGGGGGTTATGGGAAAAAAAAATGTTCGGGAGAACTCAAGATTCGGTCCTGCATCAGCTATGGCTGTGGGAAGAAGCCATGATGAGATGGTGGAGGGGGGAAATACATAGGACAGAGCAAATAAAGGCTGGTTGGAACTTGTCCCAGAGGGGGGAAACTGTAAGACGGAGAGACTGGGTAGTCCTTATCTTCCTGGAAAGGACTGATTAAGCCTCCAATTTACAGCTGATTTCGATGGAGACCGCGAAGGCGGAGGCGGAGAAAAAAAACTGAAAATAGGGGACCTGTTTATGCGGTCTTGTTTTGTATTCTTCCCGTTTTCCGCGGTGGTGCTGCGTGGGGGGGGGCGTCTATCGATTGTCCCTAAATCAAAGAGAGAGAAAAACAACTAGGAGGATGAGAGAATTAGGGACAATCATATATCAGAGCAGAAAACCAGGCAACGACGAACGGGGGAAAAAACCGAAAAGAAGAAAACAGGAAATCCCAGAGTTTTATTGTTCCTTCAAATCCGCCTTCGCTTGGAAATAGGAAATCATGCACGTGCGGCGAAACGTAATTGAAAGAAAAGGTAGAGGATTGGGGAGAAAAAAAAGTCTTCCCGACTCCGGCACGAGAAAAAAGGAAAATTTGCCAAAAAATTGCTTTGAGAGCACGAGGGGACTGCTAACCCCCAGTAAGACATCTCAACAGAAGGCCGAAGAAAAAAAGCATAGCTGATGCCGATGACCGCCATGATGAATTCGCAAAACACTTTCAGAACCATCGAAAAAAAACCCTCAGGGAGGAGGGGACAATAAGCAGCAAGGCCATGCGGATCACAGGCCACACATCGGGTTAGTTCCCTCTCAGGGGATGGAAACAAGCGCGAGATAGACGGAAGGACGCCAGGGAAAAAGGACCAAATACAAGGGGGAAAAAAGAAAATGTAGGCTTCCACAAAGGGGTCAAGCATACCGGACATTGTGGAATTGCCAGGGGGGATAGTGGAGAAGATCAGTTGGAGTGTGGGAAAAGGAAAAACTGGAATGTAGTATCTCAGGAAAACCGACGGAGGGGAAAAACCACCACGAAAGCCAGTCTTATCCGCGATCAGGTCTTCGTGGCGCGGCAAGTAAAGGGAAAAAAGATCAACTGGTAACGCCCGCGAATAAGTAACGTCCAGCAGGGGGGGGCGTCGGCGAAGCCGGTCTTGGGCAAAGTTAGTCCTAAAAACACAAATCCGAGTGTCGCAAAAGGGGAAGGCGAGCGGTGGGGGAAGGAACGGGGAGGAAAAGCTGAAGGGAACATCTTCTCAGAAACCTTTTTCAGGTCAGTCTTCTTTAAAGAAGACGGATGGCAGAATAGCGGGGGCAGAGAAGCAGCTTGGGAAGTCAACGCCTTTGCGATAAGTGCCGTTGCTATTGATAACTTATTGAGGGACAAGAGTGCAATCTCAAGAAAAGAACTTGGAAAAAAGAATCTCCACAGGATCTTGCCTAACTCGATACGTCCAGACCCGTCGCAACAACATGAATCCTGTGGAGGGAGAGGGGTTCAGAAACAGGAGGAAGAAAAAGCAGCCAACAAAAAAGTGTCCTTCTGAAGCTCAATAGGAAGCTGGGGAGGGTTCGACAAAGTGCGGAGGGAACCCTTGGCGATTTACTCACGAAAAAAGAAGGGAAAGCCAAAGCGACTGGGAGGGCCGCCTCCCTCGGGATTTGAGTTGGGGAGAGGAAAATGTTACCGCCGGAAGAGGGAGA
>Ga0179593_1461268_pt1 | contig 14727 bp, 18 predicted proteins | sample CZODoug2_1_08_16_FD_185931 | JGI IMG/M metagenome (GOLD analysis project Ga0179593, IMG submission 185931) | Vadose zone soil fungal communities from Angelo Coast Range Reserve, California, USA - CZODoug2_1_08_16fungal (PacBio error correction) | ecosystem: Environmental > Terrestrial > Soil >...
TGTTGCCGAAAAAAAATTAGAGGAGAAATCGTACGGAGAGTAGAGAAAGGAGGAATCACCATTACCTACTTATAAACGCGAAAAAAATGCCGGGCCCAAACGCAAAAGAAGGGCGTTGGACAGAATAAATTCAGGGGAACGCAGGTCGATTGCGAGGAAAAAAAACTTGAAAGGGAAGTTAAAAGGGGAAGAGTGGCTCTTGACAGAAAAGGGCATCGCCGAACAATGTCTCTGACGGGGGACGAAAAAAAAGGAAGGAACGTGTCGCTAGGCGAGGGACAAAGGAGAAGATCGGAGTGTCACATATTGAAGGCACTCTGGCAGCGCGCAGTTTAAGGGCCCCGGACGTTGCAAAAGTCGCACTCCCTCTAGGTCTGTCTGGAAAGTCGGGGACATTTGTTCTTTGGGCCCCTAGAAAAGCCTGAAGGGCCGCCAGCGCGCCCCTCACAAATCGCGGGTGGAAAGGAAGAAAAAGAGGAGGCGGGGGCGTCAAGGGCTCGGAAGGCTACAAGGCAAGACAGCTTGCAAACGCTGGTCGGGAAGTGATAGGGCGGAAAAAAAAGGAAGGAACTCGCTTCTAGGCGAAATGCGAAGACTCGGAAAAATAAGAAGTCGGCAGCATTCTCGGAGGAAATCGGAATTAATTTATTGGTTGAATGGGGCAACGGAGTTGAAATGGAAGAAAAACGCCTCGAATAGTGAAAAAACGAAGACGGACGCGGCCGAAATTCGAAATCGAGAAGAAGGGGTGACCTCGGTGATGGCCGTAGCACGCCCTGACTATGAGACTCATCGCTTTTGAGAAAAAGGAGTTCAACCAGAAAGCACGCGTATGGGGGTTCTTCTCAAAGAAAGATTGGCGGATTCCCCTTCTTCTGGGGAGGGGAAGGTGGAAAAGGCAAAACCGCGTTCTGGGAGATATCCTGCTCGTGACAGAATTTTGACGGCGTCGAAAGCTCTTCCACAGGGGAGGGGGAAGGCGGGTTCATCGACTCGCGGAGAGGTAAACAGCCGACGATGCCTGAAGATTAAAGGGGGAAGGGCCGTCGGTTCTAGCTTGGGGGACCCCTTACAATCTCTTCGTAGGGCCAAAAACGAATTAGGGGGGGGGGGGTTTTTGATCGGCGGTCTGGACGTGAGAGTATCTCAAGGAAAAGGAAAAAATCAGAGGGGGATCGGCCAGTCAACTTATTTGCATCTAGAGCTGTATTATCACCGAGGTTTTTTTTAAGCCCGAGTCGAATGAAGGGATCGTCATGCTGATGCCGTTTTTCAAATGGACATGTAGGTTGATCCTGTTTTGGGTCATGGGGAGGGATCGTCCAAAGGGTTACCTGAAAAGACCTGGGATGATAAGGGTACTGGACATCGGTGCACGGGTAAATCGCCTAATTTCTTTCCTCACCTCCGAAAGGGGAAAGGAACGGGGGGACTTTCAAAATACAAGGACTAACTCACACTTCTTTGTTGGGGCCGCGCAGCGGAAGATTGGGAAAAAAGTCCATTATTGTCACACCGGCGGGGGGAGGGGTGAAAAAAAAAGAAAATTGCCATCGATGGGGGGGGACTGGACTTGGGGGAATGAGGTAACAAGTACTGTGGTGGTGGGGGGGTTTGTTCGGGAGAGGAGAGGGTTCTCGTATCCTCCAGGTGCCTGATTTCAAACTCAAGGTTGGTGAAAAAAGCCCCGGCAGGAGCAGGGGGGTTGAAGAGAAATACGACAACACAACAAACGGGAGGTATAGTAGAGTGTTCTCTGTTCACAAAACAAGCTACAAAAGGGAATTTCAAATGCGTTTGTCCGGTGAGTTCAACTAAGCAAGGGAGGGAACCAAAAAAATTAGATGACGAAAACCGGACCAACAACAAAAAATCACAGCAGATCGAAACCACGCCGAAACCCGGCGAGAGACAGGTGCAATTAAACTTGCAGGAAGGGAAGAAACCACAGGAAGAAGAACAGCGAGACGAAACGACTCGTGAAGTGCAGTCTGTTGGGGGAGAAAAAGCTGTACCTGTAAATGCGGCGCGAAAATGCCCCGGGCGGATTATGAAATAACTCAGGTACAATGCCGACCGTGAAGGGGGAAAAACCGAGCCCAAAGGGAGAGAGCTTTTAAAGTGAAAACGAGGGGGGAGTACTACCATCAGAGTGAGATCAGTGAACCAGATAATTAAGGTGGGGCCACGGGGATTGAAAGGGGCACCGAGTCCGTTCACCTTCAGAAAAGGGGAACTTGGGGGGAAAGGGGGGTGATAAATAAGGTAATCCAGTTTTGGTCCGAAGAAAAGGCCGGATTTGCGTTTTGTACCTTGAGAGAGGATCAACAAAAACGGAAGAGAGACCGGGGCGGAGCCGCCGATTTGTCCGGGACGCCCAGAAAAAAGAAAAGAACGGCAAAAGGAGAACGTTACCGGGGGAGAAAATGCGTTTCCCTTGGAACGCCTTCGCGAAGAACCTCGGCCGCAGGGCTACACTCGGGGGGGGGGGGGAAGAAACTTAAAAGCCGGACCAAACGCGAATGAAGTTCCTAGAGAGAACCAAACAGGTGATTGCCGAGGCCACACGAAAGAACCTAAAGGAAAAAAAAGTGAACCGCCCTGGTTCCTGAGGCAAAAAGGGGGGATCCTCAGATAAAGAAGAAAAATCACGTGGAGGAGGACATCTTCGGTAGCTATACGGAGAAATTTAAATAAAAAAGAGGTCAAAACCGGAAAATGGGGGCGAGGTAATGCCAAAAGGGGGAGATCAAAGCGAGTGCTAGGACGATGGCGGCCGAAAATAACTCGAAAAAACTCCAATTAAATTGAATCGATCGAAGGAAGCTGCGCCGAATTCTTCGTGACCGTGAGAGGACAAGTTCAATTTGGTGGTAGCTTCCCGATGTACCGAGGAAGTAGCTTCAGAAAGGATCCAGTACTAAGGGGGAGAAGGGAACGTAAAAGGGATTCGCATTGTAGTGTCCAATGAAGGGGGGGGAAGCCCGAGACTCTTTGTAGGGAAAAGCGCGGGAGGTGGAGGGGGGGGCGCGCTTGGCACGGACCCGCAGGTTTTTCCTTCGGGGAATTACGAGGGGGAGGAGAACCTAAAAGAAAAAAAGGCGGAAAACGCCTTGTGCAGGGGGTGCCGGGTCGGTGCACTGCGCTCTGAACGCGCGCCTGGATAATCGTGGAGCCGATAATACGCTTTGGGTTGAAGGAGGTCAAAGGCGGACGAACCGGAAACTCGTGTCCGGCAAAGGACATTATTAATGTGTTAGGGAGGGGGAGAATGAAACTTGTGACGATCGTCCGACAGAGACAAGGAAAGTGACGGCGGGCAAAATGGTAAGTTCTAAAGATCGAAGGCGTTTTCATGCTGCAATGAAGCGTGGGAAAAAAGGATGGGGGGAGAAAATCTATTAAGGGAGGTTTTCGCCAGGGGGGGACTTCAGAAGGGGGGGCATCCAATTTCCCGAACGAAAAGGTCCCATGTCGCCTACTAATGTTGGCAGGGAAAAAAGAACAAAAAGAAGCTCAAACAACGGAGGAGAAAGAAGCATGGGCGGGACTCGCACCAGGAACAGCGGAAGATGAAAGGAGAGGAAAATAAAAATTGTAGTGAAAAGGATAAAAGCGTGCCGCCCCACGAAGCCCATTATCACCAACGCTAAAGGATGGAAAAGACGAAGGGGGGCTAATTGAAAAAAGGGAAGCACAGTAGGAGGAGCGGTGATCGGCGTGACGATCCTTTCAAAAGAGAGGGGAAGAACAAAGCATGTAAGGGGGGGGTGCTTAAACATGAGCTCTAAAGACATTCAACAGATGAAGGAGAGGAGGATTAAGGCTCGCACATTGCAGAAAAGGGGGGGCAAAAAAGTCAAGGCACAAAGGGTGAAAATTAGAACTCGCGTAGGAGGGGGAAAAAGCAGCATGCGGGGAAGAACCCGGTCCGCCAGCTGGAAAAGAAGAAAGGAGGTTAAAAGAAAATAAAAAAACTGACAGTTACTCGATACGATCCGGAGATGGAAGGAAGCCGAGGCCAAGTTCTACTGGTATCCTGGCGGGAAATCGATAAACGTCCTCGAGAAAAAAGGGAGAACTCGGGAGCGGCGAAAAGTCGGAGAGGCAGCTGCAGGGAAAGTAGGAAGAGGAGCAAAGGGTAAGTGGGCATTGGGCTGGAACACAGAAGTGCACGCAGAACCGTCCGTCCTCTAAAATATTGGCGGTTGGTAGAAAGAGGGGAGCGTAATAAGCGATCTACAGCGCCGGACGGGGGGGGGAAGATGGGGGGAAGAGACCGGCGCACGCGCCCGAAGGGTCAGAGAATATTTTGGTGGTTCCGAAAAAACTTAGGTTGAATAAGGCTCCGAGTATGATGGAGAGGGATCGAAGCTACAGATTGGCGAACAACTCATGGAGAGAAGGAAGTGGGTGGTGAAACGGCAACAAAAAGCGTTACGATCGCTCCTTCTCTTTAGTCATTAGCGTGTTTGGAAAGGAGCTCAAACCGGAAAAATAGAGCAGGCGGCCGATGTTACAGAAATGGAGAGTGCACTTCAAGACATTAAAATGGGGAGGACGGGGGCCGCCGTCGTCATGGGAAGGTTCCTTGGGGGCGGAGGAAATTACAAGAGCTCGTCTGGCTCGGCTAGGGAAATTTGGAAGAGCGGCGGGACGTTTTCGTTTGATGAGAAAGGAACAAAGAAAAAGAGGCTTGTAATCTGCCGGAGCAACTTCGGTTACCAAAGGGGGGGGTTCTAGGAAGGGGTTTTGTAAAGCCCCTGAAAGAGGGGGAAATTCAAACGCTCAAAAAACGAAGGCCGGTTCAACCCGGGTAAACGAAACAGGGTTGTTTCACTATCCTGGTGGGTCAGCTCTTGAGGGGGGAGGATAAAGACGCGGTGAACGAACCGACCGGGGAAGGAAGAAAGGGATGTAAGAGTGTGACACCGTCACGGTCAATTACGCCACGCTTTCAGTTTGGAGACCGGGGAAGGGGGGAAGTCTAGTTCGCCGAAGATGTGACCGGTCACTGGGAAGAAGGGACAACAAAGGAATAAGGGGTTGTGTGAGCGCCATCTGCGCTGTGGGGCTTCCGGTGGGGAAAAAGGGGGGACCCAAAAAAGGGGGGAAATGGGTTAACCGGGGGCTCTGAGGCGGATAGAGGGTGTGTCTGTAAACAATAATTAAGGGTGGGGGTTTTGTGGCGGGGGGGTTTTAGTCAGAGAAGAGGGGGAGAGGTGGAAAAGAAGGAAAAGGGGGAGGAGTGAAAGCACGGCAAAACATTTTGCATGGAAAGAGGAGAAATTTTGGGAGGGGGGGTGGAAAGAAGAGTCTCTCAAAGGAGAAAGGAAGAAAGAAGGGTCTCTGCACACCAAGCAAAAGTGATGACAAACGGGGGGGAAGCAAAAAAAGGAGGGGCGGTGAGTGAAAGAAAACATTAACACCGAGACCGAGGACAGCAAACACCACCAACAGGGCGTTTTACGGTCAGAAACGCCGATCAATCCCGCCGATGGGCAAGCGCGAGGTGTAAAAAAGAAATGGGACAATAAATCCGAACCAGCGCCGATGAAGAGAACACAGGGGGGGAGGGAGGATCCAAGGTGGACAACTGTAACTGGCGGGAAGAGAAAATTCCGGCGGAGGGGGGAAGAAAAGCGTAGTCAGAATGCTAAACCGTGACGGGCAAACGACAAACCGTCTAATAGCGTCGGGTAAAGGGAAAAGCGGTGGACGATCCGACATCACTGGGAAAGGGGAGCCACGTGAATCCCAATGTTGTGTACAAAAGGGGGGAGGTTGAAAAAAAGAGAGGAGGGCCCGCACTTAGTTAAGGGTGCAGGGGGAGGTGGTTGGGGGGTAAACAAAGGTTATAATCTAAGCGATCCAATAAGGAAGGGAGTACAAATATTACCCCGTCCGGGTGGGTCAATTGGTGGGAAAAGGAGATAATAATCAATCGCAACCAAGAATCTAAACCAAGGAGCGGAGCAGAGGAAGAATACGGAGCAGTGGAAAAAGGAAAAAATAAAAACTAGAGAGCCATAGACACATCGGTCTTCGTTCCTGGTTTGAACAACGGAAGGGGGGAAAGAAGAGGGAAGAAACCGGCCGCCTGGCGACCTGTTTGGAAGGGGGGGAGGGGGAAAACCTGAAAGAATGACGAAAGGTAGGTTTGTCCAGGACGGGAAACGAGGGCCGCTTCCACCGCAAGAAAGAAAAACGGACATAGCGAAGGAAGTGGGAAAAACAGGGCCGCTGTGCGAATGAAAGAGAAGGACCTAGGCGACGTCTTGCAAACGAGATTGAGGAAAAGAGGAACCTCTTCCTTCTTGCGGGGGGGCGAGAAGTGAAAGGAAGAAAAGAGGAAACAAGGAACGGAGAGAGGTCAGATCATAAGTCTTCCGCTAGGTAGAAAGAAACGAACTATTTTCGTAGCGGGTCTTGTCGGGTAGCGGAGGCAGGCCGCCGATGGGGGCGGGGCGGAAGAAAAAAACTTAGTGAGGGGGGGGAAATGATTCGAGACTCGTCCTGAAAGCGCTCAGTAGGAAGAGTGGATTAGCCGAGGACCGCGAGCTTTTCCGGAAAAGAAAAAGGACCCCAGGGAGAGCTTCCTTCATCGATATTCTCTTGGCTGTCAAATCGAACGAAGGGCGAGTTGAATCTGTAAACGCAGCTTGGTGGAGGAGAGAGGGCATGCAAAAAGGGTTTGTCGAGGGAAAGAAAACGATCTAGTCAAAGAGAAGAAAAAAAAAGGAGCCCATTGGGGCCCATTTGGTAGTGGAAAAAAGGGAAGCAAGGAGGAGAGGCACGGTGCAGCCGCCTTCCATAATCTTACCGGCTAATGAAGAGGTGGTTGAAATGGCTAACCTGCTTTGGTTCCTCCAAAAGGAAGGGGGGAAGAGCCTGAAGAAGAAAAACATGATCACAAACCTGCGGAAAAAGGCGTACGAAAGGATTTCCTTCTCAACGCCATCGACGGAGGGAAAGAAAAGCTATGGAAACGCCAGAGGGGGTGGGGAAAATGGCGTCGTGGGGAGGAAGGGGAAAGGGGTTCGAAGGGAGGGGAGGCAGTTTTGATTCTCCGGGGGGGTAAAAGGGGCGAATTGCATCGTCCGAGGTCGATCAGATGGGCGAGGAAACAGAAAAGAGCTCTAAAAAAAAGGAGGGGAGAAAGAGATCATGTCGGGCCGAGAGAACTAGGGGAAGAATCGGACGGTCGGGTCTTGGAATGGGAATCAAAAAAGAAAGGAGAAAAATGGGAAATTTCCGGGCGCAAAAAACAAAATTATCAAAAAAACATCGCGTTGTAGTCCTGGAGCAGAGAGAAGGGAAACAACATAACGACAGTAACAGCGAAGAGGTGACTTGAGGAGGTACATATCCTTGGCATCAATGAATAAAGCAGGGACAAATGTGGTGGGGAACCAAAGAAGGAACGGTCGCAGAGGGGCGGGGGACATTAAAAAAAAGCGAGGGAAAGAAAATGTGGAGCACCGTACAAGCGCGAAGTGAGAAACAGGGCTCCAAATGTGAAAAAAAATGCGGAGAAGAGGGGAGGGGAGTGCGGGACGCGCATGGAGTCTTGACCTCGAAGGACGGGGACTGGCTTGAGAGACGAAGCCCCAGGAAGAGCAGTGGACATTCAAATATATCAGAAAGGGTCTAGGAAGAGGAATGAGAATAACCGGGGGTGAAATGTCTCAAAGGTCGGAGGCTGAAAGACCGGAGAGGGTTCCTCAAATGATAGAAAGAGGAAAAAAAACTTATCGGTCGGAAGAGATCAGCTGAGGAGTCGTCATCTAGAATTATAAGGGGGAAAGGGGCACCGTTCTGGGGCGGGGGCCTGCCTAGAATAGTGGAGAGTCAAATGGGTTGGATCGAAAATCTGGGAGGGCTAGAAAGATGCCCGGTGACATCGGGTTTAGAAGAAAGAAGGGAGGAGCCCTCAAATAATAAGAAAAAGAAGGTGGAAAGGGAGAAATAGGACGAGATATTTTCCTAGAGGAAATCAAAGAGGGAAAAATTGCGTTAGTCTTCGATTTCACTTTGGGTGAAGTAGATAAAATCTTGGGCGGAGAACTGCTCTGCTTTTGTGGTTGGGGGGGTTGTTGGGGGGTTGTTGGGGGGTTGGGGGACAAATTGCGTCATTAGGTTTTGAGGAAAAAACGGCCCACAGAGACCAGGAGGACGAGGGTCAGAGGCTTGAGGGAAAGGGGGTTAACAAGACGATGGAAGCTAAAACCTCTTTTAGAGGCTCCGAAAAAAGACTAGTTTGACTTTGGCGCGCCAGGACAATCGCGGAGTTGGGGGAGAGGGCGAGCTGCGAAAGGGGAGCGATGGATGGGGGCGTCGGGAGGAGGAGAATGTCACAAGAGGGAGGAAGGGAACTCTTGGAAATTGGGCTACTCGCTATTATCACCGCGGTTTGGGAGAACCATTAATACGAAGGGGAAGAAGAAATAGCTCTAAGTTCCGGTGGGAAAGAACCGTGGGAAAGAAAAAAAAAGGGGGGATGGGAAGTAGACTGTGGTCGCCAGCGTGGGGGGGGGCAAAAGGGGCTAACTTAACCGCGGATTAAGGGTCGGGGGGCAAGACGGTTGGAAAAGGGCGCGAGACTACGCGGTGATTGACTACGAAAGGAGGAAGTTGAGAAAAAAAGGGAGATATTTAAAAAAAAAACATTTGATAAACTTTCAAGCCGAAAAAGAGGGGGGGGGGGGCGGCTCAATCGGCGCTGGGGTTCAGGATCAGGGGGGGGGGTAATTGGACAAGTTGGGGGAAACAAGGGCGAGAGGTGCAAGGCGGGTTGATCGGCGTGTGGGGAGAGGGGAGGGGGGGGGTGGGGGGGGGGGGTGGGTTTCGTCATCGAAGCGGGAACGGGCGACCATCATGAGGGGTTCAAACTCAAGGGAGAAAAGAAGGTTGGGGGGAAATGCCCAAGATGAAGAACCTTTTTGAGCGGTTGGGGTGGGAAAGAGAAGCGGAAAAAGTCTATTGAAATATATATCTGGGGGTGCGGAAAGAAAAAAAAAGGAAAGGGGGGTGAAGCGGGACATTGCACAAATGCTTTGGAACGTGATTTTTGAAACTCCAGAAAAACTTGAAGGAGAAAAGCTTCGAGAAACAAAACACAAGCCCACAACAACCACAAGTATATTTGAGAAGTCACCAGCGATCACCCTCCGTAGCCAGCAGCCGGTGTACCGGAAAAGAGAAGGTGGGACCCAAAGGAAAAACAGACGAGGAAAAAGACTTTCGGCGTGAATGATAAAGGGACCGGGTTCGGCTACTCAGAAAAATAGTCTGAAAGAAACGCTTATTGGATTCCTACCGTGACGGTACCGATGAGAAGGGGGACGTAGGGGGGAAGTTCACCCTGGGGGGGTTAGAGAAAAAAAGGGGGGGAGAAAAGGATAGTGAACCATCCCAGGGGTAAAAGGGGGGATTGGAAAAAAGGAAACTCCTAGGAGCGAGCCTGCACTCGAATTTAGGGGGGGAAGTCGGGAAGGAGAACCACGGGAAGAAGTTTTGGGATCCGGAAGGAACCCGTCGGAGTTGTTCTTGTGCCGTGAAGAAGAAAAAAGGAAAAAGAAAGAAGAGAAAATAGAGGCGTAGAAAGACAATAAATGGTCCTTGCGAAATCCAAAAAAGTACGAAAGAGAGAAAAGGGAAAGGACGACCTCCCATACTTCTGGGGACCCGTGGGGGAGAGGGGAAGGGAAGGTCAGGAATGATGAACCCTTAACCATGGAGATAAGGGGGGGGGCCATCTGAGAGAAAAAAAAAATGAAAGGTCCGATGCATGAAGCGAGACAAAACCAACAGATCGGTGAGGAAAAGATGAAAAGAAGAAACTTGACCGGATAATAAGACTTTTGAGTCCGCCAAGTCAGAGTGAATATATAAGATAGAACATCATATGCGAATTAGGGGAGCAGGGTCGCAAAGGGATGAGGAGGTGAAAGAAGGCTCCCTTTCAATCAAAAACGAGGTACACCCGGGCAGAAGATGAAGAGGGGAGAAGTTGAAATTTCTCTCCACGATCGAAAGTTGCAGAGAAAAATTAGGGGGGCGGCCGCGCAATTGTTAGCCATTTAAAAAATGCAAAGTAATTTTGGGGGCAGGACAGAGAAGGAACGAACTGATGAGGAGCGAGAAAAGGGAATTGGGAAGGGGAGAGCCGGGAGAAAGAGATGGGAAAAGGGGAAAAAACATACCAGAAAAAAAGTTGACGCTGCCTTCATCGAATCTGTTGGAATTGGGAAAGGGGAAACGAGAAAACACGGACTTCGGGGTTGAGCTGTAAACGCGCGTAGTGAGGGGGAGAGAGGGGTCTAGAAAAAGGCGGTTTTATTGAGGAAGAAAGAGAGTCCCAAGGAAAAAACGGGATCTCATTTTTGCACCAGTTTAGTGACAGGGGAAAGGGGGAAGCGCGCGGCAACGGGAGGACTTACATAAAGCGACTCCATATCCTGAGAGTGGGTGGATGGAAGCGAAGTCGGGAAGGGGAGGTTTGGGGGCAAAAATAGAAATCAATTTGTTCGGGTGGGCGATTCCCTTGCTGAAAAGATAGAAAGATCACCTCTCCGGGAGTCGTGAAAGCAAAAACCGTTTGGAAAAGGAACCCGAAAACAAAAGAGGAGGGAGGGGCAAAGAATTCATAATATGCTTAACGGGGGGGAAAGGGGGTGGGGGAAGAGAGGGGGGGCCGCGGCTTTTAAAAAGGCGAAGGACCAATGGGGGGGGGGGGAGAAATCCAATGTTTCCCATACCAGCCACGAAAAATATTCAGAAGCACAAAAGGGTTGAGCCAGAAAAAAAAAGTGGAGATCTCAAAAAAGAGGGAAAAGAAAGGGAGCGGTTTTGCCGCGCACCATGAAGGGTACGAAAACCTCGAAGAGAAGGGTCACGGGAAATGGGAGGGTACTCAACTGCGAAGTCCCCCTGGCAGAAAGACCACAACTCCGGGGGCGAACCCCAACTCGCGTTGCTCATATAAATTGGAGGAACGACGCGAGGGAGGGAGAATGAAAAAGGGAAACTGGCCGAAGAAGGGAAGAAGAGGGGGACTTGGGGATCTTTACTTCGTAAGAATTGTCAGGAATCTCCTAACGAACAGGGCATAAAAGGTTGGTGGAAAAAACAAGGAACTGTTCGCGCGAGCCATTCAACAAAAGAGCGGGAAGGGATCTGAGGAGATTCGGGGGAAGCTCGCAAAGGCAGAAGGGGGAAAAGTCCCCTTCCCAAAAAAAAGGAAAAGGGGCTCTCTCGGTTGACTTGGGGAAAAAGAGGTCTTGTCCCGCGAAAAACCTCAGGGATCGCAGAAGGGAGGAAAATCAAAAAGGAGTTGGGAAATCAAAGCGACGAAGGGCGCGGGGACAGTTTCGAAGGGGGGGGGGAAGGGGGAACAGGACTAACAGAGGACCCGGAAGGAAGAACGCGGCAAACTCTGTGCACGTATCTTGCGAAAAGGAGTCCTAGGGGGGAAAAGATGACAAGAACTGGAAAAAGGAGTCGGGATACGAAAGGAGAGAGCGAAGCAGAATAGGCATGCGGCATCGATAAAACAATGGGGGATTGGGAAATGGGAAAAAACCATTTGAAAGGAGCCGCCGAAAAGGAAGGAAGAAAATTTCGAGAATCTTCAGAAGGGAAATCAAAGGAATAAAGGGGGCGAAGGGTTACCGAGTGGTTGGATTAAGGGAGCCGGGTTCACGAGCCCAGAAACGACGATGCTCGAATCGAAAAAGGGGGTCGAAAAAAAACAAGCGTATGATTGTTCGATACTTCAAGCGGGGGACCTCAGCGACCGGGGGCTGAGAAAACGGGAGGGAGGGATGTCCGGTTTCGGAGACAGCTTAAGGAAAAACGTTTCTTAAGGAAGGCTCCTTCTCGGAGGGGAAAAGGACATTAGGGTTGGGGGGGCGGCGTTCAAGAGAGCCAATCGCCAGAAGACCTCAGGGGAGAAGAAACTGAAATTGTCAATGCGGTGGCATAACGCAAGTTGGGAAGAAGAGGGAATGGCGCCGCGTTCAAGTAGGGTAGACTTTGTGGGGGACAGAACAGACAATCGCTGTATTGGTGCTCGCGCTAGAGAAGGTTTATCTCGGCGGGGACTTGGTGGGGGAAAGGGGAGCTCGGGAAAAAAAAGAAAATTTCCGACGGGTAGTGAGTGATCAAACTTCGTTTAAACAGAAGAGCATCTTATTTCACCACCTGCGGTTTGGGTAGACAGCCCAGAAAACGAATTGGCAGAAAGAGCGAGAGAAAGGGAGTTTTTGAAAAAAAATCCCGGGTCAGGATGGTATGGGACACGGTCCACAGGGGGGGCCGGAACCGGGGGGCTTGTCGACAGGGGGACTTACCAAGAGATTAGAGGGACTGGAAAATCGTGGCAGGAAACGGTCGCATGCGCCTACAGCGTGAAAAGCAATCCGCCGGGGGGTCTAAAAACGGCAGGGGGGAGGTAGAACAGTTATCCTTGTGCAAGGGGGTCAAACTAAAGGGGGATGGGGAAAAAAAATCAGGCGCTGTTTCGGATTCAGTGTTGGGAAACCAGACGAAGGGTGGGTTGACCACACGGAAGTGCCAGAACGTAGGGGAAAAAGAACGGGAAGTGGGCGAAGCTGCTGCCCCCGCAGTCGGTCGGGGGGTTTCTTGGGGGGTGGGGGATCAGAGCGGGCTCGGGATGAATCGTGCTGAAATAAAAAAAAAAGAAAGCGGTGTGCAAGGTCACCCCCGCTGCATCAATTGGAGGTGTTTGGTTGAGAGAACACAGAGAGACAACAACAAAGAAAGAGGATGTTCTCTGGACCCCCACTCAAAAAAAAGGGATGAAGCGGGGAACGGAACGTGGAAGGGTGGGTTTGAACACTCCGGCACCTGAAGATCAAGCTTCTAGGGGGAATCTGACAACCCGCCCACAACCACCAACAATGTCTTGGTAGGATGAAACAAACTAGGGAAAACGAACGATGGGTAAAAAAAGCGGTGTCCAAAAATGAAGGAGGTGATTAACAAAAAAAAAAGGAGAAAAACTCAGAGGTCAGGATGAGCGCGCCACAAACGAGTGAGTGGAGCAGGGGGAAGGGTACCCTGTAAACATTCGTGAGAAAACAGAAAAATTCCGGCGTAAGAAAAAGTAGGTCGAAGTACTGAAGGGCTGTGACAAAATGGGAAAGGACCGGGAGACTCCGTCGGTTAAGCAAGCTGGGTGGAGGACGACATAGGGAAAAAAAGATCGTTCCCAACAGGGAAAGTTTAAAAGGGGATTTGTGAAAAACATCAAGGAGCTAGCGAACGGAATCGTGAACCTGGGGGTTTCGAAAAGGGAACGGGGGTTATCCTCCGCGCGCCACTTGAGAAGTTTGGGGTAAAAGGGATTAAAAACTTCGGATTTTGCTTGGAGGGGGAGAGAGAATACCTCACCCTAAAAAACAAGAAGAAAACGGACAAAGGGCTGAAAGAAAGCGAAAATCCAGACGAAACGAGGGGGGGGCCAGGGGGCTCGCCCACCAACCAGAGAGAACGGGCTCCGGCGCCCTCTGGAAAAAAAAGAAATACGAGTTCCTGTTTACAGAACCACTTTCATAAAGTCGAGGACTCGTGCCGGAAAAAGCGTTTGGGCCGGCTTGAGAAAATCCCGAAAACGCTAGGCTACATGGGAAAAGAGAGGAGCGACCACGACTTTGATGGGGGGGGGGCCAATCAAGAAAAAGGGAAAAAAAGGGTTAAAAAAATCCGCAAATGGTGTCGGAATTGAGTCGATGGGAAAAGGGAAATCAGAGGGAAGGAAGGCAGTATTGCTAACTCCGTTTAGCAAAGGCTTGGGAGTTCATTGGAGTGTCTGAGAAAAAGAAAAAGGGAAAACAGGAAAAACCCGGCGCACCGATTTTCTATCAGGTGCGTGGAGGGAAAGAGGTCGTCAAGAAAGAGGGAGGATTCAACCTGTCGCGCTTAAACTAAAAAGGGGGGGTTCTCCCATTTCACAATGGTGATCGATTCTTTCGAAGCGAGAAGGGAAGATAACCTCTACAAGACCGTTGGGGATTTTGACGTCTGCACATTTCGGCCGAACAAGGTTAAATGTAATTCCGCCCAGTACATTTTAAAGAAAACAGCGTTTGCAAAAGAAGGGAGCCCTTCAATAGAAGAATCGGGGATTAATTAAGAAGGGAAGAGGCGAGGACCTCCGTAAATAATCGGGGGGGAGATTTAAAGCTCCTTTAGGGTGGGGGCTCGATTAGAAAAAGCAGCTTGGTTTCTATGAAACCAGGAGTGGGCTTAAAGAAAAACCCCGGATGAGAGTGAAAATTTTTATGAATTTGGGGGAAGGCAACTTCTTGAACCGGTAAGAAATAAAAAGTGAACTCAACGACCTCAGCGGTTGGGGGAAGGCTCGAGAGCAGGGAAGCCAACCAAGTTGCCTTAGGGGGGGAAGGCAAAACTAAAAGGAAATTGGTTCTTGCGAATTAAAAGAATGAAGGATCGTCAACGAACTAAATCCCCGACTCCGGCGGCACTGAGCCCAGGGAGAGTTTGAAAGGAGCAATGAAGCCTCAGGCTCGGTCAAACCGGGATCGATTCACACACCCAAACGGAAAAGTGGGGGATGGCGTCGGGCGCGGCCATTGTCAAAAAGGGGGACATTCCGACCTTTTGTTGAAATCATTGACCTCCCACCGAGAACTTCAGGATTCAAGCACGACAGAATGTTTGCGCAGGGCAAGAACGACAAGT
>Ga0179593_1631899_pt1 | contig 14727 bp, 14 predicted proteins | sample CZODoug2_1_08_16_FD_185931 | JGI IMG/M metagenome (GOLD analysis project Ga0179593, IMG submission 185931) | Vadose zone soil fungal communities from Angelo Coast Range Reserve, California, USA - CZODoug2_1_08_16fungal (PacBio error correction) | ecosystem: Environmental > Terrestrial > Soil >...
TCTGACAAGACGGAAGAAAAAGGTGACCTTTCTTAGTAAAAAGAAGGGACTTCAGGGGGGGAAAGGGGTTGCCAACCGGGGGAAAGAATAAGGGTTTGTTTTTTAAGGGAAAAGCTTCTGTAAAAAAGAAAGGTTTTTAATTCGTCCCGGGTTGATGCCTTTACGAAGGAGGAAACACTTCGTATTCGGAAAATCTAGGGGTCTGGGTTGTCTTATTAACCTTCTGGGAAACCCCAAGTGTGTGGAGGGGAAGGGGGGCCAGGTATTTCGTTTTTGTAGTCGGGTGGCTTGTGATCAGAGGGGGGAAAGTCATTATTTAAGAGGGACTTCAGGGAGGAGGTGGCAATCAAGGAGGGGGCCAGCAATATAAGGGGAGGGAGTACACGAACGGATTAAACAGATAACTTATTGAAAACCGAGGAAAGGGGGGACAAAGCTACCTTTATGAAATAGGGGTATAGATGAGGGGGGACCGGTGAGCAGAGTTCAAAACTGGGAGGGGTGCGAACGTCCTTTAATCGGTTTTTAACGAAGCGCCTTGTCGCTGACGAAGGGGGGGGTAATCGAACAACTTTGGGGGTGAAATGTAAAGTCTGGGGAAGGGGAAGTGACCATAAAGCACCTGTCCGCAATTGAAAAAAGAGGAAAAAAGCGTGAACAACGTCCTTTAAAGGGGGAAAAAAGAAGACACCGTAATTGTTCCAAAGGGGGGGGGGCTCGTAGCCATCCGCAGTGAGTCGGGGGGGGGAAAAACATCGTTGTAATAGTAGGGGGGGTCTCTCACTCGTTGTAGAGGGATATCTCTCAACCACCAAAAGGGGGGAAAATATATATAAAATCGCATGACGGGGGAAGAGGGGAGGCGGTGGCACCTCCTGTACAGAGAAGCCAAGCGCAACTTGCGGATGGACAGAGGAACACTCACCTGGGAGGGGAACGCAGGCACAAACGACGTTGGGAGGACCGTTGAACTGGGTTTTTGGTTCGGGAGATCAGGTCAAAACCGCCCAGCAATTGTCCAGGGGAAACCCCCAAAACGTCTCTAAAGAGACGCGCGAACCGGAAGTCCACACCGAGAAGAAAACCCTCTTAAAGACGGCTCAAGAAAAAGGACGCGCTCAACCGGTACACAAAGAGATCCAAATACTAGAGAACCCGGGTTGGGGAGGCATCGGGGTTTCTTCAATTAACTATCTCTTAGGGAGACAAAAAGCGGTTGAGGTACTACGGCCTAACGCCGATTGGAGACTTTCCCGTCCCGAATTCCTGCCTAAACGGTACCATCCTTACGGCAAACAAAAGATAAAACGAACGCTAGGTCCAAGTAAGGAACCCAGGTCCCGGAAGGGCATTATTCCTCAAGCATTGAGAAAAAAGAAGATTTTTGGGTGCAAAAGGCGATTTTTTCCGAATTAAAGGTCCCTGGAAAAATAAAGATACCGCTTGAAAAGAACCGCCTACACAGGACGAATTCAACAAGGGGGAGTGCGGACGAATCTTTTTTCAAAGAGAGGGGAATGCTCCGGTGTCAAAAAAACACTTCTCTCACAAATAGAAGATTATTAAAGGTCACCGTCTTGGCGTAGATGAGATTACTCATTGAGCCGCTTACAGGCAAGGAGGAGCACTTTTATGTTTCCAAAAACGAACACTGGGGGTTCTTCCCCCCCCTTGAGAGACAGAGAAGATGTATCTACGGGGGAAAAAAAGAGCCGAAAGGGAAAAAAAGGGAAGTTCACGATTCGTTTTGCCAAAAGGAGGTACAAAGGAGACCTATCAATGTTAAGGAGGGGGACTGAATATGTCAACACGTGGGAGGAACCTTCGTTACGAAAAAGGGGGGATCCAATGTGTTGAGAAAAAGATGTGGGAGCTTCACTACCCGAGGGAGGTGTGGCAGAAAGAAGAGTAAAAAAAACAACGGAGAGAAGAAAAGAGATTGGGGGGGGGAAAATTTATTGACAAAATCTTTACGCCGCTAAAAAAATTAAAAAAGGAGGGGTAGGCACCCCATAGTAGAAAAATCGGAAGGCCTTCGAAAAGAAGGGGAAAAATTATTCAAATGAAATCTTTCTGGCACTGTGCGGAAGGGGGAACTCCGGAGAAAAAAAAGGGGAGGGGAAAAGAAACTGAAAAGAGAAGCACTCACACTCTTCCGTAAGTGGGGGGTAGACCCGCGAAAGGGAAAAAAAGCCTTTTTATTGAGGGGAAAGAAAAACGTCTGATCTGGGGGGTGGCAGAAAGTTTCACAGGAAGGGGAAAATAGGATCTACATACTTTTCCTCCAAGGGGTTGGGGAGTAATAATCGGAAAAGAGGGGGAGATAATTTTACTCTGGGGAAACCTCGGATGATGAAAAAAAGGAGGGGGGAGGTGTCCGCAACTCAAAAGGGGGGGGGAAATTCTCCGCCTGTGTCGTCGAGAGGAGAGGAAAGTTAGAGACAGAAAAGAAACATCGTAATCTTAGGTCCCATACAGGGGGGAGGAGTAACTGTTGAAGATGGGAATTTTCCGGGGGGGGGGGGGAGTTGTGTTATGAAAAGGGGCGTTGGTCGTGTTGCCCTTCATTAGAAAGGGTAAATGGAAGTAGAAAGGACACAGAAAAAATCTTCCGCCTAAAGCAGCTGGGGGGGGAAACCTCTTTCTATCCGGGGAGGTGGACAAAAAGTGAAAACAGGAGGGGGGCTGTGGAGAGCCTACCTGATCGAGGGAGGGGGGTTCGATGGGGGGAGAAAGTTGACGCGTCCAGGGGGTTAGACGGGTAAGAAAGGGGAGTTTTTAGGGGGGGTTTTTACCCAAGGCCTCTTTGTAGATGGGAAGGAGATTCTTTTCTCTAGGGGGAAGGGGAATTGAAACTTTTCGAGTAGGGAGGAAACCAAATCACCGAAAAAAAAAAATAAAAACAATACTTCCTCTACTTGAAAAAACGGGGGCTTAAAATAAGACTTTTTTGTGTCGTAGAAGAAAGGAGGCAGGGTTGAAAAAAAGAGGGTGGAAAAAGTCTCCAAAAGCAGGGGTAGGAGGAATGAGATCTCACTCTCAAACCCAACAAAGACAGATATATATCAGGAGCTACAACTAGGAAGAAAAAATATGGTGGGTCCCAAAACCGCAAAGGGCTACTATTCCCACCACCGTTGAGCCACTTAGGAGTTTCCGCATCACAAACTACCTGGTGAAAAGAAGGGGAAGTTTGTGGAAGGGGTGATTTTTTCTAATGGGGGGGAAAGGATACTCAAAGGTTTTCGGGAAAAACAAAAAGAGTCTATCAAAGAAGGCTTACGTAGGGCGCAGGAAAAAAATAAAGAGGGAGAGAAGTCCAAGAGAACGCGCATCGATCAAATAAGGGAGCCAAGGGGGACCAGACACCTTCTCGTGGGGGGGGGGAAGTTTCAAAGAGAAAAAGGTCTTGCTCTACATCTTTGTAGGGGGGAAGGGTGCAAAAACGAAAGGGAGTGGAGGGGGGGGAAACCCAGGTCGAATGCACTGGGAAGGGGGGGGGGGAAATTCCATCCTGACAAAAAAAAAAGTAAACTCCCCAGGAGACATCCCTTTAACCCCGAAAAAGGGGGGGGGGTGCATTAAAGAAAAAATCAGGGGGCCCGTACCACACAGAGGTTTGGGGAAGGACCTACCTCTACTATTTGCCGGAATTAAAAGGAAAGAAACTTCATTCAACATTCCGCCTGACACAGAGAAACAAAGGAGGGAGGTGGACTGAACAAGAGTGGGGGTCCAGAGGCGCTCGGGGGAACCAACCAGATTTACCAAGAAAAGTATTATTACTACTTGGGGCGAGCACAGTAGGATCTTGAGAGAAAGGTGGTTAACAATATAATGGAAAAGGAAGGGAAAGGGTTAGTTTTTCCAAAAAAAGGGAGGCTTTGGGCGGGGAGGGGGGAAAAAAAAAAATAGCTAAATCTTTGGGGAAGGAGAGGAAAGATCCAAGAAACCAGGTCCGAAAGGAGTTTTTGCACGAGGTCCCCTTCCAGTGGCAGGGCTTTAAGATTTTGCAAACCGTACGGTGATGACCTTCAGAATCCAGTACCAAGGTGTTGGTCCTACGCAAAAATCACGAACCAAAAAGGGGAAGGGTGTTCATAACAAAAAAAAGATAGCCAACACAAAGGATTAGGGTGTCCCAGTGAGGAAAAAACAATCCAGTTTGTAAAAATAACATTCGGGGGAGGAGAAATTGGAGACCTGTCAGGGAGGGGGGAGTGACGAAAGGGGGGTACATCCGGTAAAAAAAAAAAAAAAAGAAAAAAAAAAAAAAAAAAAAGATTTCTTGAAAGAAGGGAAGGGTTTTGCAAAAACTAATGAAAACGGGGGACGCTGGTAAATCAGCTATTGTCGACCCGCCGAAAACCCGCCAGTGGGGTCGTGCTTGGTAGGGGGGGGTACCAGAACTTTCCTCTCGCCAAAAAAAAGGGAGAGTTCACAAGCGGTGAAAAGGGGGGTAGTAAATAAGCAAAGGGGTTACTCTGGGGTGAAACCGAGCGCACATGGAAGCGGACCCACGAAGGGGGGTTTTTTGGAAAAAAAGGAGAAAAAGGGAGGACACTGTTTCTCCAAAAGGACCGTGAATTCCGAGTAGGTCCAGACCCAAAATCGGGGGGGGTCGGGTACACTGCTTTTGCAGGAGGGCTTTGCAGGGGGGGGAAAAGGTCGTTGGTTGATGAAGCGGGTAGGAATCGGTTTGCCCGCAGAGGGAGCAACGTTTCGAAATTCTAAAGGGAAAGAACCTTTCTCCAGAAAAGAAAAGGGGGAATCAAGTAGTAGAAAACCGAAGAATAGATATTATTGCCAGCCAAGTAGAAAACCGCGTCATTGTGGTTATCTCGTATTTGGGCGATGCTAAAAAAGAATTTTTTTTAAACGAAAAAAAGGAAGGGTTTTTGGACCGTCGGGGGGGTTGACGCTCCATACGTCCGCCGGGGGGGAACTGACGCCGAGGCCTTGGAAAGGGTCTCCATTGTAATGATGGGCAGAGTTCCCAGTTTCCCATGACGACAGCCAGAAATTCAACGCCGTCCTCTACCGGGAAAATGGCGGAAACTCCGAACAGGAATTGTGAAGGTGGTGGTGCTCGTATCCATAAGAGGAGTGTTTAACCCATCGGGGGGACACAAATCCCAAGCAGGAGGGACTCAAGGAAGATCGAGGAATAAAAACACAACGAGGGAAGCTCATTACTTTCGACACGTCGAGGGGTGCACTCCTATTACATACTCCACTAAACGAAAATGAGTGGGGGTGTGTTTCTACGGAAAGGGAAGGGAATAGGTAAAAAGACCATGCACCAAAAGAAACAAAGAAAGTCTTGTGTTAAGGAGGAACTTTTTATTTTGGGTCGAAGCATGGTCAAGCTTGCGGAAAAAGATCCACAGCTGGGGAACACCAACTCCCATCCTCGGCGTAGCGACAAAAAGTATGGCGCTCACAAGGCTTAAACGGAAAAGAAAAAAAAGTCCAAGTACTCTCTCAGGACACCAAGAGGAGAGGGGGGAAAGCAAAGGGGAGTAGCTTTGTGGGCAAGAAGAAGCGGTTGTTGAACTTAATCTCTCAGGAGGGGGAGAAGGAGGGGAGCGTTTTTCGGGCCTGGAAAACCGCGGAAGGAACCGGTTATGCCTCAGGACCTGCGAACTGTTTAGGACGTCAAACAAAAGCCTACGCTGGGGAACGCCCCGCTTTCCTTCAAATCAAAAACCGGCAAAAAAACGTGGGGGGACAGTTTTTACTCCACCAAACACAAGTTTTGGGTCTGGACCTAAAGGTCCTTACGGAAAAGGAAGAAAAGCCTCTTAGTCAAGGACGAAGAAAAACTACGCGGGCGGGGGGGAGGGGGTCCCTCCTTCCCATGACGATGAGGGGGGGGCACACCAGAGTAACCAGGGAATCGAGGAAGTAAAATCCAAGGTCACCTGCTGGGGGGAGAGAGTAAGACTTGGGCGCAAGTACAGTTTGGGGAAATCCCCGATCCAGCACGTTATGTGGAAAAAATCCCCGACTCCCAAAGGCTGTTCGGACAAGGAAGGGGGGGGGAGACGCTTGTGCGTTCAGATCTTGTCGGGGTAAACAAAGGGGAGTTTGCAACCGAAGTACCCCTTTCCAGTGCCAAGAACGCGGATGTAATATTGTTTCCACCGGGAAAAGGAAAAGAAGGAACCTCCGTTCTCCAATTGTGGCCGAGAATGTTAGCTCGTAATCTGCGTGGGAAGAGGGGCCAACACATCTCTCGAAAAAAGGAAAGAGGGTTGGCCCCGTGGGGAGGAACAGTTGGTCGTGACCGCCGCAAAACGTGGCGTGGCCCACCCCGGGGCTCCCTGCTGAAGGCGAAAGTAACTTTTTCCCAGGGGTAGTATGGGGGATGGCCCTGGAAGAGTGCAAAACGATCGTACCTGGGAAAGAAAACGGGAGGCGCGGTGGGGGGTAATTTTTCGAGGCCACAAGAACAGAAGAAACCCACCCCCCCCTCCTCTCCACGGGAGACCTTGAAATAAACGTGAGGGGGGGAGGGTTAACGCAGACCTGTCAGAGCACCGTTGTACGACTACTGTTGACCTTTTAGTAGTAATAATCGGAGGAAGTCTTTGAGATCATTTTACTGAATAACGGTCTTAATGGGGACACCTCGGAGGGGAAAAGTTGGTAATCGTCCGGGGGTACAGGGAGGTGTGCTGCGTTCGTTTGGAAGTACTTAAACATCGTAAGCGAGTCAAGAAAGGGTTGGTCTGGAGTTAAAGGGAACGCCAGTGAGGTGACGTGGTGAAAAGGGGGGGAGAAGACCGCTTCTCTTTGGTCTTGTTGAAAAAAAAAACGTCAGGGATTTACATCAACAGTGAAAGACGGGGGGCACTACCTTTCCGCAAAAGAAAGAGAAAGCCGTATTACACGAAACGCGGGTCGATCCGCCTATATATTCCACACCAGAGGGGGGGAGGCAAAAGCCTACCTTTATCTACTTAAGGGGGGGGGGGGAACGGGTAGGCGCGTAAGGGGGAGAAGTTCGCTTTTTTCGTTGGCGGTGTGACGGAGAGGGGTTCCGCTGACGAAGGCTGGAATCTACGACTTGTGGGGGGGAACTTGGGAGCCAGTAAACAAAGTTTACGAGGAGGAAACGTCCTCCAAATTCCCACCCGCCGGGGGAAAGGAACACGTCTTTTTGATAAGAGGTTTCAACGGGGTGGGCTCTGGAAAAAAAAATTGGCACAGTATTGGCGTATTGGGGGATGCACAAGAGAAAATCGTTGTTCCGGGGGAAAAAAGGGGGGAAACAAACAACGGAGTGATGAGGGAAAGGGGGGGGGGAGCTCATGACGGCGCAAGGGGGGATTACACTAGTGGGTTGAAAAAAGAAAAGAGGGCTTATGGCTACTATCCACCAAGGGGATTGGGAGTTGGAAGCCCAGGTCACAAAAGAAAGTCTATTACTTCTTTGGGGGGGCGGAACGGTGAAAGGGAAATCCTGTTCAAACTGGAAAGAGCCCACATTCCATTTAAGGGAACCAGCCAAAACAGTCGTCCCGCGACAAGTAGGAAAGTGGAAAAAACCGAAAACTCTCGTAAAAGAGGCACAATACCTTACGAAAAGTTTTACAACAAAATAGCATCGATCAAATAAGGCAGAAACAATCCAGAGGGTTTAACTTTTGATAAGAGAAAGAGGGCTCGACAGCTGTTTCGTGTAAAGAGCACACGCGACGGGGGTTTGATTGAAAAGTCTCATTCCTGATCCATCCAAATGCCCCGACGATGGGGAGACCCCAACGGTCTTCCATCCAAAGGGCAGACCTGGTAACAATGTGTTTGGTGAAGTATTCAGAGTCAGTTCCTCCGACCAAACGAGAACTGTTAGGAAATTACGAACGTGTCAAGAGAAAAAGGTCTCGCCGACACAGACGAATTCAAAAAACAAAAGCGGGTGGCGGAAAAAACGACACTTCCAATGAAAAGGTAGATTGTTGTAAACCAAACCGACCTTCTCTCACAAAGGACATCGCCGATTATTCCTAATACCAAGGGCACCGGCTGGCGGAGTATACGTGGGAAAGCGTCGAAAAGTGGCTGGTAAAATACATAAAGTAGGCCCCTTGAGGGGGTGCATCCCCTACTACCAAAGAAAGGCGGCGGGTCGACAAATAGCAGTGGGGGAGGACGGGGGTGCCAGGATCCACCCTCAAGAAAAAAAGGGTGACACCTATTCGTTTTGAACGAAGGAGGTCCCCTGAAAAAGAAGCATAAAAATGGAATAATGGGAAAAGAGGGGGAGCCGGACTAGAAACTCGGTCTCAAAAATGGTGGGGCCTAACTGCCACAGAAGTAGGTGCGTAAAAAAACGAAAAAGGAAGGTATCAATCACTTGGCCAACAAGCAGAAAACAAATAAAATTTATTATGAGGGGGGGAAAAGGAATTTGTTTGAAGAAACTTGCAAGGGGTTCTTAAAAAAAATCGTGGCTTATTCCACACATTGAGGGGGGCCCGAAGGTTCTCGGGGGGCGATTACTGTGTGCCAATTATGAAAGACACGAGATGAATGATTTATCTGGGAGAAGGTTCAAGTGTCAAAAACTCATTTTAAAAAAAAGGGAAGGCTGCTGGTGAGACCGCACAACGCGTCAGTAAGGGGTGGTCGAACGAACCTCCGGGAAAAAAAGATCGTTTAACAATAAACGTGAGCGGGTAATTATGGGGCAGAACGTCCCTTTCGCGCACTGAAGAGGGGGCCCGCCCATCCCTTTACCTGGAATTATCGGAAGAATGTTACTTAGGGAGATTTTTGTGACACCGAGGGGAATGGTAATCTGTACCCAAGGAGACCGAAACTTTGTTTTTGTGAAGTTCTGTCTTGTCAGAGGGAGGGGGAAAGAAGGAGAGCAGTTACACTTTCTTAAAAAAAGAGGTAAGCGTAGGGGTCCATACCAGGTTCTTTAGTAAACTGATTGTATGAAGAACAAAGGGTTGATGTGCCTTGGTTCAAGAGGGAGAAAAGACGGGGGAGGTTTTATCCATGGAGGGGGGTTGGGCCCCGTCAGGCTTCATTCTACGGGGGGGCATCCATGAACTCTCCGCTTTGAAGGGAACCCGCATGTAGATCCCTCGAAAGAATAGGAAAAAAGTTTCCACCTCGGCAGGTGTCAAGGAGAAATGGTTAAGAGAGGGGGGGGGATTTTTTTTACAACAGGGAGCAGGTGACTGGATTTGTTTTCTCCGTGCAGGGGGGGTGCGGTTTGGGGGGGAGGGGAAAAAGACTTGTCTCTTACGCCTGGGAAAAAGGGGTGAGTAAGACGTTTGGGGGTTCTTGGCGGCCAGGTCCAGTATGAAAAGGATAGGCGAACCAAAGAAAACAACATCCTGAGCGAGTGAAAAACGTCCTGGTGGAAAAAAAAAAAACATAATTGTTCAACTTTTGTGGGAAAGTTGAAGGTAAAGTGGTCGTAGGGGGGGGAAGGTTTCCACCATCCACGCGTTTGGCACGATACTCAAAAAAACAACGGAGATGAGGGAAAGAAAAAAAAGGGCGCGTTGTACGTTGAACAAGAAGTGGGTTCCCAAAATACGGGCCGGGTATGGCTACGAGCACCAAAACAGGGGAAAAAAAGGGGGGGAGTTTCCTGAATTGGGTCGAGGACGTGAGGGGGGGGGGGGGGGGGGGGGGAGGGACTGTTGTTTTTTGAAGAAGGGAAAATGGAAAAAAAATTCCCATTTCGAAAAAAAAAAAGGAGGATCCCAGCCTCGGCAGGGAAACGCTGACACAACCAACCTAAACCTCGTAGGAGAAAAGGACGCGCTCACCTGAAAAGGGATCAAATACGAAAAAAAGGGGGTACTTGGAACCGGAAGGAGGGAAATTGGCTTGCACTACTAGAAGGGAAGTCGTGTATCACTAAGACGGCTACGCGGACCTGAAATGCCCATTCAGGAGGAAAACGGGAACTGGTCCGTGAAAAAAGACCTGACGCTGGGATCACTCAAGGACAGGTGTACAAAAACTACAATCATGGAAAACACCGGCACAGCCCACTTTGGTTCCTAAAGACAGTGGAGAAACTACGCAACACCGGGGGGGGGGGGGTCTGGACCTACTCTTTACGAGGGGGGAGCGGCCCAGCCAAACATACCTCTCGAAACGGAAGAGGGTGAACTATTCAAAACATGGAAAAAAAAGGGGGAGAAAAACCACAGATCCCATACGATTCGATCGGTGAAACCCAGAGTACAAGTAAAAGCGTCCGATTAATTACTAAACCAGTTCACCGTCCTTTTCTGAGAAAAAGAGGAATAAAGTTAGAAAAAGTGCTGGTAAAAATAGAATTAAAAGAAAAGCAACGTTTATGTTCCCGAAGCAAGCGTGGGGATGGAAAAATCGCTTTATCAGGACGAGGGGGGGGGATAGAAAAAGAGAACTCCAAGGGGAGTCACTATTCGGTTGTTGAACAGAGGGAGGGGTCCCCTTTCCATTGAAGGGCGAGATGGGAAGAGGGTCCACGTACTTGAGGGGCAAAAAAAAAGGGGAAATTCGCTCTTTTCCAAATAACTCCACGACGGTGTAGGGAGGGGGGCCACTTTATTTGAGGGGTAAAAAGAAAGGGACAACACATCGTACGAAAGATGAGAAAGGATTATATTTTGTTGGGGGGGAAAGGGGAGTGAACCCTCAATCCAGGGAAGGGGAAGAGACTAACAAGGAACATTTTAGACCACGAGGGTGATGTCATCTCGCAGTAACGAAAAAGTATGAAATGTATTCCAGCCTATATGAAGATGGGGGGGCACTTGCAATTGTTACCGGGAAAAAAAGAAAAGTGGGGAACCTGGGGAAAAAAAAGCTTTTTATACCGCACACAGAGTAAGAGCAGAGGGGGGGGTAGCCCGCCGCCGCCACCACGACAATGGAAACATAAACTTGCGGGAGGGGTAATATGTGTTTAACCCAGAAAAACTGGAAGGGGAAGGAAGAATCGACATAACTGTTTCTCCCAAGAAAAGGGTGACCTGGGGGGAGGAGTAAGAATCAGGATTAGTGATTGAGCTTTTTGTTGCCTCAGGAAGGGAAAAGAAGGACCACTCGTCTTTTTCCGCAAGAGAGGGTGTGGGGGAGTACCTTCCTGGGGGGGGAAAAAAAAAGGCTATGCCTGGTAAGAAAGACAAGGGACCAAGGGTCCGGAAATCACCACAAAATCGTTTTTTTTTCGGAAGTACGGGGGGGGGTTTGGGGGAAAGGAAAAAAGGTTGGGGGAAGGGTGTTCTTTTGTGAGGAAAAGAACGGATATACCCTCGTCGGGTTGCAAAAAAAATGTCACGTTTAGGCAAAGGCACGCCTGTTCCCGAAAGGGGACTCCGTTTCATCCGTAAGTAAAAAGGGGCTGGCGAGCCCTCACCGGAGTCGCCCTGTTGGGGTGGTGGGTTGGGGGGGGGGGGGGGGGGCGGGGTTTTGGGGGGGGGGTGTTTGGTTTGGGGGGGGGGGCGGGGGTTGTGGGCCTTTGGTTGGGGGGGGGGGGTTGTGGGCAGGGTTTGGTTGTCCGGGGGGTTTGTGGTGTTTGGGGTTGGCAGGGGGGGGGGGGGGGGTGAGGGGGGTTTTGGGGGTTTTGGTTTTTTCTGGGGGGTGGGGTCGGTTTTTGGGGGCTGGGGGGGGGGGGGGGGGTGGGGGGGGTGTTTTGGGGGGGGTCTGGTTCGTTGGGGGGGGGGTTTTTTGGGTGGGGGAGGTATGGTGGCTTACGTATGGTGTGTATTTTAATGTTCCCCGCGGGGGATGGCCAAGTCTAACCGGTATCTTGGGAGATGCGAGGTGTACCCTTTGATCGCTGTCCGGAGGGGGAAGGTACGCTTTTTTCGTGGCGGGGAAGAGACAAAGAGGCAGCCCGTGGGGGAGGAGCCTTGTATCTCTACGGGGAAGATGGTAATGTCTGTGCGGCCAGTAAAAAAACAAACAACAAGACTCAAATTCCCACAAAAAAAAAAAAAAAAAACAAAAGAAAAAGAAAAAAAAAATGTCTTTGTTGTTCCTGGAAGGTGGGGGGGGGGGGGGGGGGGGGGGGGGGGGGGGGGGGGGGGGGGGGGGGGGGGGGGGGGGGGGGGGGGGGGGGGGGGGGGGGTGGGGGGGGGGGGGGGGGGGGGTGGGGGGGGGGGGGGGGGGGGGGGGGGGGGGGGGTGTTGGGGGGGGGGGGGGGGGGGGGGGGGGGGGGGGGGGGGGGGTTGAGAAACTCTAAGGAATATTTAAAAAGGGGGGGGGGGGGGGAAGGGGGTAGCCTCCTTCATTTGCCTTATTGGGGAACGAAAGGGGGGGTATGAGGTGGAAAAAGGCTTTTTCTCGTCATTATATCGATATAAAAAGGGAAAGGGGAGGACTAGAATTATCATGACGTGTAGGAATGGAAAAACATATGAACAGACAACGAGGTTCCCCAATACTGCCAATCGAAGGGGGGAGAGAGACAAAAAACAGGTAAACAGGGAGCCATTCACAAACTAAGTTGTTCAAGGGGAGGAGGGTGGGAATTTGCAGTGGGTCGAAGGAAGGGGTCAACTCACTTGCCGAAAAGAAGGAAAGGGAGGGGGGGGGGAAACGCCCAAACTTCGGAAAAATCAGGGGAAAAAAAAAAAAGAAGGTCTTACTTATGGCTCGGGGGAAACGCAGAAGTATAAGGGGGGAGACCCCACAAATCCATTACAGGAGAAGAAAAGGGTTTACACCAATCTCATCTAGGGAATGGAAAGAGTTTGACAACCAGAAAAGAGGGGGGGAACTTTGCTTGCACTATGAAAAGGGCGGAGAGCAGTTTTTTCGTGGAAAAAGGCTTCCCTCTACGGAAAAGGTTAAAAAAATGAAATTCCTTCACCAGAAACAGAGAGCACATCCTGACTGTCAACAAAGGTGACCCTACGTTTCTTCATCCAAAAAAAGACCCTGAACCCTCGCACATCCAACTGGAAGGTGCCTACATCATTTTAAAAAAGTTTGTTTGGGTCTGACCAGGGGGACCAGAATTACGAACGTTTCCATGCGCTAAAAAAAAGGCAGAAACGATTCAAAACATACAGCGGGCGGTGAGGGGAAATGAACGAAAAGGAAACATGGAAAGGGCTCATAGGTGGGGAAGGAGGATCTCACCTAAGTACATAGCGAGGAAGAAAATCCAATTGACAGACTGTGGAGGGAAGTGTCTGATAATAAAGGAAGGGAATGGTAACCCTATAATTCCCAAACAAGGGGGGAACGACTCAACAGAAAAAGGGTCGACAATATCTTTAGAGGACCGGAGTGGAGGCCTAAAAAAAAAGCGGAAAGAGGGAAACAAGTCACTATTCTTTTTTTGGAAAAGGGGACAAGGGAAGGTGTCCAGTTTCCGACAGAGCAATAAAGGAGAGGGGGGCTGTATAGGGGGGGGAAGTCCTCTGAAGCCGAGGGGAACCGTCAGGGACTCGGGGTTCCAATGGGGGGAGAAGGTTGGGTCTTCGTCCGAAAAAGCAACTTTATTTCTTGGGAGATGGCCACGCCTAGAGATAAAAAGGGGGGATTAAAATATGAGAGATGTGGGGGGGAAAAAGGGGGATTGGAAACAATCTTGACAGACTATCAGGTTGCGTAAAAGGGGGGAGAACCTATTCAATTTCATCTACGGGGAAAAGGGGGAGAAGGAACCGTTTTGGAAAAAAAGGAAAAAATATTAATATTGAATCAGGGAAAGGGGGGAAGGGTACTCGCCTGCAGGGGGAAAACACAAGGTTACCCCGAAAGTATTCTCTGTTTATACGAAAGCAGGTAGGAAAAGGTGGGTCTACCCTCCTCCTCCACCAAGAGAAGGGGGAGGAGGTGTAACAGAAAAGGAAGTGTTTTACCATAAATGTCACGGGGGAGAAAAAAAGATAATCCGCATACGTGTCAGAAGTAAGGGGGAGACCGCTATTTACTTCGGTTATATAATGGGAAGAAGGGGGGGAAGAGCGCATCTGTCATTTTACTCGGAAGGGGGTCAAGGAAAAAAAAGGGTATGTGGGGGGGGGGGAGGGAGCTGACTGTTGCTGAGTTAGAAGACGGAAGGGGGAACGTTTCGTAGGAAGAGTAGAAGAAAGGAGGTGGTTGTTTTCTGATAAACGGGGGGAGAAAAGGGGGGAAAAAACAAATTTTTCGGTGAAAAGGGAGGAGGGGCGGTTTGGATTAAGAACCGTAGGGGCGGGGGTATAACAGCGTCGGGTTGCCCGTCAGGGGAAGGGGGTCCTGAAGGAATCTACCCTTGGCAAAAAGGGGGAAAGACCGTCACAAGGGGAAGAAGAAGGTTCTATCCACCACGAGAGGGGGGGCCAGCCAATTGAAAATGGTGTGTGGGAAGCTACCTTTATCTAGGTAGGGGGGGGGGAAGGGGATGCTATTTTTTTAACCGGGGGGAGAGGGGGATTGATTGGTGGAAACGAAGACTTTTTTCTGGTTTGGGGGGGGACGCGCCATACTGTAACGGAAAGGAAAGGCGACACGGAAAGGCTGGTCGAACGACTTGTGGGTTAAAAGGGGGGGGGGGGGAGGCCCAGTGCCAGTGAACCATGATCGGCAAGAAAGGGGGGGGGAAGAAATTAAAAAAAAGCTTGAACAACAGTCGTTTGACTGGCCCGGGGGAAAAGAAAGGAAGGGGGCACGTTGTGGGCGCGTAAAAGAAATTGTCAGTTAACCCACTCTTTTTAATAGGAGTGGCAAAAAAAAGGGGGGAGAAAGAGTTGTCGCCTTCCTTAT
>Ga0179593_1634759_pt1 | contig 14727 bp, 13 predicted proteins | sample CZODoug2_1_08_16_FD_185931 | JGI IMG/M metagenome (GOLD analysis project Ga0179593, IMG submission 185931) | Vadose zone soil fungal communities from Angelo Coast Range Reserve, California, USA - CZODoug2_1_08_16fungal (PacBio error correction) | ecosystem: Environmental > Terrestrial > Soil >...
GGGAGGGGGAGGGGGGGTGGGGGTGAACCCACGGGGTTTAAAACTAGGAGGATAAAAATTTGATAAAGGGATGGGAGGTCGGGAGTTGGAGAGGAGGGATGTCTGTAGGGCCTAGGACAATGTCGGCCTGGTTGGGGACGCGACCAACCTTATGGAAGGAGGGAAACAGATGAAGGCGAACCTCGGGGAAAAAAGGCAATGGACGTACCAAAAACGATCAGACGCCAAGAAAAAGGGCTGAAGAGGAATTGAAGGGGCGAATGGGAACGGCCTGGTGCTGAAAAAAAAGGTGGGGGGTGGGGGCGCAACCGAATATCCAGGGGGAGGCGGGGGTTAAGCCTCTGAGTGGGAAGGGACCCGAAGCTGATGAAAGCAACAACGGAAATTTAAGTTTGTTCGAGAGGTAGAGGAGTCCATGATTCATGAGCAATGTCGAGCAAATTGGGGAAAAGGAAGACTCCAGGAAGGGTACCGAATCGTCCCGAAACAAGACGCACACAATTACGAAAAAAAAGGGGGATTCCTACAAATACTTAGAAGGAACAGACGGCATGAAGAAGGTCAGAAACGTCGGAGGGAGAAAAACGCTTGAGCGCAAAAGAATTCTGAGGGGGAGAGGTCGAAACGCTCATCTGGGGAAAAGAGAGAGAGAAGAGCCACTCGACCAACGACAACACAGGAACTGTGCTGAAATTGGAAAATCCACTATCGAACGCACGAGAAAAAAAAGAAAAAAAAAAACGAATCCAGCGCAAAATGTCCCTGACCAAAGGTCTACTGGGGGGGAAAAAAAAGCAAACGAAATTAGGAGCCCTTGCGAAGTTCAAAGGAGTTCCCTGCAGCCGTGGGCAGGTAAGAACGCAGGAGAGAGCGAGGGAGACCCAAGGGGGTGGGGAGGGGAGTGGCATTGTGCGAAGAGGAGGACGCTTGTGAGAGAGTTAGATGCGTACATCGGTTTGGATTCGTTGGATGAAGGAGGGCCAGGGAGACATAACTACATGCGGAAAAAAAAAAGGAAGGGGAAAAGGGGACCATTGTATCGTTGAGCAGCAAAGTCGAGGGCCGAGAAAAAATGCAAGTGGATCTCGGAAATCAAGAGAGAAAAAAAAGCCACGCCTCCCGCTAGTAGTGGGTTTGAAAAAGGACCGCTCACGCTGGGGTCTCAACGGTTGCAAGGTATCTGACCAAATCATAGGGCAGAAAATCAACCCAACGGTTAGGGAGGTAGCCGTGCTCATCGCCCAGCGAGTGAGCGGAATTCCAAAGAGGGCAATGGCTTGGCAAGGGTCCATCGACCGACTGAGAGAAATGCCGTGTCGCGCTTCCAAGGAACGTAATGATCCGCAACGTACACTCTCGGGAGATGAGGGAAGAGGGAGGCAAACTTCAATGAACAATCCGTTCTACAAGGGAAACAAGAGCAAAAAAAGGGAAAAAGCTGCTCCAGGTGCTCGCAGCACACATGAGCAGAGGGAGAAAAAACCTTGATCCCCGCACGGGAAAAACAGTTGGGCCTCGGCGTCTGCAGCCTTAAAAAGGCGGAGTCTGTCATACCCTACAAGGAGCAAGTGCTAAGGGGGAAAGGGGCGGTGGCCGTCAGTTTCACCCCAGGATGCCGCCCAGGCTTGGGCCAGGAATAAGAGGGCACAGGATGAATTTCTCGAGCGGCGTAAGAAGGTCGAGGGGGAGAGAAATCCCCGGAATGGGAAGAATCACGGTTAGGAATTGGGGGAGATCGCAGCTCCAAACGCGAGTTCGCACTCGAAGGGGCTGTCTTTTTTTGAAAAACGCAGCGACGCATTTAAAAGAGGTCAGCGGCGAACGTTCCTAAAAAAAACGCCGATCGCGAGGCCAGTCCTCTGTCAAAACGGTTTGTTGTCGGCATTTTGCGCTAAGGAGCCGAAAGACAGAACAGCCAGTATGGTAGCGGTCCAAGGCTAGGACCTAGAAAAAAAAAAAGCGCCCCGCGTCACGCGCACACACGGGAGTCAAAGGAAGTGGGACTCATCAAAGAAAAGAAATAGGTATCTTACCACCGCAACTTCCACGTAAGAGAACAAATGACGGTGAAGCAGCACCAGAACCAGGAAGAAGCTAAGAAAAGGAAGGGTTGGACTCGTCGGTTAGATCGGAAACCTGGTTACGGGACGTCTTGATTGATTTCCACCACTTCCGTCTTCAGGGGGGGGGGGAGAAGAGGGGGTCGCACCCTACATGAAGTGAAAGGACACAGAGATCCACTGATGAAAGAGCGAAACAGACAAAAAAAAATCAAGATAAGAAGCAAGGAGACCAAAAACGCCAGAACCGGAGATGAAGCCGCACAAGGGGGTTCAAGATTGGACGCAAATGCGCCGGGCGAAAGAGAAAAGGAACTTGTCGCGCGGCTCTGACCTCGAACCATCGAGGCCCAAGAGGCCGGGAGGTCCGCCAACAAAACGCGGGGGGGGAGGGGAGAAAACTTAAGTGAAACCAAAAGGAATAGATGGATCCTTCGCAACAAGGATCCACGGAGGGGTAAAGTCCGGAGGAATCACACCGGTGCCTCGAGGCGGGAGACACCAAAAAAACATGCTGGAGTATCGCTAATTTCCTTCAGGAGCTTCGACGCAAGGGATAGAGTCCTGAGACCTCTTTCAAGGGGGGAAAAGGGAGGGACACGACTGGAAGACGAGAGAACAGCGCTCCTTGCCCGGAGGGGGAAAAGGACAAGGAGAGGGGGGTTCATCTTGGGGATCGAACGGAGAAAGGAAGAGAAACAATTGAGCTTAAATACTGGAAGAGGGAAGGAGGCTTCAAAAGAGAGGCATGCCTCCAGGCCCGGAGAAGGAGTAAAGAAAATAGAAGACAACAAAAGGGGAAGGGGGAAGATTCATTGAGACGGGAAAGAAGGGGGGGGGAGGACGCTGTCGAAAGGGGCCATCGTAAGTCACGAAGGCATGTTTACAAGGCATCCAATTTGTGGAGGGAGGGGAAGACACCCTTAATGACTTAAGTACAAAAGAGGAATAAGAAAGACGCTTTTTCAAGGAAGATGGTAGCGGAGAGGGAAGGGCTTCCGGAGGAGAAGGGACCAGAACGTTTTTCCTAACTTCCGCAAAGAAAGATATGAAAGCCTTGAGGGAAGCAAGAGGCAACCCGTCGGTCACGAAAAAATCTCTATGTGAAAAAGGACGGAGGGGAGCACCTGAGGTAAAAAGTCAATGAAATAAAAAAAGGACTCTAGGGTAGGAAGAAAGATTCCGTGGATTGTCTTATTCCTGAGGTCTAGGCAAAAAACTGACGTCGGCCAGAGGGAAAATACGGAGGAATCTTATCGCGGAGGAGAAGAGGTAAATGCAGAAATGAAGTGAACATGGGGGGCAAAGGCCTTATAAACGGTCGCTGAGAAGGAGGAACAAAAATGGGTTGTTCAGAGAGTATTTTATGCGAACGGAGGGGCGGTCACGGGAGGTGACGGCGAGGGGAATTATAGGTTGTTCTATGTTGCCAGTCATTAATTTTTTGGGAGAGGACTTATGGGGGAAATGGGGGGGGGGGGGGGAGCAGATTAAGAACCAAAAGAGAAGTGGTGGAATCAATCGGGAAGGAAGAAAACAGACAGGCACTCAAAAGTGAAAAATATACCGCGGTACTGGGGTAATCAAATTCGAAAAACGGGAAGGTTTGGGAAGAAAAGAGGGTGGTGTGCTGCCCATTTCAAGAGGGGTAGAGAATCAGTGTAATTGGTCCAGGGGGCGCTGATGTACCCATCACTAACCTGAGGACGGGAAAAGAAGGTGGGTTTCGCGGACGCGGGGTTCGGGGGAAAGAAATTAATTGAGGACGGGTCAGAGCATAGAGAATCCGGCGGGGAAAGAGAAAATAACTAAACAGATCCCCAGCGAAAATGGGACGACAACAAACCGGGAACGGGGAGAGTACGCCAGGGGAGAAAAAGAAGGGAGGGCAGGGAGCGCTTATACTAGGAAATAGTTCAAAATCTGTTTAAGAAAAGCGCTGCGTTTATCAGCAAAAAAGGGGAGAGAAAAAACGCGGCGGGGAGGAACGAACTCCGCGCACGCGAGGGAGAGGGCGAGTTCCAAACACAAGTTCGAAGGCCAGGGATCAGACCAACTATCTAACAGAAGCTCCGCGAGAGACGGGAAAGCAAGCTCAAATGGCCAAAGCTGCAATCTTGGCACCTGTTAATGCAAGGAACTGCGGGGGGAAAAGACTAAGATCGGGGGGCCCTGGGCTAGCCTCTCGGGAGGGAAAGAGAAGAAGTAACTCGAGTTTCAGAGGAACAGAGCGAGGGCAGAAATGGTGAAGTGGCGGAGTGGGGCCAGAAAACTCGGGGGCGGAAAGTCAGTGTGGGGTAGGAAGGACATCGGTCAAACGGTTTGGGGGGGAAACTGGGGGCGGTGGTGACAAAAAGAAGGAAAAGTGGGAGTTCCGGCTCCAAAAAAGGGAAGAACATGCTGAAAAAGGAGCCAGTTAAGGGGAGATCAGTGTCCTGGAAAAAACTACACCTTCAAGTTTTGATCCGGAAGGCGTCTAAGGAACGGGGCCACGCCCATAAAGAAAGGATTTTTCGGAAGGAAAAAACAGCGTGGGCGCCTTCGCAAAGGAGAAAAATTTCCCTAACCATTTTATCGCAGCAAATAAGGGGCAAAGACCGCGATCCCCAACAGGTTGGTGAAAAAGGGGGGGAATTCGCATTCGGCAATCGTACTGGAATTGCAACACCAAGACATCTGGGGTTAAGGTTCCGTCTGGGCGGGGAAAAGAATCCAGGAGTAAGCAGGTGTTCGCCTTCTAAGAGGGAGGAAACTGAAAAGACGTGGCGCTCTATCCTAGTCAGAAGGCAATGAAAGGCCGGAACTCCCACTCTGGCGAGCAAAAAGAGCAAAAAAGGTCCAATAGGTAGCCTTAACTAAAAAAAGACACAATGGAACTGCACAAACTCACGTAAAAAGGGGGGGGCAAATTCGAGTTGCGCCGCGGAAAAAAAACAAAGAGCTGCAGGACGTCCCGAGAAAGAGAGTGAAAAGATGGCTGGTCGTATTTGAAAAATGGGGAAAAAATCTAAGGGGGTACAAGGAGCGGGGATCATTTACAGGGAAAATTGAACCGTGCGGCGGGACGGTGAAATGAAATACTGGGGAGAGAAGCCCCAAGGGGGAATAAGGTGAGGTCAGTTAAGAGAGAAAACGAGCGATTCAATCGCCGATCCGCTCGGTGGAAGAATTTGGGGGGGAACTAAGGACGCCTTTGTAGAACTCCAAAAGACGGTCGCTAGGCGGAGAGATAGTCCTCGACGTGGAACCCACCTTTGTGGGGAGGAAGTTGCTCGCGTTTAGGGGTCAAGCGGCTGGGGGGAAGAAAAAACTGATGGAAGGAAGAGGGGGGGACCAAATGATCGTACACTTCTCCATGAAGCATGAAAAAGAAAAATCAGTCCCGAACAACATGGAAAGGTGAATCAGAAGTTGGCGGTATAAAAAGCAAACGGCGGGTGGATAAAGCAGGTTTGCCTCCTTCACGCATAATATAGGCAAAACAATCCTGTGGAGGAGAAGCACCGGAAACCGACGAGATCCAGAGATTTTTTGGGAAAGAGTGTAAGCTGAGAATAGAGATGTTTTTGGACGTAATTGAAAATTTGAATGGACACCAAACGAAGGCGTTGACTTAACAGGGGCGACCAAATCAACTGCATTAAGAGTGACCCGCGCCAAAAAATCAGGAATCCACGTATGAAACATTAGCGCCGACCAGAATCCAAACTCGATCCATACCCAAAGGGAAAGGAAAACGCCAAGGTAGCGAGAGAAGATAAATCTCCCGACTCTCGCTGAGGAGGAAAATGATAAAGGGAAAATTCGCACTTTTGCCTCCTTCCGGTCCGAGGGGGAGAAGCCCTATCTCCTCCGTGGCAAAATTCAATAACGAATGGCCTTCTCCTCCAAAGTACGGGTGAGCCCACGCCGGGGAGTCCAGCTTGAAAAACCAGGAATAGGAGGATAGGATCAGGTCACAGGAGAATTCCCTGGGGGAGGGTGGAACACGGAATCACAACGGTTCAATCTCAACGGGACGACACACGGAATGAGATGAGGAGAGCGATTGGAATCCGAAAAAAAAAACCGCATGAAAGTCCCTACGTCAACTTGGGCCGGGCCGAAGGGACAAGGGAGGAAAGGAAGGTAGGCACGGAAGGTTCAAGACTCGAGAAGAACGGCACAGCTTTGTCCTTCCCCAGCTATTTGGAATCTTTCGCATTGCGGGGCCCCGTGAGGGAAAGAGAAGATACAATTTGGCGGACATGAAAAGGGGGTGAAAGGCTGAAGGGGCAGGAAGAAGAAACCTTGAGAAGCCAGCTACGAGGGGATTAAAGATAGATTGTGCATGCATGCGCTGAGGGGCCCAGGGGAAGCATACGTGTGCAATCTGGGAACTATGGGAAAGAAGCACAAATGTATCGCGGCGGTTCCGCAAAGCAGGACGTGCGAAAAACAAAAGAATAACAACAGACCAAGATGCGGGTGTAGAAGCTTGAACGAGAATCGGATCTAAAGGTCTGGAATTAGTCACCTGAAGGTCCATTCCTGCTTCGGCACCAGCTGAACTGAGTTTTCCTTGGCTGCAAGCGCCGCCTCCCCGTCGCACCTAAAAAAGGCAGGGTGTGTACCACCCGGCCGGGTGAAGGGGGATGGAAAGGGGAGAATACTCCCCCACCTCTACGGTGGACTGAAGGTATGATCAATTGGGGAAAAACTTGAATTGCAGAAGGTGCGAGTAAACAGAAAAAGAGAATTGGATGGATCGGGCACTGAATGACGTTAATTCCAGCAAGGAGCTGAGGAAATATGGACTCGAGGAAGGAAAATTACCATTGAGGGTCCCAGGGGGACTTTGACCAACTTCAGCTAATAAGTTGCGGGGGATAGTCGGATGGGAAGTCTTACAGATTCTTTCTGGGAAGAGAATGTATTCGCGGGGATTCTTGCGGCGCCCGGTTTACGAGTGGCATCACCGGGGTAAACTTGAATTTGTTTGGCGCGTCACTTAATGGGTACAAGCTCCACCATATTAGTAAACAAAATACAAAAAAAGAAAAGGGGGGCGATGGCAAAGGAAGTCGCCAAATAATCTGCAACAACCCCGGGATCCAAAAAACGAAAAGATAGTTGTAGGGAGAGGTCAGAGCTTGCCAACTTCTCCTCACCGGATTTGTGGCTGCCCGGCGGGTTAAATGAAGGGGTTTGGAAGAACCGGAAGCGGGGGCTGAAAATCCCGTTGCGGGACTGATACCTCGGGGGACAGGATTCCATTTATGAAGTTTTGTCGCGAAGTCGTTGCGCTGGATCAGAAAGTAGACTTTTGTCCGGTTCGTGGAAAGGGATCAAGCCGGGGGTAGCTCGAAATCGAATCTTAAGAGCCCACAATAACGAAAACCCAAACGGTGGACGAGTCTGAGAGACCACTCCGGAGTGAAAACGAGCGCTTAGAACAGTCGGAACGGTCTCGTGATTTAAGAGTAGGGCTACAATCGCTCTGGTGTCAAAAAACGCTGGGAGACAAAAGAACTGTTCGAGGGGGCGTCCGGGGGGTGGGAGGGAGCTTTCTCGAAATCGGTGAGAGATCCCCTCGAAAGAAAAAAAGTATAGGTCCCACCAAAATCGTTGGCGGGACTCTCAAAAACAACTATCGAACAGCCACCAGCGCTGAATAAGCTCGAAAAAATTCCTTCTGCAGAGATTCCTGGCTGGCCCAGATCCGGCTGGAAACATTCCGGAACAACTAAGACACGAGAAACCCTGGTTTAATTGATCGCGTGCCTACAGCATAACTCCGGGCGGCGCAGACGGAAGGGCGCCACGTCTGACCGTGAGTTGTGGGAATAGCGAATAGACATTGTGCTGCGGTTGGGTTGTCGACTGGAAATTTGCGGGTAAAGGTTGCTCGCACGGGTTAAGGCGGATCATGCCCGAACTGCGTGAACCGGAGTCTTTCAGCAAGAGAACGCGGAGGCAGGTGGGCAAACCTTCTCTGGGGGAAAAAAGGCGAAAACCTTAAGATCCGAAGGAAGGACGAAGAGGGACCCCAAGACATCAGGGGGGTCCAATAATGATTGGGGGGGAAGTGACTGGCTCACGGGGGTTGCATGTGGGTCAGCCCGAGGTCAATTGCACCTAACCCATGTTATAAAAGTCAATCTCTGTTAACGAAGAACAGCTCAAGGGAAAAAACATGTTAGGTTGCAAGGAAAAATGTCAACATCAAAAGAGGGTGATCTGCCCCCGCCTCATGATCTTGGCAATTCTTCGGGAGCCGGATAAAATGCAGGGGTCGGCTGCCCGAGGCCCAACAGTCTAACGCAACGTAACGGGATTTCACTCGCCAGAGGAGGGACGGGTCGGGCAATACGGCAGAACTCACAATCTTGCGAGCAAACCAACAAAACACTTTTCACGGAAGGACGCAGCACCAAATTGTCGCCGTCGAGCACGCACAATGCAAACCGCACGGTCACGCGGACCCTCGGAGGTCGAACTCGGCGTACGTCGTGCAAGTGGGGGGGGGGGGGGGGGGCCGACCCGATACAAGGAACTTAAGGCCTCGAAGAGGGTCATTTGCCGATTTCAAGTCAGTCACAGCTTGTAGCCAGTACAAGAGGGCACGGATTTTGAGGGTGGCGCTTTCGCGCTCCGGGGAGGCGTGCTGTTGAAAACTCGTGGTAACCGGAGAGTGGTACAACTTACGGTGAGTGCTCGCACGAACGGGTCGCGAAGGCGAACCCACGACGTAGAGGACATGTTGATCGAAGCTTTTTAAAAGCTATCGCTTGTAAAATCAAAATCATGCTGAACGGGTTCCGAATAACGCGCGGGCAACGGGGTCCGCGCCTACTCGTAGACCGGTTTGTTGGCGGCATTGGCGAAGGCGTATACTAAATCATTCGAGGATGGTAACGGAACACGATTCGCACTTCGAACCGTCGGGAATCCAAGCACCTCTGTAAGGAATTTGAATCAGAAGGAATATGTTCAGATGAGGGGCAGAACACCGCGAGGTATAACTCACGTAATAGGAGGAAAAAACCAATCCGTGGGGTCACCAGAAGCCAAGGCATAACAGGTAATGGTGGGTGGGGCACGCTGTATAGGGACCAGTGGGGTGCGTCTTATGTCCTGGTTCTGTTAAAAGGGGTATGACACAACTGCCAATAGGTGTCCGGTTTGCATTTCGGAAACCTCCCGTACATTTTGAAACCAAAAAATTAGGCCGGACGCCCATTAACCGGCGCGCCGCCCCGAATTCAAGGGCGATAGGCCAAGGAGAAAGAACGGCTCCGGTCAGCACAAGAAAAAGCGAAAAACCTACAACCAGGGGGGTATGAAACGGGGAATTTGGTGGACGCCAAATCTCAGGCGGCACAGACAGGGAGGGGGGAGGTCAGGGCTGGCCTCAATCTTCCGAAGAGGTCCTTAGTTCCTAATGTCACGAGGAAAACCGATCACCGCAAACAATACTTGCAGCCCAATTAGACACATTCCAGCGCTTCAACCAGAAACAGTCAAGGATCCTCAGGGGGGAGGGACCAAATAGAGTTCCGCTGGACCTGTCAGGAAGCACTAACAATCCTGAATCCACGCCCGCGGGGAAACCTTCAGTAGAAGTTGGGACTCGAAGTTGCTGCGGCGTCTAGTCGCAAAGGAAACTTCAGCTTCCGGAATGCATGCACCCTTTCGAACGACGCAACGCCGGTGTCCAGACCTCGCGACGCGAGAAGGTTCCGTGCAAACACGAGATGAGAAGCAAGATTTGGAATTCACGAACTTGCCTCCCCGTGAGGAAGTAACCCCCCGAGCAATTGGCTGGGTCGACGATGCCCGTTGGCTTGGAACACGTAATTAGGAAAAAAAAGGGGGAAGGAAAACTAGCTGGCCCAGTCTCTCGAAACAACACACAAACGGAAGAGAGAGATGTGGCAGTTTCGCCGGTGCACTGGGGCGGGCAGGCCCAGACGGGGACATCGTTGCCATAAAGGATTTAAAAAAAATCAGGCAAAAATTGGAAAATGACTCGGAAAAGGTTCCGGACAAAACCATCCAGCTCAATCGCAGGGAAAAAAAAGGGGAAAGCTGGGGGGGATCGCGTAGGCATTGTCTGGACAATCAGGGTCTTTCCGGACCTGCCTGCAAGAGAAATGGAGTATGAAGTGGTGCGTGCGAGCAACGTCAGGGAGAGCACTCAAACGTCCCGCATGCAGGGTTTTCAGCCGTGCGGTATCCGGGGATGAGGGGACATGACGCTACCCAAAACCCGGGAACTATAACGGTGACGAAAAGAGGATCATCATAATGAGCTCGGAAGGGAAAGAATGGTCGGCATCGCGATGGTTGGTCAAACCTCGTGCCTACAAGCCGACCGAAGGCGACTGGGAAGGCGAAGAAGTCCATTACAGTGGTCGAGAATGAGGAGCAGGGCGCATGTCAGCTGATTACAAACTTCCAGTCAGGGAAATAAAAACACTGTGGGGGGGAGAGGGAGATCCCTATTTGAGGCTACGGGAGATGGTCCGCCGTGGTGTCGGGGGTACTGAAGGCGTGGAGCGGAAACGTTTTTAGTTTAATACGGGGGGGGGGGAGAGTTATTTGGGCGCGGTCAACGGTAGGGGGGTTCGCCCCAGAGAAAAAGTCAACACAACGATCGGCTGGGTGGGAAATACTGAACCAACATAACCATTACGAAGAGATGAAAAACCCCTCGGGGGCCGAGGAAAAACGGAGGGAAAAAAATTACTGGGAGTCTTCAGGGCCGAGTGGGGATGAAACATTTTGTTGGGGTTGTGGATGCCATTTGCTGGACTGGGGGGGAAGAGACGAGCCGGGGGGCGGGTAACGAGACTTATGAATCTCCAAACTTCCGGAACAATTTACATAGTGTGTTCGGCAACGAGGGGGGGGAGTAATTCGGCAGAAGTGTCCGCCGTGGGCTCTAAAATACTCCTCAAGGGGTGGGTCGATAATCGCCCTTCTCAACAGCGCAAATGCAACAGACAAGTGGGGACCGGAGACGAAGAGTGAAAAACGGATGCAGAGCTATCTCACTACAATTTACGCTGAATTTGTTCTACAAAGCGCTTATGAGTTAATACTCGTCTTACGCAAACATCGGGCGAGTGGCGTCCTGAGAACTGAACCTCTCGGAGAGGCAATCAAAAAGACCCACGAGCATTCCCACTTCGTTTGTGAGCTCTCAAACTGGCTAACGCAAAAGGCTCACGGCGCCGCGCGAAAGCAGCGCTCAAAAATAAAAGTAGCCCTCTGATTCAGGCTTACAAGGTTATTCATACTTTTCAAAATGCAGAACTAAGAAGAGCCCTTGCGCGTTTCCAGGATCGGAGCGCCGGGACCGAAAGACGAGAAGCGAACGCCGAGGCGGACAGTGAAGGATTTTTCATTTTGAGGGGCTAAGAAGTTTTGTGATGCGAGTGGAAGCGGGGGAAACGGTTTTTGCGACTTGCTGCAATCAAGAGTGGGGGGGAAGGGAAGGCGGATCAGTGCCTGCGATTCCTGCGAAGAGGAAAGCAAGTTGTAAGCTGAGCTGGCCACATTCGCGGGGGCCCGAAAAAAAAGTGAAAGTTGTAGGCGATCTGAGAAAGACGAACGAAAAACATCTATTCGATGGATTGGGGAAGGACAGAAGCTCACGCATTTGAAAATGGAGAATTCAGGTTGCAAAGAAAAAAAGGTTAAGAAAAATAAGCTGTTCGTGGAACTCAAGTCCCAAAAGGGGTTGCAACGTGAATATCCGGGAACGACCCAAACGTGAAGGAATTGCCAAGGACAGAGATGGGCCGTATGTCGGCAGAGCGAAAACCCGTCAAGATATGGGTCGAGCTGCATAAAAGGGGAGGGGGGGGGTCTCACGCAACTTTGACGAGGCCCTCCCGTCTTCGCGAAGGCTGGCAGGCAAAACTAACTCCCAATAGCAACGAAAACAGAGCAAACATGTGAACATGGCTGGCTTCAAAGATACAGAACTCGAATGAAGCTCACAAGGGCAAGACGAAACAGACTGTTCTCGTCTTCAGTCTCTGATCGAAAGAGGAGGGGAGGGAAGGGAAAGCCCGTAAAGAGTCTCCTCGTGCTGGTCAGGGGGATTGACATTTTCCCATCCAACAAGCTTTTGGAGAAGATCCGAGGGCATAAGCATGGGAAGAAAGGTCTCGATATCCTGTCGCAGAGGGTCGTCTGTGGGTAAGTTGAAGAATCCACGGAGGGGGTGGATCTAGAACGGGGGGCTCGGCTAACGAAGATCGAATTGGGAAGGTTTAACTCAGCTACATCTTGTAAAAAATAGCGGCAGAGTATGTCCGGGAATACTATAAAGCCCTTTGAGGAGGGGCGGAGCCCACATTGGGTGTCTGGGCGCGGCGTGGAATCCGGACGATGGCTGAAAATCCTGTATGGTAAGGGAACGAAATGATTACACGGAATCAGGGTCCCGCCCCGCGTGACGCGGCATCATGGTAAATGGAAAGACAGGAAGGGTTCCATCAGCGCCGCCAGGGATGAATAAAGTTTATAACCACCGCCAAACCAGGGAGGGTAAACCACAAAACCAAAAGAAGTGAAAACCAGGCCGGCAAGAAGCATCCGGGGTTGGGGACAACGCGTTATAGAGAACAGAATCAACTGTATCGGGTCCGTGAGGAAGTAATTTGGGGGGAAGTTGACACCACGTTCGAGTTTTCGGGACGTTCATCTGGGCAGGAAAAAAAGGGGGAACGCGCACAATAACAAAGAAAAAGCCGTATCCACGGAAAGAAAATGGAGAAAAGGAGCCTCAACGATCCAGAAAAGCCACGTGAGAACACCACCGGGAAGAAGCATAGAATATAGGGAAATCGCCGCAAGGTTAGTTCTCTCATGCATGTTGTAGAGCAAAGCCGGAGGAACAGCGGATCGACACTGTATGGGACCGGACTGAGGCGCGAGGCGAGGAATCGCCGCTCGTAGTGCAAGAAGAGGAACCGACCAAAAAGAGGGAAAAAGAGCCACTTCACCCGGTCCAGCAAAAGCACGTAAAGGATCCTTCGGCATAACTTTTTCTGGGGCTCAAATAAATCACAAGGGGAAGAAACACACGGAAGTTACGTACCAAGGGTTTATGTGAGCGAGGAAGTTTCTCTCAGCTTCAGTCAGATCGTACGGGGCCAAAAAACCTGGAAGGGAGGGAACGTGGGTTGCTCACGCGAAGAAGTGGCCTTGGGGAGGACGGGTTCATCTTGGGAGAGAACGGTAACTGAGCAGTAACCAAAAGAGTAAATCCATGGAAATCGGAAGTATTGCGGGGGTGCGGCAAGATTGACAAGTAGGGGAAGGAAGACCGACACACACCCAGGCGATGCATTCTATCTAGCTCTAACCAACAACGGGAAAATGTGTGAAGGGGCGCCACTGGTGGAAGGCGGGGCAGGGGAAAGAGAAGAGCAATACCCGAATTGGATCGTAGTTCACAACAGTAAAAATGTGGGGGCTGCGGGACTCACGGTTATAAAGGGCGAGGCCGAAGAACAATTCGAGTTTAAAGCACGAGATTCGCGGGGGGGGAGCATAAGGTAGAACGGGGGGAGGGTCACAAGTCGTGCGTGCCTGGCACTCGGCAAAACATTCGGAACGACTAGGAAAAGTCGCGACGCCAAATTGAAAAAGCAAGGGGGGTGTACGAACGCCGAGGACCGGGGGGAGGAAAAACGTCTTCACGACCCAGAAGGGGGGAGGAAGAGAATTAAGGAAGGTGGAGGAGGGAAAGGACGGGGGGTCCGGCAACGTCGCGGATTGGATCGACGCGGTCAGGGCAGGGGAGGGCCTGAATTAACATCCCTCGAAAAGGATCAACCAATCAGGATGGGTGGACGCCATTGAATCATGGGTTGTGAAAAAAAAAAGCAAGAAGACACTGGGTTGCAGGCTATTGATATATAGTGATGCGGACCGAAGGGGGGCATTCTGTTCCCTTGGGATGGGACTTCCGGGATATGTGGCTCGCCGGTTGATACTCGGAGCCGTTGATCGGCATGAAGGGGGGGGGAGCTTAAAAGGTGTGGGGGGGGGGGGGGAGAACAAATGCAAACAGCTGGCAGTGGTGGACGCACAATACTGAGAAAGAAGGAATTCCGCCCGGATCCTAGAATAACGAGGGAAAAAAAAGTGGGTAGTAGCGTATCCGGCCTGTGCGAGAAGAACAGATTTTTTTGTGGCTGGGGAAACGATCAGGAGGGGTTATGTCTACCTTTTTCAGGTACACTTTGCATTCTCGGATTAAAAAGAGAAAAACTTCCTTATCACGGAATTATTTTTCGCGGGAAAGGATGATAAGGAGTCATTAAAGTGTCCACATGAAGTGGAAAGATACAAATCACAGGCGGTATAAAAAGGACAAACTGATACCGAAAGAGGGAAAAATGACGAACAAAACACAAAGTGGGGGAAGACTCTCGAAAAGCCCCCTGCTGAAAAAAGAGTTCGAAGACTGTGTTGGGATAGTGTATATCGAGGAGTTAAAAAAAACTGAGCGCAAGCGCGGGGCAAGGGCTGCGTCACTCTCGAGGCAAGGGATTCTGCTAGATCACGGAAACCCGACTTTCGTCGGGAATAAGGCGTTTCCGCCCAATCGAAAGCGAAGGAGGGCATCTCGAAATGAGCGAATGGGAAAGGGCTCATAGAAAGA
>Ga0179593_1287412_pt1 | contig 14726 bp, 11 predicted proteins | sample CZODoug2_1_08_16_FD_185931 | JGI IMG/M metagenome (GOLD analysis project Ga0179593, IMG submission 185931) | Vadose zone soil fungal communities from Angelo Coast Range Reserve, California, USA - CZODoug2_1_08_16fungal (PacBio error correction) | ecosystem: Environmental > Terrestrial > Soil >...
TCTGTACACTCAAGGAAGGGAAGACTTATAAGAAGGTAAAGTCAATTAATCAGGAAAGGAGGATCCCGGCTCCAGAGCGTCAATGGAAGAGATGACCCCGACCGGAAAAAGGAATAAAGCACAAGATCGTTACCCAGCGCTTAACTGGCCAGCCGTCTAGTTATGAGAAGGGAACGAAGAGATACATAACCGAAATTGTCATTCTGATACCTTGACTCATCTTTACTTTTGGGCAAGGAAAGATACCTCGTGCGAAGGGGGGTTGGGTGGGGGTGTGTTGGACATAGACTACAACGCTCACGCAGCGGGGATTCGCCTATTTCTCAGGGAAAGACGACTACCTAAAAACTGGGAATACTGGCTGAAAGGGAGGGGGGACCGATTTCATTCTTACCGCGGGTAAAAGGGGACAAGCGGTATCTTTCTTGTAGTCGGGCGACCAACTGAGATTCAAAGGGAAGCTGAGGGAAGCAGAGGGGGATGAATGCCTCATCGGCCCCTGATCTCGCCGTCACGCCCCCGTGTCGTTTTTGCCTGTTCAGGGGTAGCCTACCAGGGCAATCTTTAGAACAATCGTAAGGGAAAGGGGGGGATGCGACGGGGGGGAGTAAGAAGAGGAAAGGGGGGATTGGAGGAGTCTCTATGCTCGCATAGGACCGGAGCAGTAGAAGGGGGTGGGGTATCGGGAAGAGTTTGGGGGAAATCTCATCAGTAGGTAAGGCAGGGGGGGGCACTTGAAAAGTAAATTTGACAAGGTGGTTCCTGCGGGGGATTCCTTGGGGAGGGATCACCTAGGGGAAAAGGGTGCGGAGATACATATCCAGCAAAGGGTGGGCCTGGAGGGATGATTGGGAACGACTAGAGGGTCATTGGATGGTTTGGTGGAAGAGTCCCGATGGCCTAGAGAATAAGAGTCCTATTGGCTTCAAAATTGAGGAGCCGGCAAGGCTGTCCTTGCAGAGCCTCTCCTAAGGGATGGTGGGAGGTTAATTCACTCAGCGCGGTGGGGGGGGGGCGGGAGGAAGGGAAGGGTATCGGGAAAAGTCCAACAGTCATCAAGGAATAAAAAAACTACTCCGCTCTACGAAAATCAAAATCCACGGGACCACGTAGTACCAAAACAAACGTGAAATTGAGGGGACAGAGAAAAAATTGCATTCGACGATTCTGGAGAATCTTCATCGTCGCGGCAACCAAAACTTAATGGGAACACACAGCGGGAAATAACTTCCTTTCGGGGGAAAGACGGGAGGCGACATTTACGTGCTAAACCAACCGTCCTAGGGGCGGTAAATCGGCATCTCGTTTCGAAAGCTTTCAGGTTGCTTCAAGCAAGAAGGATTGAAAAGAACTTCGAAGCTTAGGATTCCTCAGACTGGGCGCCGAGGGGGAAACCAAAGGGCACTCGCGAAAAAGGTACAGATCCTGGGGTGGCTCTCGTATCCTGGAAGTTCTATCGCTTGGTCCTGCAGTCCGAGAAGGACTCGGGATGTTTTCGTAAATTGTTATCTGGTGTCGGATTAGCCAAAGAGTGATGTGGGAGGAAAAAAAAAAACGGGAATTTCGGAAGGGCCAATCCCAAAAGGCAGCTGCGACTGGAGGGCTTGATCACTGAGGGCTCCACCCCCAAGTCATCGGTCACCCTCTGATCGTGAGACGACGAAAGGTGCGCAAAAGAAGGAAGTACGTGGCGTTGAATCGGATGGTCTGACGACTCTGAGGAGGAGAAACATCTCTATCGTCCCTAAAGGAAGATAGTTACAAAAAAGGGTCAGGAAAATGGCCAGAGTAACCATAAAAAAAGTCAAATGCGCGGTCGGGGTGCGAGTGGTACGCACGTTTGATCGACTGGACAATTGGTCTTGCTTTAAGGGATGCCGGACAAACGGTCTCAAGGGAAGACCCGAGGGAGGGAAAATCAAATTCAAAACCGATAGCAATGAGAATCGGAGGAAATCAAATGTGTTCGGCCCGATATTCAGGAGAGAGTGCAAAAAAAAGCCGCGGGGGGAAAGACTAGGTCTTTCGTCAAAGCAATACTTTTCGAAAAATACGCTGGGGCGGGATAAGCATAAGGTTAGATTCATTTGCGGATATACGGGAGGGAAGAGCTTGACGCGTCCGAAGGAAAGGGGGCCAACCTGATGAGTTAAAAAAAAAAGTCGCTTAGGATAATGCTTGTATTCTGATCACGGCAAAAAAAAGGAACATCTGCTAAATGAGACACAGAAAAGCATACTAACTCTCCTGCCAAAGAAGGGAACAGAACACGCGGAGGGCTGTCTAGGACTATTAGTCGGGTGGGGTAGGGGGGACATAGGAACATGAAAAAAAAAATTTTTTTCCCTACTGCCCTTTCCACGTGAGATCTCGGAGCTCCAGGTTCTCCCTGGGTGCACCGACTCTCGAGAGAAATCGAGAAGCCAGGGATGCAAAAAGTGCTCAGCGAGCGATCAGAGGGCGACTCTTACGGATATAGGCAAAAACCAAAAAACCAATGAGGGAAGAGGAAAAAAGATACGGGACTGAACCGAAAGTTCAAGGGGGAAGCGCAGGAATAGAATCGCCGTGGCTTGGGGAAATACGACTGAACTGAACTCGGGGGAGTTGGACGGGTATCCCGCGCCGAGGGAACAGAAGAAAGGAGGGGGGGCAACGACTGGGGAATCCCTTTATCCACGAAAACGCTCTGCAAAGGCGTCCGTATACAAGGACGCAGCGTGTTAGATTGGCCGGGAAGCGTAAAGGGGAGGATGAATGTGCGTTTACCCTGTTCGCGCTGGTAACATCCTGGAAAGGAAGGCCGGAGCCCCGCCTTCATGAACCGAGACTCACGAACAGGGAGCGGGGAACGTTAGACGTCCAGCCTCTACTATTCGAAGAGGAGCATTGAAAGGCAGAAAACTCTTTGATAGAAAGATCTACCTCAGGATTGGACTTAGAAAAAGATTATTGGAAAAGGGATGAGGGTGCGGGGAGGGAGCCCTGCGACGGAAAAAGAAACAAATCCTCCGTATTTAGAAAAGTTCTCGAGGTCTAAATGAAGGTCAACGCGGAAAAAAGGAGGGACAGGCTCGCTCGATCAGAAGGTCTAAAGGGGCAAGAACAATTTCTATTTCTAGACTAAGTTGGTTGGTTCTACTTCAGATCCACTAAGGTTGCGAATCTCAGCACTCCTGAAACGTGGGAATGCTCAACTAAGAAGAGGAATTAACGTGACTGTCTGGGAAAGGGCTACAACGAATCCGGAAAAAAAAAAGATCGCGTAGGGGGGGAAAGAAATCGGAGTATGACCTTAACCGCTTCATATGCCGTCCTTGGGGATTTCTAAGAGGGCTTCCTGGAGCTACGCCCTGCCACAATCGGAAAACTTGAAAAGGGCTCCTTAATGGAGAAAACTCAGGCTTGCCGACTAAACGCGGGACCAAGGTCCTCAGAATATCTCGATGGCGGAATTAAGTCGATACCTCTGAGCGACCACTCTAAACATGATCTACAAAAGAGCTCGGGACATGGAACATGTGTTCACCTGGAGCAGGCGAGGGAAGCCTTGAAGGGGTCATGGATGAAAAGGGGAAAAAAAGTTCGGTGAAAAATAGGGAAACTAGGGGAAAGAGTCGCAATATTTATTATCGGGAAGTATTGTGTACTTCGAAAAGGTTAGACTTTCAACCCCGGGTCATGAAGTGAAATGGTCTAGGTGGAGAATTGTTTTCGCTCACGAGGTATGACGGGCATCGGAGTGGTCTCTGGGAACAGTCAAAGGTCCAGGAGATGTCGCTCGAAGGGGGGGGGGGGGATTGTCAGAGGGACTGTTATGGGGTTTTGGATGTCTTCCGGCTATAGGGGATTCCACGAGGGAAATCACGTCCGCCTGTAGAATGGCAACATCACCAGAAAGGTATATATGAGGAGGCCAAGGAAGAAAAGAGGGGCAGGAACGAATAAATTGGCGTCGCTACCTAGCGGTCACAGAAAGAGGCTTGATCGAGGACATTTATAATCCAGTACGGGGTAAGAATGGGAATAGGAGGGGAAACAGAATCCGAAAAAAAAACAAGAGCATAACTTGGGAGAAGGGCTTATCAGCAACGGTGGAAGGCCGGGGTGACGTAATCAAAAAACAGAGTCTACACACAACGGTACAAAAAGGCAAAAGCTTCAAAAGGCTGAAAAACCGGGCACAGGGTCCGTGGAGGGACTAACTACTAGAGGAAAAGAATTCAAGCGGGAACCAGTCTAAAAAGCGAATCCGTCGCGCAAGCGATGAAGGGGGTCCATAGGCCAGGAAAAACGCCATACTCTAATTAGTGTGATAGTGCAGGGCGTACAAGATCGAGAAGGAATCTAAGATCTTCTGTCCTGGAACTGCCGTCGACCGGTAGTAATTCTGCAGGCCAAGAAAAGAATACACCCCTCGGGAAAGGGTTGCTCCAATGGGTCAGAAAAGTGACTCCTCCGAATGAAAAAACAATCTTCTTTCAATGATGAGGTCGGAGTACCGCAAACCCCGTGGTTTCGAAAGAAGAAGAGGCCCAGGGAGGCGTTTGGTAGATAAAAGCCCCGTCTCCTCTAAAAGCCGATGGCCGTGACGAATCTTGGAGCAAAGAAACTGCAGGAATTCCGAGGAAAAGGGCTAGGTGGGGAGAATAGGTGCTCGTAATTATCAGGAAGCGGAGGGCTTCCAGTTGAAAGAGTCGAGGGGGGGAAGGGGAGTTGGGAAAAGGGGAGTTGAGTAGGAAGGGAGGAAGGGCAAGGGAATGAAGGTCGTGCCTCGATCCCCAAAGGGAGCAGATAGCACACGAGAACTATCTTCTGTATACTCAGATGGAGGGATACAAGAAATATCGATCAAACAAAAAAAGTGGCGGGGAAGAAATCTCATTCAGGGACACCACCGTAACGGGTTTGAGAGATCATTAAAGGGATCGGGCATCTCTCCATGGGGGTGTTCTCAAGACGAAAGGAGTACCTTCATATCCCAGACATCCGTACTACTAGAAGTAACGGGAAAAAATCCCGCATAAGAGTGCCTCTAATAAGGGGAAAGAAGAAGCGGCGAATGGGAGGGGGGAAGGAAGAATCTCGAAAGAAGCAGGAGACTACCTGCTTACCCAATTGACTTTAGACTACCATAGAAAAAAGGAACGGATCCAGGGGAGGGGGGCAAGGATCAATCACTCAAACTTCATCTAAGCTTGGACTGGTAGTCAGCGGAAAACCGACAGAATACCGTTAAGCCTGGATGTACGACAGGGAAAAGAGGGTTTGAAATCTTGATCAGAAACCTCTATGTTTTTGAATTTCTTTAGAAAAGAGAAAAAAAAGCACAGTTCAAAGGCGACTTTTCTACCTTACCGCGATGGGCCACGAGAAGACCTCTTCTCAGGGGGTAAGGGATGGAGAAACATCGTTAATTACTAAGGCGGAGGTTGTGAGGAATGAAAGCAAATTGATTACCTGAGAGAGTCGTAAGAAATAACTGGGGGCCCGGATGGATCTTCGTACGTCTTTCGCTCAAGAAGGGCAGGGCGTCATACGAAAGTAATGGGTTGGAGAAGGGAAGAATAGTCGGGGGATGGGCTTAAAAAAATCGCCCGTTTCACAACGTGGAACTACTCGACAAGGAGAGAAGGTGCGCTTTCGAGGAGGTTTTTTAAAAAAAAAAGATCTCACAGAACTAAATTAGGTGATGGGGGTTTATAGAAGTGAGACATACTAGTGGCTTTTGTCGAGGAGGTGCGCCCGGGAAAGGGGGCTCCTAAGATGATTTGCCTTGCCGAAGAAGAGAGGCATAGGGATTTTGAGTCCAAAAGATCTTTATGGGGGGGAACGCATTACTGAGGATTGAGGCGGGAATAACCTTGCTACAATTCTAACCCAACGACTCCGCGAAAATCCACGGCTATCGCAAAAAGGAAGAAGTGGGACAGTTGCATGTTCACGATTCTCACAGAATGATACAAGACAGAAGGAGCGATGTCGATACGTTCCCGGGGACGTTTCCCAGAACGGCGTTGAAAAAAAAGGACAGTGCAGGGAATTGGGGTGAAAGCGGGACCTCGGTTACTTAAGAAAACTGACGAATTTTTCCTCCATCATCTGAAGGGTCGGCCGTTCAAATGGCCGACCCAAAAAACGCTTCCTAAGACGTCATGTTTTTCATAACATCAAGGAAAGAGGTACAGAGGCAATCTGATCCAGGGGGATCCCTGGTGGTACCACCTTGACAGACAAGCAGAAGTAGGGGGGTTCTGAAAGGTTGGAGCGAGATCCTAAAAGGTAGAGCGGAGGGTACTGAGCAACTAAAAGGATGGGGGTCGGTGGAGGAGGACAGGGTACATCGGAGGTGAAATTGGGCGGCAATCTTCTGAGGGATAGGGCTTGGAACGCTTCACTTGAGGTAGTTTTGTCTGAGGGAGAAGTCCGCAGCGTGACTCACATGACCACATTACTAGTCGGGGAGGTAGAATGAATTTTCACCAAGCTGTGAGTCGAACATAGTTCTTGCGTCGTTACTGGAGCGTCTAATCGGGGGTGGTGGGAGAGAAGGGGGACCAAGCACATGTCATAACGTCTTCAGTCGGCCCGACTACTGGTCTTTGAAGAGGGTATAAAAAAAGGGACAGGATTGACTAGTGCTTCTAAATGCTCACTCCTCGAAAAGGTGGGGAAAAGAACAGAACGCAATTGTCTGTTGGGAGGAACATCAACTTGTAGTTCAGTGGAAGGCAATGCGGAACTTTGGATACCTGCGCGAACTACGCGTGATGGAAGGAAGTCAGAAAGAGAAATATAATGGTAAGGATTGTTTCGTTCATATAGGCTTCCTCTCTACTGTAAAGAGGGTGAACTCGTTCGTGGTCGGGAATAAAAAGCTCCTTTGAGGGCGGGTTGCAAATCAGCTGTCGAAGTAGGAGAGTTCATACGTCTTCCATTGATCAAGAGTAAGGAAGGAGCCTGTGGAGTCTCCACGAGAAAGCGCGCCTGAGGGTCTGAGATTCTTTAGAGGTACAAAAAAAAAAAAAGACAAAAAAAAGAACATGTAGTTGAATTATGAGTAGAAACTTAAACTATACTAGAGAACAGTAAAACAGGACAGCATAGCTCCGAGGTCCGGAAACAATTAGTTTCCTCTCAAACACTGTCGGCTGGAGAGAAGAAATGTTGACTGAGAGAATAACTCTTTTTGCGGGGTCCCGCCACAGGGGGAAGTCCAGGGGGGAAGCGGTGGTTCTCTCTTCGAAGAAAAGGGGCTACAATTTTTCCTCTAGCGCGTCGAAGTGGGAAGAATCCCGAAGCGCGTCTAGAAATTCACGTGAATAGGAATCACGGTTATTCAATGGGGCGGTCAGTTCGGGGCCTCGAAAGCGACACAAACAACAACTTATTATGGTAAAAAGGGAGAGGGCGGAGCCATTCCGCGGAACGAAGGTCATATCGCGAAGGAGGTAAGGTTATGTAAAAAAGCCTTCTCCAGTCGAAAGAGGAACCTAAGAACTAAAAGTTCCCAATTTGGTAGAGTAGCGGGAAAAGGATATCCATCATCAACCTCGGCAAGAAGGGAGGTTTGAAAATATAAACCAACAGACCGCTCAAATCGTACTAGACTAAAAAGAACTGTTAGGATTCCAGGAATTGGAGTACACTATTTATTAGGCTTTTTCTTTTGAGCCCCTTTTAGATCTTGAAGCAAGTTGTCCTTCCTTAGCAATCCTGTCACTCGGGAAAGCTACAACCGCTACTCGTAAACGTCCTGGAAGGAGAGTCTTCGGAAAATTCGGCGTAAACTTCAGAGAGCGAGGTGTAATTCAAGACCGTCAGGCGATCTACTCGACAAGGGCCTTTGATTACCCCTAGTAAATTCTACCAGTGTCGAAAAAGATAGGGGGGAAAACCCTGATTCTGTGTCGGAATTCGGGATCAGATAGTGAAAAAACAGAAATCTCAGCAAAATTCAGAAAATTAACTCTAGTTCACCGGGGGTCCTCCCCTTTGTCAACTTCGCAGGGGCAGCCAAAAAAATCTTCGGAGGTAGAAGGCAAGCACAATGTCGAGGAGAGAAACCGGTGACTTGTTGACTTCCGCATGAAGACTGGCGCTCTATGTTGAGACTCACGAGCCATCATAAAACTTTTTCAGAGACAAAGAAAAGTAGGCTAAGGCGACAATTTAGCAATGCTTGCGAACACACTCAAGAAGAATTCCTCGGAAACGGAAGAAAGAATCTCGCGGTTAAAATATCTTGCGTAGTACGGGAGGGAAAGAGTAACCTCCTTTTTGGGGGTCACTCTCTTAGAATGGCCATAAGAAAGGCAGACGCTCTTTTACGCGGAGGGGAAGCAAAAGGGCGAAGGCATCATGACGTTGCCGAAAAGTTCAAACCGAGTCGGGGGAGTTCAAAAAGTCCTCCCCGAACATCTCGAAGGCAACTTGAACAAGAGATCCGACGGAACATAGAAGGAGAAGCTCTTCAGAAACGCGAACGCGGGGTCTGCCATTTGGTTCAAGGGGGCGTCCAAGAGAGGCAAGAAGTACTTTAACAGGGGCGAGCACATGAGGAGGGGTCAGGAAAGTCCCAGAAAAGGGACTCGTCGCCCCAGTATTTAGGACACAAGAGTACGGAAGTATGCTAGAAACTATGAAGTTCCCGGTTTAACACACATGCAAATTTACTAATGTGCCTAGGTGTGAACGCCGTTGGGGAAAAGGTAAGGTGGTTATTTGTTTTGTTGTCGTGGGGGGGGGGGGCAATTTCAAAAAGAGGAACGTCCTTTCGGAGGAATTCTTCAAGGTACGGCATTATCATCGAAAAAGCACGGGCAACGGAAAGGGGAGGGTCTCTTGGGGGGGTTCCACTCTTCTGTGTGGGGAGTCACAAGGCTGGGAATGGATCCGCCGAAGAAAGAAACGATTCGGGAAAGACGAGCGCATTACACCACAAAAAAAAAACGCAACACTCACCTAGGCGTGGAGGGGAGGGGAGTCAATGATTGGCATGAGATCCAGGTGACGGAAGACACTAATCAGGAAAAAAGAATGTGAAAAAGAGCATCAGTTTAACCACACAAAGATACTACGAGCTCATCTGGGAAGCCGACTTGAAACATACATACTGACCGACATAAACCCTTTGATCTTGTCTTAAACCCAACCCGAAAAAAATCCAGTGACAAGTGGACGAGGGGGGAGACATAAAAATCAAAACATAAGGGGGGGGATTCTACAAGGTACAATTAAGCGTCACGCTAAACACCTACGACCGACTGAGGGGAGAACACTGAAAAGGGAAAGCTTTCAACCCCGGTAAACTCGGCCTACAGAGAAAAAAAGAAAAGGAATGGAAAAGAAATCAAGAGTGTCAGTGGAAAAGTTAAAGCCGTCATCCATCTCATTCGATGGTTAGAGGAAGGCTAGCAGTCCAGCGCTCGGACACGAGACTGAGGGCACGGCGCAGAAAGTCATCAACTTAGTCGAAGGGGGGGGGGGGGGTACGGTAATACACTATATCCACGCGGTCTGAACCTGGGCTCACAGGGTCAAAGTAAAATCTGAACCCGGGTAAAGGAAGAAATCGAGACAGGGGGATGGAAAGAATCCAAAAGCCGAACCCGCAGGGGGGGTTTTTTTTTCCGGACAGTCAGCAATCCGGGGGGGATAGGTCTGAACTCTCCGGGGGACGATCTTGGGCAGGCGAAAGGAATCAGGAGGTCCTCGAGTGAGAGAGGTCGGGTTATGAGAGTCTGCCGTCAAAGCCTTCCATCAAGGCTGCCAGTTAGACCCACAAGTCTTCGGTCTCTCCTTCCCTCCCGAGGAGCGAGCCCGGAAGGCTCTGAAGGGAGCATCAAGTCGGGGATGAGCAAACCAATTGCAAGGATGCATTGGATTCTATTATCCTAAAAATGGAACGGTGGTAAGAATAAAGGAGAATCACAAACCAAAAAGGGGGAAGGAGGGGAAAAAGAGAGATATTCTGACCACAAAAAGGGGTCCCTCAATTTTTCTTATCAGAAGAGAGCAAGTTCTGCGGGGCATCTAAGAACCCGGGGGGGGGAATCCAGACGAGGCAGTGGAAAACAACACGGCATAAGGAACAGGAAGGGGAGGCAAACGCCCGGAAAGGGGATCTCTCGGCGAAAAAATGGCAGCCTGCGCTGCGAAAGTGAAACGGCCGAGAGATACCAAAAATGATCGCAATTCGTGGTACATTACAGCAGCTGAAAATTGAAAGAGTCCATCGGACCTAACTCAAGGGATGTGCAATATCCAAAAAAGAAAATCAAAAAATGGAACTAACACAGGGTACTTGGAGGGCCTGGCGGAAGACGACTCAATAAGGGGAGGAAGGGGGGGAGAGGGGTGGAAAATCCAGGAGGAGTGACCTCTTGATAAAAAAAACGAGGATTTTGGTTGAGATCTGTTCCTTGAGGCTAAGGAAACTAGGTTCACGTGCGACGGGCTGAGACGGAAACGCGATAGGGAAGAGATCTACGTAAACTTGCCAGCGTATCCAGGGGGAGGATACACCTCTTCAAAGTCGGGATGCTTCTTTTGGTACGAAAAGAAAAGAACGTTCTCGGAGGGCCCGGCAGGGAGGAGAAGAGGATTTTCCAGCTTGGATGGAGGTACGTTAGACTAAGGTTTCGCTAAGTCTTTCTTCGGGGTTTCATAGACTGGCGGGTGGGGAAGCCAGAAGGATGAGTTTGTGTCGTAAAAGGGAGCCAAATTTGGAGTTGCGTACCTACATATCTCGCAGGGGATGAGCAGGGGGGGAAAGGGCTGTGGAAATCTCCATTAGGATAGAGGAGGGAGGGACGGGTTTTCTGCCCGTGGCCCAAAGAAAAGAGCCCGATGGGTGAGCAGACCGCACAAGGAGAAATGCAAAGGGATTTCCAGGCCGCACGCATATGCAAAGATGGGATGTTGATTCTCCAGTGCGCTGTGTAAGTGGACAGCAAAAAACTATTCGGGAAGACCCAATCACTCAAGGGAAGAGAAACAAAAAAACTAATCCGCGAAATCACGATAAGGCAAAATCTCCTTGTCATTTGGAATGGTTCCTCATTAGAAGAGGGTCACCAACTACCGATGAAGAGGACGTGGGAGAGCGCAGGGGGAGGGAATCGGATGCGGTTCACACCCTCTCCAGAGACTTCGGTTTGGAGAGAAAAAAGCTTTCGAACCGGGAAAAAAAGTCCGAAACCGTTCATTCAAAAAAAAAGAATCATCTCGTGTCCCGAGAGGGAGGGCCTCAAGAGGTCCCTGATCCGCCGGCATTAGCCTGGAACAGCGCAAACTTCCAGAAGGGGTACCGCTGTGACCAGGGGCCATCACGAAAGTCTGTTGCGTCTCTTTCCCTGCAAGTCGGTCGATGTCTGAAGCATTAGCATCGGAGATGGGTTAGGGGGATGACAGATTCATTCGTAGGGAAAATGGGGAGAAAGCGGTCGTGGGAATTGGTTCAAGAGACCTTCAGAAGGGGAGGGTAATGGGCTGCGTATGCGCCAGTCCTCATCAATTCTCAGACTACCAAGACTATCCGATGTTTGAAACCCTCTGGGGAGAAAGACTCATCTATTTCAGCTAGACATCGAGGAAGGGAGCATGGGGGAGAGGAAAAGCTCCTCTTCTTTGTGTCGAAGGGCAAAAGCAAATGCTCAACTTCGGAGCAAGGGTTTTGAGGTAGATAACACGCGATTGAGAGGAGAGCCCCTTGAGTCTATCTCTAAAAAGTATTTAGCGAAGGGACTCAAAAAGTAGCTAATCTTGTATTGATGAAGTCGGAAATCCTCCGAAAGGGGGATCGCGGCGACGGACCATACCAGAATTCGTACCTCGGATAATTCGGAATCGAGAAGAGGAGGTATTCAATATATTCTCGGAAGGAAAAGAAAGCAGAAAAAGGAATCGTTGGAAGAAGAGGTTCGACGCTGGGAAAAACTGCCTTTCTTTTCATCAAAGCCGAGAGGGGTCAGCAGACTCTGGCACAGTCAGAGAAAAGAGAAGGCTTCACTGCTACGTCGCCAACGAAAGCTAACTTCGTAGTCGATTCTGTAACGTTTAGAGGGGGGGAGGAAGTCGTAAGCCTATGCTGAGAAGGGGAACAGCGCAAGGGCAAAGAACACAGAAACACGAGACAGCCTGGAATCCAAAAATCCGGTCTCTGATTGCTGAACGATTTTCTGGCTCTACGGGGGGGCGGGAGGAAGATGTTAATGCCCGAGTTGACGCTCGACTGTCTCCTCAGACAATGGACTAAAGGGGGGGGGTAAATCAAAAGGAGATCCTCGCTAGTGGGAGAATCCCTTATCAAAATAGCTAAGACTGCAGGAGGATTCATGGGAAAAGGTGAGGGGATGGAAAGGAGCGAAGCGACGGTCATCCACAGGATCAAACAAAAACAGAGAAAATAGATATCTGACCATTACTCCAAAAATCCAACTTCATACTCCTATACGATAGACTCGCACGCGGAGCTTGACGGGCTCCACGAGAGCGCTCGAAGAGGCCAAAAATTGTATAAAAGTAGCTCCTAGGAGAAGAAACCTGGACCGTAAAAAAGAAGGGTGCCCTCCCCAAACAAGCCTCGTCAGAAACATCTGTTAAGGGACAGACTCAGCGCGGGGGGAAGGATTCCAGAGAGGACCTGATGTGTCTTTCGAAGTCGCGCTGTGACAAATTCCTGGGAGTCTGAGGAAGACCCTCAAAAAGATCACGGAAGTCGACTCAACAAGCTCCTTAGTTCGAAGCTACCAGAGGAAGCCCAGGTGATGAGCAGATTGAAGAAACGAAAACCGTCAGAGCTACAGAGACAGCTGGGGGGAAACAATGAATGCGACCTGGGGGGTACGACCAAGGAGGTCCACAAAGGGGGATCTTCACATAGCGGGAAGCCTTTGCAGAAAACCTAAAAACTATAAATCAAAGGCTCGGGAAGAAATAGTAAGCCTCGTCAAAAGGAGCCGGTCTCCAACTAGATACTGGTCTTTCTACTTCAAAGAGAGGACGAGGTAGGAAAAAGGAAATTTCGAGGCTGAAAAAGTCGGGGTGAAAACACGAGCAAAGTAGCGTTTTTTACTCTAATCAAGAAATACTGGCGTTAACTTGTACGAAGGACGCATGGCTGTCAAGAGAACACCGCAGGGGATTCAAAGAACCGAGATCGGTCGAGCTGAAAGAGGCGGGCGCAGTGAAGAAGAAAGCATTGGGGAAAGAAGGAAACTCAAGTCTTGAGTGGCGCCTTCGAGAGACGGGAGGGGTCACCCATGATCTTACTTTAGTCGGCGACACAGTCCCACGGGAGAAAACACATTAAAGGAAGAAAGGACACGAAGCGCCCAGTCATCCTCCACGACATCTCAGTTTCTGCCTAGGCAAAATACTTATAGAGCAAAGTCAAGGGATAAATCTGGGGGGAGGACGAAACGAACTTTATCTTTCCATGGGTTGTTTCACAAAAAAGTCGAGAAATTTCCCTGTAGAAGGACCACAAAAGGAGAATAAAAAGGAGGGGGAGCCAGAAAGAGGAAAAACCAAGAGGAGGGAGAAAATCGTGGTGGTTTCGAAGGTTCATCCCAGAGGTTCCAACAGGAAAAGGGGGAAGGTAAAGTTTGTTAAAGGAAGTGTTGGAGCCTACGGGAAAGAGGAAGATCTAATTCGAGCTTGAAAAATAGACATCTGAAAGGCGGGAAAGAAGGGCAAATGTCACGATATGAGGGATCTAATTTCAAAGCGAGCTTCATTCTGTGGGTTACGATCTTGAAGGGAGTGATTGAAAGAGTAATAAACGTCGATACGTTCAATACCTCCTCGAGAAAAGGGGAAAAAACATACAATGGCAAGGAGTCGGAGAGGAAATCGGAAAAAGATCAAAACAATGACTGGCGCCACCTCACGACCGCACTCCGGGAGAGAACATCTGGGGAAGCGTATCGACCAAAAGATCCTCTAGGCAAGAAGTGTGTTAGACTTGCCCAATACGACCTGGGCCATCCAATAAAAAAGGATCTCGGTGAGGGCGGCAGCACGGTGGGACAAAAATTTACGACAAAAAGATCCGTTCTGACTAAAAACGGCAGGGCAAGCTTCAGAAAATTACCATACTCACTGAGGAATTCTACAAGATATAGAAAGAAATTCAATCGGGAAAACCAGGCAACGGGGACTAGAGAAGGTAGAAGACAATAGGAAGGGGGGCTGTAAAAAAGGAAAAATCACATTTACATGGACCGTGAAGTCAGCTCTATACTGGAAAAACACGATCTCCGGGGAGGAAGGAGCATCATTCGCCCTGGAACTGTCGAAGTGTAGTCTTACTAAAAAAACGATCCTCCAACCAAAAGCGCGGGGGGAAGGACCCAGACGGGGGGAAAACCCTGTCCAGTAACTGGCAATAGATGAAAAGGAGGTAAGGGGCGTACAGCAAAAGAATTACGTGGGGGTTCACTACAGGAATAGCATCGTTAGTGAGGGGGGGGGGTAGATATTGAAACATCAAAGGAGCCGACGTCCGATCAGGAAAGAGATCAAGGAGTAAAGTGAAAGGGATGGATTTATCGTCGGGAACGGACTCCTCGCCGCTGCCCAGTTCAAGAGCGATACTAGGCACTAAAGGGCTTTTTTCGCTATAGTCGCGTAGTAGGATGCGCTGAAAGTCAAGCTGGATGATCAAGAGATAGGCTCCGAAAATAGACTGAAAAAAGAAGCAGCCAAATAGGGGTCATATA
>Ga0179593_1542493_pt1 | contig 14726 bp, 24 predicted proteins | sample CZODoug2_1_08_16_FD_185931 | JGI IMG/M metagenome (GOLD analysis project Ga0179593, IMG submission 185931) | Vadose zone soil fungal communities from Angelo Coast Range Reserve, California, USA - CZODoug2_1_08_16fungal (PacBio error correction) | ecosystem: Environmental > Terrestrial > Soil >...
AGAGAAAGAGGCTTTTCGAGTCTGGTTTGCCAAAACGAGAATACCGTGGTGGAGAAATCGGCCGGGGGGAAAAAAAAAACTCAGGAAAGGAGGGAGTCCCCGGTTTGAGGGATTCCTACCAGTCGTGAAGTGGGGCTCAGAGGAAAGGAGAGAACTGCCCAGGCACAGTGTTAGAATGACCCCTAAGGGGAAGACGATGGTATGTGCTAATATTCAAAAAAAATGTAAATTGTCAACGGGGGGATTGAGAGGCATCGGTATCAAAAAGAGACGGGGTCTGGGGGGGAAGGAGATGAAAAAAAACAGCGCTCCGTAGTTGGATAAAAGAGAAACGATTTCAGTTCCGTTTCCGGACTCAGCGTAAAGCTAGGATTTCGAAATTAACAGGAGAGGGACAGATATATACGCTGCTGAAGGAAGCTGCCTTGATCGCTAAAGAAGGCCCAGCCCGAGATAAAGACATACTAACCATCCCTGGGAAAGAAGAATTCACGTAATAAAATAGAGAGACAGGGTCCAGAAAAGGCTGGGGCCGAAAATTAGGGGGGGGGGGGGGGAAGGGCTAACCCACTAAGACACTGAAAAATCATCTGCGGGAAGGGAAAGTTGACAGAGAAAGAGCCCACTAGGAAGACCGAGGGTCCCACAAGGGTGTTATGGAGCAAGTGTATCACAAAGAATTCCTTTGTAAAAACCGTTTTCGAAAGAGGTGAAAAACCGCGTTCGAAATAAGTACGTCGGGCGAGGGGAGGAAATGGGGGACAGAAGTGGAACAAAGACGAAAAACCTTTATGCGAGGGAAGGGAAGGTGCTCGGGAAAGTTAAAACTTGAACATAAACGACCACAAAATGTTTGGTGGTAATGGGGGGTGTCAAGTGGGCTCTCTTCTGTGAGGGGCCAGTGGGAAGAAAAAGAGAAAGGGTTGGAACGTAAAAAGAGACAACCAGAAGGTTGGAGGGGGGACAGTCCTGGGGAAGGGGGCCATTTAAACATTGGAGACCTTCAATTAAGCAGACAAGACCGGTTAGGTCTATGGCTGAAACAAAACGCCCCTTTTTGAAAGCGCGGGGTGTGGTTCATAAGCTCCAGCATATAACGTTAAAAAACTACAAGAAAAAGGAGGGGAAAAACAGTCAACACATTTAAGAGTATCTCACTTGGAAGCGACGTCAAAGTCCAAAAAAAACTAGGAGGGGGCTCGATTCCACGTATAAGATACAATAGAAGAAGGTAAAGGGCAATGGGGACGGGGGGGGCGCTGGCTCCATAAGGGGAAGAAGGGAAAGACCCGGGTGGGTTTCTCAAAATTGGGGGGTTGACCATTGGTACCAAAAGGGAAATCGTCATAGACAGACTACGCACGAAAGGGAAAAAGGCCACGCTTTTCTATGAACGGGGAAGGCCAGCGAAGGGGGGACCGAGGGAGGACAAAGGGTGGGGCAAAAGAGGATCGACTTGAAGAGGGTAAAGAAAAAACCAACTTAATGGGGGGGGTGGAAGATTGAAGAAGAAAGCCCAAATCAACTCCATTTCGGGGAACAGATGAGCAAATCTTTCGGTCGAGCGGGTGTATGGGTACTGGAAAAAAAGCCGGCTGCATCTTACTAAAAAGCTCATGGGGTGAAAAGTCACATTTAGTCGGAGCCGGGAGACCGTCGAGGGGGGGGGGAAAGGAGATCAATGGTGGAGATGGAATTGGGGTCGTTCACGTTGGGAAAAAAAACGAATGTTTATTATTAGACGCTTAAAAGGAAAGGGGAATACCCACAGGAAAGATTTTTGGGGGAGGGGGAGGATTCAAGGGGGATAGAGGGGACAAAGCCGCTCAACTCCGCAACAGAAGGGGAAAAAGATCGAGCCCACAGATTAGGGGGGTCGTCATCTGGGGGGACTGAAAAAAAGAAACTACTCAGGAGCACAGTTGGGGAGATCTCTTTAACTCAAGGGAGTGGAAGGGGTATAGGGCTGAGATTCTCCGGATCGTGGAAAGAAAAAGGAATTCCCTTGCCATTGAAAAAAAAGAAGTGTGGAAAAAAGGAAGCCTGAAAATTGAGCGAGGAGGAACTTGGCGGAAAAAAAGGGACGAGTAAAGAAAAAAAGGAGCAGTAAATCCGTGTAAAGGGGGGACTTGGTCTTACAGACAGAGGAGGGACCGCCATTTAGGAAAGGAAAAGGCCAAACGGTCGTGAAGGGGGTTGAAAAACACAGGAATGTGGGCCGATGGGCGCAATGCGTCTCAAATAAAAAAAGGGAGAGGAGATGTCAAACACCGCAAAAAGAGACGTGTGCTAACGGCATCAGAAAGAGGAGAAAAGGACGCCGACTCTAGCCAGAGCTTAGTTATCTAAAAGAAAGGGGCGAGGGGAAAAGAAAAGAGAAAAGGCGACTCGGGGAAGAAGGCACAAAGCAAACTAAGAATTCATCTAAGAAGGGGGGGAACAGAAGTAAACGAAGAAACGAAGGGGGGGAAAGACAGGAGGAACGTGCGAAAACCCACATCAAAGTTTGGAGAATGTTTGAAAAAGGTGAAAAAAAAATGAAGGTTCTTTTGCCGCTAAAAAAAAAAAAAAAAAAAAAAAAAGGAGAAAAAAAGACAAAAAAGTCAAGAAGCACAAAGACGGCCTTTAAAGAGGGGAAAAAGAAGGGGTCTGATGTGGGTGTGGGAAGGAAAACAGAGGTCCCAAGATGGTTCGGGAGAAAAAGGCCTAAGGGGCCATCTGTGAAGAGGAAGTGAAGGGAGGAGGATCTCTCTCGACAGAGATAGAACTGTGCGATTCCCCGATTAACGGAAGAAGAAACCCCCCAAAAAAAAAACGGAGTTTTTCCAAAAAACCAGGGAGTAAAGGAGGGGGGAGCACAGGTTTGACGAATGGCGGCCTGAAAGGATGAAACGGCGATGGTGGAAGGGGAAAGACGTGGCTAGTCATCTTCGCGTTTTCCGGGAGCGAGAATTGCCCAGAAGGGGGGATCCCAACAAGGGGTGTAATCAAAAAGAAAACGGGATGGGGCCAACCTTTCGCATCGAGAATAAAGGGGGGGGGGGCTTTTTCACAGGGCTGCCACTACCATAACCAACCGGGAAAGGAGGAAGCTTTGCGCTCAGTCAGGGAGAGGAAAAAAAGAGTCAAAGATGGCTCATCGAAAAGAGGAAAAATCGAAGGGAAAAAAATGAACACGGTCAAAGTTATGTGGCCTCGTAAGAAAAAGGTTGGCGGAGTTGGGACCCACTCCGAAAGGACGTAAAGGAGTCAGACAAGGGGGATCTAAAGAGGAGGAAAAAGTAGGGTTGCTTCAATGCAAAAGAAACCTTATAAAAGGAAATCCGGAGGGGGTTTCAACTCCGCGTGGCAAAAAGGGGAGTGAAGGAGAGGAGGCGTGGGGGAAAGAGAGAAGATCAAGGGGACACTTCATCCACCGAAAAGGTATCGGGGGTACCAGAGAGACGATAGTAATAATAAAAAATCGCGCATCAAAAAGCCAAAAATGCTGAAAGTTAAACAAAAAGGAACGGTCAATCGGACTAGCGTAAGGGGTACTGGGGGGAAATGTGGGAAAGTAACCTCCTTGTCTGTTGAGGGGGGAGTGGTTCACCTAGGAAGGGCGGGATTGATAAATTGAGACGGGGAAAAACGCCATAAATTGAATATTTAGCAAGGACTTGATGTTTGAAGGGGGATAAAAGAACGTCAACTCCCAACCCAACACGGGGTAATTTTGGGGTGGGGGGTGGGGTTGAAGAGGGGGTAAAATATAAGGGGCAGAACGGGTGGCCTCTCTCCCGTATTCACGTGCATGGGCAAACAGTACTGAATGCCCAGAAAGGGACAGGCCGCCAGTGGAATCTGGGAGGGTAGGGCGGGGGCTAAGCAAAAACCATTGAGCAAAAAAAGACCTCAGGGAAGGGGAAAAAAGAACGACGCGAAATATCATCAAAAGGAAAGGAAAAATTATCGGTTTGATGGGGGGACCTAAGAATCAAAAAAAGATATGGGGAACGCTTGAAAACCGGTCGCATACAATTCGACGAAAAAAGGTAAACTGACACAAAGATAGCAAAAATTAAAATCGGGCGAGTTTTGATGACTAGGTCTATCTGCTGGAGCAGAAACGGTCCCCAGCAACAACAGCCGCATGTCAAAAAAAGTTGAAGAAAAAAGTATCGTTTTCACGGAAGAATCAGTCCTACGCTACGGATGATAATTGAAGGAAGCTATGATGCCGCGAAGAAGCCTGGGCCGAATGCGATACTCTGTTGCCCTGGAGGAGGGACAAAGGGAAACCTTCGGGGGAACAAGAGGAAAACGAGGGACAAGAAGAAAAGGAACCAGGTGAACCCAAAAAGTGCGGAGCGTGTATGCTCATAGGAAAAAAGAGCAGCGAAATAAATGCACAAACCGGTTTTTCGGTAGTAGAAATCTGGTCCTTAGCACTTCCGTCTTGGGGAAAAAGAAAGAGGAGTGACGACCGTAAAGGGGAAGGGGGGGAGGGAAAGGTCGGGAAAAAACAAGATTTGGCGCAAGGGGGCGGAAAAAAGGGCCTGCCTTGTTCGAGGGGCGACAAGGGGGCGGAAAACTAACATGGACGAAAGGAGGACGCGGCTCGGTCTCAGTTGATAGGGGGAAACGTCGACTCCAATATCCAAAAAAAGTCAAGAGATAGGGACGGTAGCCAATCGGCAAAAGAGGGGGGCGGAGCCGAAGGAGCCAGGTGCCATGGGATTGAGAAGGAAAAAGTCCAGAATAGAATCTCTATGTTTTAAGGAGGTTGCATCCTCGTGCTGGAAGTCAGGGGGGAGCGCAGGGCGGGGGGAGAATCCAGCAGCCGGAGTATAGAAGGGGTTCATCGTAATCGCTAAAAGGGGGTTCATCTCTATGAGGAAAAAAGAAACCTTAAATCTGGGCCTATGCGAGAATATGCGATGAGGAGGAGAGGGAAAGAAAAAGGGGGAAGGTGGGAGTTGGGAACCTCTCTACCTACTACCGGGAACAAGGAAGCTGTATAACATATAAAGGCGTCACCACGGGGGATAAATGAAGAAAAGGGGGGGAGTCTGGGCCGCAACTAGATAGAGGGGCAAAGTAGAACGAAACAACTGGTAAAAATCCAGGGAAAAAGGCCGGACGACCTCCGGAAAAGTTTGGGGCGGTGAGAGGAAGGAAATTGGTTACCCGGTAATTAAAGGACAAAAAGAGGATTGTGAAAAAAGGGGGAACGCCGTGGATCCAAAAAACAACAACCACTGAGAGGTAGAGAAGATTAGAAAGGAGAGGGTTCAGTGAAAATCAAAACGCCTAAAGGGGAATAGAAAAATAAAAAGGGAGAGGGGATTAAAAAAAGAGAAAGTAGGTAGGAAAGGGCACTTATCCGACAGGTACGTGAAAAGAGTTGGGGAAAAAGGAAGGGAGATCCAAGACGCCTGTTTATAAAAAGGGGGATAAACAATTCTTTGACTCCGTTGGGGGAGGGGGAAGCTTTCGAAAAGTGGGGACTTTAGACGGAATAAGGTCAACGACACGAACGCGTTCCCGCCGGTATTCTCAACAAAAGGGCTAGTGTATACCATAAAAGATTGCAGGGTTCAGGTAATGTAAAAAAAAACAGAGGGAGTTAGAAAACCGACTCATAGATACGCTGAAAACTGGACGGAAAGAGAACTTCCCGTAGCGATCCAGCCAGCCGAGATAACGCATCAGCCATCTTTACGAAGGGGCACGAATGCGAGAAATAAAGGCAGGACAACCCCCCGCAAAAGCTGTGAAAAGGCGAGGGGTTTTTGCTAGGGGGGGGGAGAAAAAACTCGCGAAAGGAATCTTGGCTGGTAGGAAAAACGAAGTACAAGAGGAGCAAGAAACGAATATTTGGAGGTACCACAATGGTTGGTGCCTAAAAAAGGGGTCGAGAACCAAGCCGGATGGGGGACAAAAAGCGAGATGGGGGGGGAGGGCAGAATCAATAATAACTCAGGGGGCGGTCAGAAGACGCTGGGAAGGGGAAAGAGTCTATAAGGGACATTCCAAAAGGTGCGGAATGGAAGTAGTTCATGGGGAGGTCGGGAAACTAAGAAGTCCAGCACTGTTGGGGAAACATTTTGTTCAAAAAGGGGAGAGAGGGAAATGGGTTTCCTGCGGGGCAGGGCATAAGCTACGTTTGGGGGTTAAAAAGAGGGACCAAGAAGGCATGCCATTAGGGGTACGAGGCATAGACGGGGGGAAGGGAGAAAAAAGGAAGAATCCCTAGGGGAGAAGTGAAGAGGAGGCAAACCTGATACGAAACAAATTTGTGAAAGGTTGGTGGGTCTTGTTAATCAACAGAGAAGACAGCATATGAGACAGGGGGAAGAAAAACCTAAAATCCATAACCTTCAAAAGTCAACTTTACAGTAGGAGGAGGGGGAGACGCGTTTTACGATGATCAAAAAAAACGACGGGACCTCGAGGGGCGCGAAAAAAAAGAAAGAGATACATGATGGGGGAGGGTTGGGAAGGAGAATAATACTCGCGTAATAGAGGGGGAGCGTTAGTTGTGGGGAAGCTTGAAAAAATTGGAACAATAACTCGATAGAAAAAAGGGCGCATAAGCCGGACTACTTTGTTTGGGCGCGGGAGATATAAGTGGCCATGCAATGCGGGAATAAAAAAGACAGAACATTGGAAGGCAAAAGCGGAAAAGACAGCTTTACTCCCAAGCAAAAAACGGAACAGGTGATTGAAGGAAGCGGAATTGAGAGGCCTATCCCCAGTGCAAACAGACCTTCTCAACCGTAGATAGAAAATTTAGGGGAGGAAGAGCCCGTTTGTATGATGATATAGGAGAAGGCGCGGGGCCTAGGCGAAACAAAGAAAGAAAAGGCGTGGCTCCAGTTTCAACAGTGCCAGGTCAGGTGCACGGGAAGGGCCGGAGGCAGGAAGGGGGAAATTTCAAAGAAAAATTTTGGCGCGCTTGAAAGGATTGAAAAAAGGGGGAGCGTAAAGCCGCCCGAAACCAGAAAGGGGGTTTGGGGGGGACTGGGGATGCAGCAAGCATGTGTATTTCCGATGAGGAAACGAATTCACTCAGACACGCGCGGGGAAAAAGGAGGGGAGAAAGAAGTCCGACTAAGTGGGGGTGGACATCTATTGCCAAAGAAAATACGGCCTCAGCAGGGAGAATAGGGTGATCGCAGGAAGGAGGTGGATTCGCTCGATCCAACGTCCGGGGGGGGGGGAAAGCCCCTTAAACGGAGTTGCGGAGGTAACGGTCTTGAGCGGAGTGAAAAAAGAAAAAGAGTGGAGGGGAAAAATGAGAGGCGAAGGGTACTCGTGGGTTTGGAGGGGTCAATATAGAGAGAAGGCCGCCAGAGAAAGGGGCGGGGTTTGCCAACGTCCCGGGGCGAGTAAAGTGGGTGAAAAAAAACGGAAAAGGGAGGGAAAGGAATTCGAAAATCTCCGTCAGGAGAGAGAGAAAGAAAAAAATCAAAAAACCGTTTTGCTAACGCCGATCCGAGAGGGCAAAGGGGCGACGCCGAAGAGGGGGGCTTTCGTGGTAAATAGGGGAAGAAGGGAATCGCCGCGCCTACGGAACTGGAGAGGAAAAAGAGTCGTCAAGAAACGCAAAGAAAATTAAGGACGAAGAAAGGGAAGGTGGAAAGGTAACTAAGCCAAACGAATGGTTGGAAGGGGTAGGGGGAAGGTGGAAAAACACCAAAAAAATTTAAGGGTTGCCTTCCTGGTTAGGAGGGTTCCCTTCTGTGATGTTGGGGTCAGGAGAGGAAAAAAAAACAAAAAACTGAGTACATTAAAAGATATTAATTCAAGCACTCACAGAAGGGGAAAAGAAGGGGAAAGAGGTAACAAAGGAAACGAAGGTCTGATGTGGGGGGGAGAAAAGAGACAGACTGATCCCAGGGGGGAGTAGGGTTACGTCTTTAAAACGTAGGCGAACCCTTCTGAAGTCGAATTTTTCGTCTGCGCCTCAAGAAAGAGGGGAGTTGGTCGGAAGGTCTGTTGCGGCGAAATTCCCGCAGCGGAAAAAACAAAAAAAAAGACACCAATATGAAAAAGATTAGCGGAGCGGGGGGGAGCAAAAAGGGGGTGGAGAGGGGGGAGGGAAAAAATTGGGGGGTGGGGGGATGGGCCTTGGAACATACTGGCAGAAAGAGAAAGAAGCGGGGACAAGCGATTAAAAAGGGTGGACAAAAGAAGGAAGAGAAACATCTGGGTGTTCAACAAATTCACCGTGAAACAAGGCAAGGAACAGGGCGAAATCGCGATGCAAAGAAAAAATCGCCGGCGGGTGACAAAAAAAAAAGGAGGGAATAGACTCGTTTGAGAAGAACCAAACGTCAGAAAAGCAGTGGAGTCATCGCTCGGGGGAAAAACGTGGACCTTAAAAACGTATCAACGTCAACAGTAGAAAGGAGGGGGAAAAGCGAGGGGGAGGGTTGGTCTAAGGGGGTACCGCACTCCTAAGGATATAGAACAAGGATAGAAATGAGCAGGGAGGTGTCTTGTCAGATTAGGAACCAAGGAAAGAAAGACCCGGGGTGACTCCAAGGGACACGGGGATGAGGGGAGGGGGACAGAAGGAAATCCCCAAGCTGCAAGGAAAAAAAAAAAAGGTTGGACTCGTACCGGCGAGAAAGAGACGAGATCATCAAGAAGACAAGAATCGACAGCAGACGAGAAACTTAGAGGAAGGCTCAGGTACAAAAAGGCCGCCGGGAGGGGAACTAAGGGAGACGGGGGGAAGGGACATTGGAAAACCCGAAACGGGATGGGGGGGGAAAAGGGGGGATTGACGAGGACAGCAGAAGAGCGAGAAAAAAAAAACTCAGAGAACAGAATACATGGGATTCATAGGGAATTAAAAATGGGAATGTTGAACTGGTTAAAAGAGGAGAAAGAAGGGGGGGGGTACCTCAAGCAATTGTTTGGTAATTGGGAACGTAAGTCGATCATCATGGCAAACGTTTTTCTTCAAAGCGAAAGGTATTAAGGGAGAGGGAATGAAAGAGGGTAGAAAAAACCGCTGGGTACGAAAACAGGAGAATCGCCGCCATGGTCGAGGAGGAAATGCGTGGGGGTCCAATGGGGAAAAAAAGGGGTGAGCCAAACTAACATCTCTATGGTAACGGACCGAAGGCTCGGGAACAGACAAAAATTCCATTGGAATTGCAAAAATAGGCGGCGGGGATCTACTTGAATCGGCGCCAGAGGAAGCCTGTCAGCTCGTACCGAGGAGCAATCGTAGCCTTACTACTAAAAATGAGGGGATACCGGGAAATGATAAAAGTGGAAGGGGAGATGCTAACTTCTGATCTTGGACGAGAAGAATTGCCAGGACAAAACAAAACCCAAAGGTGAAAGTGGGGGGGGAGGGAAAAGGTGAAAGAAGGTTGCAGAGTTAATCTGAGTCAATACAGGAGGGGGAGGAGAGGGAAAAGGGCCGGGATTCCGCAAGCTTATGCCTCGGGAAACAAGAAGGGCGGGGGGGGGCAGAAGTTTCCATATTTAAGCCCCAGGGTAGCAACGGGGCGCAAAAGAAAACCAACGCAAAGATAAAAGAACAACAGGAAACCAAACAGGCTGATCGTGTAGAAGGATGGTCACAAAGTATCCAAAAAAAAAGCCATGCAGCGGAAACCTACTTCAAAAAAGGGGCCTCAGACCGGGGTGGGGCTGGTCATTATAAGCCAGTGGCGCCAGCGATTCGACCGACATAAAGGGGAGAAAAAAGGGGAAAAAAGAGACAAAACCACTTGTCAAAAACACCGGATGAGAGAAAAACTGGGTGCTCCCACAAAGGGACAAAAGGCTCATCGCAAAGAAGGAGGAGGGTTGGAAAACCCAAAACAAGTTGGGGTCAAAGGGAGAGGGCGGGTAGTGCTGGTAAGAATGGGCACAAAACAAACTAAGGGTGACCTAGCCAAAAGAATTGATTGATAGAGGCCATTCATTGCAAGGATGGGCTATGGTTTCCGGAATGAGGGAGACGGGGCTGGCATGCAGAAAAGAGGAAAACAGGATTATTGAAGCGTATAGAGTGAGTTCGTTCATCGAAACGAGAGAGTTCAGAGGGAGCGCAAAAAGAAATAGGAATCGTAATCCACGCAAAAAAAAAAAACACGAGGGGGGCTGAGGAGCCGAGAAAGGTATAGCTTTGGGTGGAACGAGGTTTTGACGAAGAAGGACGTACCAAAAACGGGGAAACGGGAAGAAAGTTAGAACCATGTTACGAGGGGGAGACGAAAACCAGTAAAGACTGGGCCGGGATCGACCGGGAGGGCAACTCTCTGAGGGTCGGTAAAAAAACCGCGTTGCCGGGAAGGATAATCCTTTATTGTTGGCGAACAGCGCCCTTTTGGGAAAGAGCACCCAAGGTTAGGGGGGCACCGAAAGAGGGAATTTAACGAAACACGGCAGGTAACTGGAGAAGCTAAACAACCAAGGAGATGAAGGAAGGATGGTAAAGGATGGAGGGGGGTATGAAATAAAGCTCTGGGAAAAGTCGATAATGGGGGGAATCGGCTAACAAGAAAAAGACAAACTCAGAAAGGAGGAGGGCGCCAGTGGGGGGGAAAAGAGGAAAAAAACAAGTAAGTTAACCGAGAAGGAATGTTAAGATTCCTATGAGGAGCTATAAAAGCAAAGGCCTGGGGGAGCAAAATTCAGGGACGGTAGGGGGAAGAGATGAAAGAAGGAAAAGGACAACCTTCGTAGCGGGTACCAAAGGGTAAAAGAACTTAACGTCGCCGGGTCAGGCGGAGGAGTTACCACGCGCCGGAGGGGATAGACAAGGAAACCCGGGAGGGATTTTCCTAAAAGACGAAGAGAATTAACCTAAGAAGAGGAAGCCTGCACAGAATCGGGATACCTGCCCAAAACCCAAAACAAGGTCCGCCGATGATAAAAAAACAAAGAAAAGGAACGACGGGATCCGCGTTACAGATGGGAAGAAGGAATAGATTCAACAGTCACCCGGCCCTAGAGGAGGGGGCAGGAAAACCTGTGCAAAGGCACCGCTATCGTTGAAAAAAGTAAAAAAGGGAAAGGAGTTCGACATTGGACATCAAGAAGGAAAGATCCGATGACCTAGGTTATAAGGTGGTGTCATCAACGACGACAAAGCTAACATGCCTGCCTTGGGGAGCACCGTGGGCACGATTGGGAAAAGGGGAAGAGATACTCGTCGGTCGACAGCGGGACACAAAAGGTAAGTGCTATACGTGACCAGAAGGGAAGAGAAAAGGGAAACTTAAGGCGTGGGGGGGGAGGGAGGAAAGGGGGCTTTTAAACTATGATCCTAAAGAACATCACTTTGGGGGGGGTTTGGGAACTTTTCAAGAACTGTTTTGACGAGTGGTCCCGGGGGACTTGGGAAGAGGGAATAAGGTTTGTCTAAGCGGGAAAAGAGGGGGAGAGACGGCCAGGCTCCGCTTATTCAGAGGAGATGCGTATCCAGACGGGGAGGAGCAGGGTTAGTACGTTACGAAGGGAAAAAAAAAAGCACAACGAGCTGTGCTACAAAGGGGGGGCGGTTTGAGGGGGGAGCAGCTGTTGGAGGGAAGGGGAAAGCGAAAAAGGCTATATCTAACTTGTAGAAGTATCGAACCGAAAAGGGTTAATTGGGAAGAAGGAAGACTCGGCTTTCACCTTAATTCTACCTTTGAGAAGCGGACACCGGAGGAAAAAGACATCGGAAAGAGAGGCGCTAGGATTCGGAATACCACGAGCCTAAGGCTGGTGGGAGGGGCGACTCAAGAAAAAAAACGGAATCCCAGAAGTAAAGTTGCAAAAAAAGGAGGGGTGGAAACCATTGTACCAACGCACTAACGGAGAGCAAGCGGAAAAAACAGGTTTGCAGTCAAAAAATGTCACGGAGCAAATGCAAAGTAAGGACTCGAAAAGGAGGAAGGGAAAATAGTTAGTCCAACACATCACAAAAGAAAAAGGGGGGGTTGATTGAAGAAGGAAAGGGGAGAGGGAAAGATCAGTCCAAAAAAGGTGGTACTCGTCCTATAAGCAGGGACGTCAGGGGGGAGGCGAGAAAGGGGGGTATGTCTAACACCTAAAAAAGAATGGAAGGCGGACCCCTCGGCGGAACCAAGATTTCAAAAACCATGAGGGGAAATTCAAGGGGGCAGATGCCGTAGAGGGGGGCCCCCGGAGGCATGAGGGGTGATTAGGAAAAAGGGGCTATTCTCTTTTAGAAGGTCTTAAAAAAGGGAGGGTGTAATTGGGTAATCTCGGATCCAAGGAAAACACGGGCAAAAAACAAAAAACTCACTGAGTTGGTGGCGGTGTGCAAAAAGAAGTGGGGCCGAGGTTATCCGAACATAGGCGAAAAAAAGGGAACAGAGGGAAACCAATCTGATCCTCAGGGCAGGAAAGGGGAAAAAGGGGGCGGCAATAAACCTAGACAGGAAAATTGGAGGAAGGGGAAAAGGAGAGGAAAGGGGGGACAGAAAGTATCAAAAGATCCGAAAGCAAGCAATTACTGGCCCGGAATGGTGGGGGGGGGAGAAGGTACGTTAAGAAAAGGGGCAAAGAGGAAAATAGTTGGGAAATTACTCTGGAGAAAACCGAGGAAAGGGAGAAATTAGACGTGTACGTTGGGTGGAAAAGGGGAAAATGTAAAGATCGAGCGCAAAATTTATCGCAAAAAATGGGGGGGGGGGGGCCAACGGGCAAAGTCAGGGGAGGGGGGGTTAAACACTTATGTACGAGTTTTATTCTCTAAACTCGCGGCAAACCGCTAAAGAAGAAAAAAAAATCCCCCATCGCAGGGGGGGGGGGGCACGCAGCCGCCAATTAGAAGTCGGGCGCCGGCCGAGTAAAAAAAAAAGAAGGCTTGGGCAGGCGTAATCGGAGTGGAATCCTAGGGAAAAAAGACAGGCTATCTCTGTCGAGTAGAGATCCAAGTAACGAAAAGAATTCAAAGGAACTAACCGGAATTAAAAAAGGTAAGAAGAACGAATTGGGGGATCGGAGGGGAAGAAGAAAAAAACACCCACTAGATGAGGAAACGGGGGAAACCTGTGAAAAATTCACGTCCTTAATTGGGAAAAAAAAACAAGTTGAGGCTAGGAAAAGATAGATATAAAGATGAAAAAAAAAAAAGACTTTTAGAAGGGGAGAGGGTCTGAGGTTTTTTTTCTTGGCCCCAATGGCAAGAGAACCCTTTCGTTGGGGATCGGGGAAACGGAGAAAGGGTCGTGGCTGAGGGGGACCATGAGGTATTCTGGGGAAGCGAAGAAGCGACCGAGATAGCCTTGGCGAGGGGAAGAAGCGATTCCCAGAAAGACAAGAAAGCCTCCACATCCGAGGAGCGTAGGGAGAGGGCTTAACGGGGAACGAATATGGGCTAGCACGACGTGGGGGGGTGGAGAGACATGACTGGCTATCTCTTGACGTAGGGGGTGGAAAGGCTTATCGGGGAAAAACAATGCATCTGCCAAGGGGGGCAACCACTTTCAGTGAAAAAAGACAAAAACGTTGGGGCACAAAGGGAAATCGCGAAAGGGGCGGGGACAAAGCGCCGCGAGTGAAACAAAAAAAAAAAGAAAAGGAAAAAAAAAGGGGAAACAAAACTTAACTTGTATCGACCCGAGTAAAAAGATTCTCATCGCTCACTTCGAAAGGGAAAGAACTAAAGCATGGTAGTGGGGAAGAGGGCGTCAGGAGTAGAAGGGTGGATCGTGCACTCCTAGGACGTAAAACGGAGCAAGTATAGATAGCAAGTCAGGGGGGGGCAGTAAGATTCCGGAACAAGGAAGGGGCCGAGATCGCTCGTAACCGAAAAAAAAGACAAAGGGGGGAGCGGCGAAAATAAATCCAACTGCAAAGGCAAACCAAAAGAAAAAAAAGGAAAAGGTGTGGAGAAGGGGGGAGATCACACGAGATACACTGACATAACGAGGGGGGAAAGAAAGACGAAACGCCCTCCAAAGATCAGAAAGAACACGAAGTGGACCGATGGGGGGGCAGAAAGCGTAATAAAGACGGCAGGGACGAAGAACCTACGAAAGGGGGGGGGGGGTGAAAGGTTGGTTCGCGAGGGGAAAAGCAAAGGAAGAGGAAGAGGAGAGAAAACGCAGGTCTCCTCGACATGACGAAGTAAGGGGGAAAAGAGGGCGAGTAAAAGACGTGAGAGGAAGCTAAAGGGTGAGGAGGACCGGCAATCACATTTTAAGGGGGGGGGTAAGAGTTTCGGCTGGAGAACGTGTTTCTGTCCGCGAAAAAAATTATCAAGAGGCAGGGCCGCTGTTGGGGAAAGAAAGAGAAGTTGACTGAGTCCCAGGAGGGGCGAAACGTTATCGGGAAGGGGTTGTCGCAATGGTGGGTAAAGGAAACAGCTTTTGTGAAAGACAAGGAAGCTTCTGGGGGAGGGGGGAGGGGGAGAAGGAAAAAAGCAGGCCAGATCAATAGGAAGGGGGGGATCGTTGGACTCCCGTGATGGGCCCCGACGGAGGTCCGTGATAGGGAACGGGCTTATCTCTGTAAAGCAACGGAGAGGGGACGGTCACAGTACCTTTGCGGGTGGGGGGGGATAAGAACTGTCTAAGAAAGAGCGGACAGCAACCGGAGGAAAAAAAAAAAAAAAAAAAAGGGGGGAAATTCATGGGGGCGCCAGTTATCCGTGTTATGCAATCGAGTCAGGCAAAAGACAGGGATAGGGATTATGATTCCTTTCCTGGATGCCAGAAGGGAAGAGACGGAAAAAGGAGCCTGGGCATCCGAAGGTAAAT
>Ga0179593_1262982_pt1 | contig 14725 bp, 16 predicted proteins | sample CZODoug2_1_08_16_FD_185931 | JGI IMG/M metagenome (GOLD analysis project Ga0179593, IMG submission 185931) | Vadose zone soil fungal communities from Angelo Coast Range Reserve, California, USA - CZODoug2_1_08_16fungal (PacBio error correction) | ecosystem: Environmental > Terrestrial > Soil >...
CGGGAAGAGGATGGATGGGGACGCCAAGATAACAGGGGATAGGAGAGGATAACAGAGGAGAACACCCCGTTTGGGGAAAGCCCCCCTAAAAGAAGTCGCGAGCCAGCCCTTCGAGCAAAGAACGCCCGGAAGTGTTGGGTCTTAAATGAGAGAACAAGCAAGGTCTAGAGACTTTTCAGGGGAAATGATTACTCGATCGTAGACGCATCAACCAACCAGTACCGAGACACTGGCGAGAAGGGGGTTCGACGGGATAACAATCCCGGCGAACGCGAGAATCAGAAAATACTTGAGTCCATTAGAACGAGCCGCTGAAAGATGACAAGGCAAAAAGATGAGGAGACGGGGGCGGCTTCGCACATCGTGACAGAAGCGCGCGACGACACGGTTCGGAGGAACGACAGAGTAAAGAGGAGATAGAGAATCCGGACGCCGGGCCGAGCCGCGATTCCTGTTCCAACAAGAAAAAAGCACTCTGGAGAGCCCTTACCCGACGGGCAGAGGAAGAAAATAAGGGACAGCGAAAAGACGACCAGCTGGAAGCTCAGGCAAACCCTCTTAGGAGGAGGTCGCGGCAGACTGGAAAGGAACTGCCGCGGAAGAGAAGGAAAGGGAAATAAAGGCGAGGCGAATATGCAAGCCGTCGATGGGGGGGGGCCTTCTAAAGCGACGCGAAGCCAAGCGTTTACACTGGTTCAAGGGGAGACGCTTTGGTCGGGGGAACAGCGAGTGACACATTGCCGTAGGGGGAGCGTAAACCGGGTAACGGAGAACTTGGTTGGGGCGACAACCGGGGGGGGAAAAGATCGTTGAGCTACAAGAGGGGCACCTCTATTGATAAAGGAAAACGTGACGGGAGCTCTCACTCATATAAGCAGGACGGAGGTAAGTACGGCAGTGTTCATAATCGGGGGGGGGGAAAGGAGACCACGCGGGGACGGGGCTGTGATCGTGAAAGAGATGGATACGCCTACCAGACGTCAAGGGACGATTCGAAAAACAAGCACTTCTCGTATCGACTATCTAGCGGTATATGCCTAAAGAAAAAGTCCCTCAACGCGTAGGGGTCAAGAAATAAGATGAATCGAAAGAAAAGTATGTAGAAAGGGAAAATTTTGATCAGACGAAAAATGGGAGTGTTATGGTTGGTAGTAAGCGAGTCATGGTCACAAATTCTTCTCACATCCGCAGGGGGGAGGGCATAGTGGAAATAGACAGGTTCAAGGATGGGGGCCGTGTGCTATGGATCGTCCTGGGGCTCCGTTTTCGGGAAAAGGGACTTCAGGCTGGGTGTGAACAGCGGACTTCAGGGAAAAGTTCAAGGCTCAGTAGGCCTCGAGAGCGGAGCCGCATTTGGGGGAGGGGGGAAGTTCCCATTTGAAGGCGAACGGGAACGTGAAAAAAAACGAATGCAGGATCAGACCAGCTTATTCGAGATGAGACCCTTGACTCAAGAGAGGTTTGGGCCGGATAGAATTGGAAAAGGGCCCTAGGAGGGCATGATCGCTCCGGTGGGTAGGAGGAGCGCTTCGAAAGGGGTGGCTGATCGGTGGAGGGAGGGCAGGAGGCCACCTTTCAGATTAGAGGAGGGGTGAGAAGAAGGTTAACGGTTGTACCTAGGAACGGAAGAGGCAGCCTTATGCGGCTTCGAATCGAGACAACTTAGAAGCAGAGAAGGGTCTCAGGGTGACGACGAAACTAAGAAACATGCCGTTTGGAGTAGGGGGGGGGAACTTGGACTTCAACACAGGGGAAGGTTGGACGTAAAAGTGGATAGGGGAGAAAACGTACAGTCAGGTGCACGGCCCTTATCGGAGCAGGGCCCTTTTGAGGGATCTCGAAAGGGGGAACTTCTTTCCTTGTTTGTGGGAGACACGTGATGAGGTCAGAGGAAAAGAATTGAAAACTTCAAGGGAAGGCGTAAAAGCAAAAGTCGGTAACCTAATGGGACGGGTGCATAGTCGTCGTTGTCAGGCGGGAGGAGTGTTTTCTCGCGTCACCTGCGAAATTGACCGCTGGGAAGACGCAAGAAAAAGGGGTCTCCCGAATGAAACCTGAACGGACACAAGTGGGGAGTAGTGACATTGCTTCAGTTACTAAAAGTAGTCTGCGGGGACTCCCGGCAGAAGGTCGGAGGATTTGACCGGCGATGTCAGGTCGGTGTAGGGGACTGGTTTCACGACAAGGAGACACCGGCCGTAGCACGGGTTCCCAGGAGGAGAGACCATTTACATGAGGGGCATGCAGAAAAAACTCGAGAAAACAAAAAAGGGAAAAAGAGATAGATTTCGCCTCCTCCGTGTCAAAAGTTCTTTCTCGGAAAAAGAGGAGAATCAAACTGAGACCGCAAAGGGATAAACAAGAGGAAAAAGAAGAGCTCTAACGAAGTCACGAGCGCAGAAGATACGCAATTAAAGGTGGAAGCAAAGTGTTCACGCTAAGGGGTCACTACTCCGACGGGCCAGCTCAACGTTCCAAGGCGGGCCCGGAATGAAATGGGAACTTCTGACCGTCCTAGCACAGGAACAACGCCTAAGGGTGTAGGGGGGGGAAGAAGCCACCTAAGACGGAAAAGGCCTAAAACGACGACACGATAACTTACCCGTGAGGAAAAAGGGCGAATCCGACCGTGAAACGGTGAACTTCGAGACAAGAAGTTGGAGAGTACTATTCCTTCCGGACAGGCGGGTCGTGGAGAAAAAAAAATGCACCGGAAAGAAGGATCAAACTAAGGCAACAGGCCTTCTCGCATTAGGGGCCTTTCCAGTAAGACCTTGAAGTCCTCTTCAAAGACGTACAACTACAAGGGCGAAGAAATAGGGGAAGCAAAACACTTGGGAATTTCTTGGGCAAACCACTAACTTCGAAGGGCAGACTTCAGCTTCAGGGAAAATCGACTAATGCCAACTCAATAGGCCCTGCGTTTTGAACGCGAGGGGAAAACGGAATCAAGAGTATTTATCCACTATCGAATGTATCAAGTTGTGCAAAAGAGAGAAAACAACTCAGCACCACAGAAACCGCGCGACGGAACCAAAAAGGAACCTTCAGAAGAACGGAAGCGTCAACTTAAATGCTACTCGCGCCAGGCGATGATTCCTTCCCGACGTTAGAGGGGGAAGCAAGCAATTCTCTGGAGGGGGACTCCGCTGCAATGAAGGAACTAAATGGATAAAATCCACCTCAATGCTTACGCCTCTCTGACTTCCGAGGAGATAAAGTGATCCATAAACTGACTGTGGAGATAGAGTTGGACCGCCCTAGTCTGAAAGTGAAGGAGAAAAGAAAGGCTGCAAAAACTGACAAACGCGTGTTTACACCCTGGAGTGAATCTCGTCCCAAAGGAAGTTTTGCAAGTGAAGGAACATTACCAGTCGAAAAAGGGGGGAAAAACTCCCCCACCTTCCGGAGGAAAAAGGAAAAGATATCGAAGGCGAGAAGGGACGGATGGGGAGGAGGCTTTTCCTCCGCGTATGCGGGCTTACGTTCTGCAGCCTAAAGTCGATATCGGGGTCGAGACCACTATTGGGAAGGGGAGGAGACCGAAAGTCTTCAAACTCGACCTCACCTCATACTCGTCAAAAAACCTTATCTTGGGCCGTGAAACAGAGATTAAAAAAAAATTCAGAACTCAACGCAAAGGAGATGTAGACTTACCCGTAAAGGGGAACGTAGAAAATCGAGAAAGGAAAGGGAGAAAAAGCTCGCTCCGCCTCACCAAGCTACAAAGTAACTCGGTATGGTAACTCTGTGACGGGAAAGCGGACCGAGCAGGGATGAGACCTCGAGGGACAAGCTCGTCGACACAAAAAACAAAAGAGTAATCTATCACGTAGCGGAGTCCAGGCATGACGAATATTGCGCAAAAAGAGGAGCAACTAGGGCATGAGCGCTCTTACAAAAAAGCTGGGAGAGGGAAGGAACTCGACAAATGTAAGCAAAGAGGGGGTGAGGTCATCAAGCAGAGAGATACTGCATTAATTGCTCACGGATCGTCAGGCAGGAGGGAAAAACGGAGCCGGGAAATAGAAAGGTCCGTTGAGCCTGTGTCGGAACGGAATCGAAAGGAGAGGCGTCCGGAGAGCATCTAGCTCTCTGGTAAAGGAAGGAGGTGAGACAAAGGGGTGGGCATCGACGCAGGGACACTAGTGCTCCTGAAGTGAAGTCCCACTGTGAGAGAAGAGTAGAGGGTTTCCAGCCGGCCGAGCTACGGTCAAGGGAACGCAGTCGGACCTGCTCGACGCTTCCGCGGGGGGTCTCTGTCCAAGCAGATCTGCTAGGCGAAGCGAGTACTAAGGGCAAAATAGCGCGTCACCCTCGGAGCGGAAAATTGCAAATTAGGCTAAAAAATGGGGGATAATCAATTAATAGAAAAAAAGCGACGGCCCGTGACCGGGAGCAGAAAACAACGGGCGCGCGAAAAGGGGTCTTTGGGGCACAACAAATGGGGCGGATGCAGGGGGCGGCATTAAGTAGGGGGATCGGTGGAGAGAGGGATCGGCCGTAAACATTCCAGTCAAGGGAGGGAACTTGAGGGGCTCCGGTCGTAACGCGGACGACGTTGGAAACCAAGGCTATCATAAGAGAAGAGTCTATTGAGGAAGGCTTCTCCATATGCAGGAATCTACAAACCATGGAAACCTAACGCAGAATTCGACGGCATGATGCTGATACTTCGAATCGAAAACGGAAGAAGGGACCGAGAAGCGCAATCATCGGCCTAGCAAGATTTGCAGGAGAAGACTTATAATCAAGGAGAAGGCAGCATGACATGCTAGAATAAGTACAAAGGAAAAGAGGTGAAATAAATTTAAATGGAGAGAGCTGTTTACTTAGTTACCCTCCCACGAGAGAGATTCCGAAGAGGCCAGATATGACCTCGCCGAATTCACTTGGGAAAAAAAAATCGAACTGGGCGCTGTGCTCAGAAACGTTCTTTGACAGCGAACGAGAGGGAAACGAAGAGTACCACCAGGCGAGGAGAAAACTCTAAGAGAGCGGCTGAAATTTGTGCAGCCCGGAGTAAGAAGAAAAAAAAAGGAAGCACGACAGGTCTGACTGCCATGAGACGATAGTGTAGCTTGCCCGAGACGAGCTGAATTTAATCAGGAGCCTCTCGCTCCGGGGCTTTAATTAGAAAATGAAAAATGGCCGTCTTCAAAACGGGAGGAAGCGCCTGAAAAAAACAGGACAGACAGTCTATGGGAGGACGGTCGCTCATTCTCCGTCCTATAGGGCTAAGAACGAATGTAGTGGGCGCGAAGGGACCGCAGGCGTCCCAAAATGGTAGGGGGGGCCTGTTTACAGGGATCACGAAACGAAAGGAACCACCGGCGGGGCCAAAACATCCGGCGGGTAGAGGATACGTTAGCAAGCGACACGGAGGGCGAAAATGCCGCTGGTCGAGAAGCGTGCTGACGAGCAGCACGGGACGGTCTTTAGGGGACCTCTGATCGTGGCAAAGCCTGCGGGAAGACCTATAAAGGACCCGCAAGAGAGAGGGGCCTCTCTTCTAGTCGAAGACAATGGAAATGGAAAAAATGAGGGAGGGGGAAAGCCAACGGACAACGGACGAAACCAATAGGGAACCCGGGAAGGGTCGACGGCCCGGTCATTTAGAGGTCAGTACAGTCTCGCACAGAGCGCGTAGAGTAGTCTAAAGACGGGCTGAAAATGTCGAAACGCGCAGTTTCAGAGTAAAAATATATCTCAACGGAGGTGAAATATATAGATGGTTTCTCCGAAAGGAGCTCCGGGGGCATGTAGGGAGCTCTAAGCCGAGCCGAGGAAAGAGAGCGGAGAATGCGGTGCAGAGGAAGATGACGATCGAACGATTACGGCTCTTCGGCCCGCGTCAATAGTGGGGGCAGTTCAAAAGATGTCCAGGGAAGGTCAGCGCGGGACATAATTAAAGGATATCTTTAAATCGGTTTTGCAGCAGATTAGGCTATCCTTCCAAGATCAAGGAAGACAGACGGTGCGCTGAAAAACGGAAGGGGTCGGGCCTTGCTAACAAATCGTGAAAGGACGAATACATAATGGGCGCACAGACGTGAAGCTCGCAAAGTGCTAATGCAAAACTGTTAAGGGAGCGGGGTATACGCGGAAAAGTAGCGATTTTGTGAAAAAAAAATCCTCCGCGTCAAATTCAACCAAGAAATCGGTCAGCCGCAGAGGGAACGAAGAAATGACAGCCGACAAATGGTCATCATCGGAATGATCCCGGAGGTATCAGTAAAGGAGGCAAGATCAGGGAAAGAAAGGAGAATGAAGCGGCTCGAGAGACAAAAAGTGCCTGAAAAAGAAGAGGCGGATGCGTCCACGATTAAGACAGGAGAGGTAGGGCGGTATCTGAGTGCTTCAGGGAGGAAGAACCTCGGGGCGAAAAAACGTCGTGAAAAAGCCCTGGAAGCGGGGAGGACTACAAGGAATGTTGCTGCAAAAGGGCAATAAAGGGGGAGGTTTATGTGAGAACAGCACAGGCTTGACCAGAGAAAAAAGGATGGCCGGGCGGCAAGGTCTATATGTGAAGCGGGGCCTTCGACGCTTAAAGACCGTCCAGACATGAGATTCGACAGCTCCCGTACAAAGCAGAGCAAACCAAAAAAAAAAAACCCCCCTCGAAAGTCACCTTTTCTAGTCAGACGGGGGGCGAAGGGGATATAAGACGAGGCGCAACGATGAAGCGCTTATGATGGCCGGCTGTATTACTCGACAAGAAAATCCCGAGAAAGGGCGGAGATAGCAGAAGAGATCTTGGTTCATACCAGGGTGCGTCGCCTCCTTGAGAGGAAGCAGACATCGGACGAGACTCAAAGCACTGCCACGTGAGAGAAAAAGTCAGGGGTTCCGGAGGAAAGGGACAAGACGACGGAAGAGTTTTGTGTGGGGGGACCAAAACTAATCCAACTCATTAATGCGTCCCCTGAAGATAGAACCGTTGTGGGGGAAAAAAAAAGCATAATTGCAGGGCGCTCCAAGAAGATTTAAGGAAAAGAAATCGGCCCGGGAAAACTGCTACGAGGATAGGGCAGCTAATCACAAAAGCTCACCGAGACTGATGACTTATGAAATTAGAGGGATACCGTAGCGCCCCCGCATTAGCAGACTGAGGGACGGAAAAAACTCTTGAAGACCGAGCATAAGGGGAGAGGGAGAGAGGAGACAGTTCAAAGTCACCCCAAGGTGAGAAAGACGCCTGGGGAAAGGGAAAGGGCCGACAAGGAGGACGGATAAAATTCGCGTGACTCCCCCGACGAGAAAACACCTCACGACGACAACGGGGGGTGGCGGGGTAATTTGCAAGAAAGACGTAGCTAGCGGCTAGTCGATCTCAGCGCCTCCTTTAGATGTCGGTCGCTTCTCGGTCCCTCCGGCAGAATCGCTTATCGAGGTTCATAGCCAAAAAAAGGCCTATGAAGTCGCTTCATCAATGAACTAGAGATATCCTCCTCTGGGATGAAGCGTCAGAGCATCGCTTAGGAAGGGAGAGCCCTTAAAAAAAGCTCTGGCACGTCTAATAACGAAGGGAGAGCCGGGGAGAGAAGATTTATTCTAACAGGAGTGAGGAAAAAAGGGAGCTTAAGCGAAAAGATACGATCACTCGACATTTTGGCATAGAGGGAAACGAATCCTTCTAGGCTAATAAAAAAAGAGGGATAAGTAACTTTCGAGGGTTAAAGAAAGTCCGTAGGGTGTGGCAGAAAAAAGGTTTGGGGAAGAGAGAAAGATTGGTCGAAGAAACTTTCGCCGGGTAAAGGGACCGAGCTGTGAATCGAAGCGAAGCTTGAAGAGGGGCTACGTTCATTTCATCAGCGTGGGACCCCAGACCACGGCTAATTTCTGGGGAATATATAATTTAGGTAATTTAGGGGGATCCGGAAATCCTTATAGCTCCGACCGGAAAAAAAATCCTTCTTCGATCGAAAAAAGAGAGAGAGGTAGCGCCCGACAAACTAAAGGAGTGAGTCTGGCCAAACAATGACAAACACGCTGCGTCCATGCGTCTCGAGAATGCTACAGGTGGAAGGGGGGGGTTTGGGTTGTCCACAGGAGAAAAAGAGGGTAAAGGGAAAAAGGGGGATGACGAAAACTGCCTCGGTTCGGAGATCATTGGTGACAAACGTACTGTGAATCACCGGTCAGGGGGGCACGGGGGGGGGAGAAGGACAGATCCTTTCAGTCCGTGATAAAGGGTCCTTTGCAGAGGGAAACGTACGGGCGAAAGGGGCGAGGCGCGTCCAGGAATCGGAGCTCTGACGCCAAAATTTAGGGGGATGGGGAGGAAAGGAACTGGCCGGTTGTCAAAAAGGAACGACCTCCAACAGAACTCGTGGAATATGAAAAAACGAGGGGGGAGGGAAGAGCATTTAAAGGTGCAAGACGACCCGGTGTAGTTTGCTCAGGGTGGAAACAAACCGGGTGGGTCGAAAATGGTGGAAGGGGCAGAGGTCAAGGTTGACACAGAACTGAACAGAGTGGGGGGCTAATCATGAAAAGAAACGTGTGGGGAAGCAAAGAAAGACGAAGGGAAGCAAGTGAGGAGAATTAGGCGAACGGAAACTACGGGGTCGCCGATCATTTCGGAAAAAGGGTGGGAACGACGAATGTGAGCCCTTTTGTGGGAGGCATGGAGAACGGGAAGGGAAGGGTTTTTACGGCCATTGTCATCGGACCGGAGACGAGGATCCCTGCCTCAGAATGAGGCAGCCTTCACACTTTGAAGAGGGAGGAGAATGGCACGGAGTTGCACGTGTTTGTATCAAGACGTGATCAGGGACGAAATGTCGACTGCTAAAGAGGCAGAAAGAACTGTCACGGCGTAGTAGGATAGGACGATGGAAGGTTGATAGGGTAGGAGGGTTCAGTGTGGCGTAGTACAGGTTTAGTCGTCGAAAAAAAGAGGAGGGGTGGACCTCTTCAAGAACAACCCTGAAAGGGAAAGGAATGCGGCTCCCCACATGGCCCTCAGCGCACGTAGGCGTCGTTGCAAAAAAAAATTCTGGGGAAGGGGAAAAAGGGTTCTCGAACGTCAAGAAAGGGGTGACGGCGGCCTGATGGGAAGATAACTTTGAAGTCGTGAAAGAACTTGTAAAACTGGGGGTCAGAAAATATCACGGGCAAGGGACTCTACAGCTTTCTGAAGAAAAAAATGAAACTGAAGAGTTATGCTGAGAAAGAGAGATAAAAAAAAACACTGATTAAATAGGAAAGAAAAATGAAGGTCATCCCTCCTAATACAATTCCCTTGGTGACTATACCAGGCCGCAGGGGAAAAGATGTCACTGGTCGTGAACAAGGGGAAAAGAAAGATATAACAACTTACTATCTCAGGCAAAGAAAAGGTGGAACCGGAAGTCCGCGAAAACAATTAATAAAAGGTGTCCGAAACGCTAAAGGTGACAAACTAAACCTGAAGAAGAAAGTGAAGGGGGCAACTTCGCGAAGAGTGACGGGTAAAGCAACAGAATACTAAGACAAAAGACTGCTACACACAGAAAAAGCCCCACGCACCGGGGTCGTTCAGGAACCTGGATACGACCTGACCGTGAAATCTATTAGAAAAAAGGGGTCTGCCTAAGCATTCCAACATATAGCGTGAGTTCTAAAAAAAAAAGCACGACAACGTCGCGACAAGATGCGACACCTTCAGAGGAATATCGTGGGCGCAGGTGAAAACACCGGTACTGGAAAAGGCTCAAACCCGGGGAAGTAAAAGAACCAAGGAAAGCCCGTGAAAGGCCTCCCACCGGATGGTAGGAAAGTGAGCTTAAAAATGAAAAAAACCATGACAAAAGCTCATAGAAGGGAATCTGAAGATCTAAAACAGAGCAAGGAGTGATTCGGTGAGTCGCAAGGAGGGAAAAAAAGTTCTGATCAGTCTTTTAAAGTGGCCCTGCTATAGACAATTTTTACTAAGGGAAATCGTACCAAAAAAAAGGAAGATGATAAAGCTAAGCAGACAAAACCCTGCCGAGAAAGAAGGCGCAACTCAGAAGAGAGACTGGAGGGGCTACTAAAACTACTAGATGAAGACTTCCAATCGAAATAGCCATCGAAGGATGCGGGGGGGGAAGCCTAGGGGCAAAAATTCACGCAATGGGGAACCTGAAATCCAATAAGGACAAGCAAGAGTCCTATCAAACAGGGAGCAATAAGATGGGGCAAGGGGTTGTAGGAAGGAGAGTTACCCTCACGGAAAAATGAAGAAAGGTATGAAAGTATATCCACTGATCAAAAAATCCGGCTTGAGGTAAACATGACGTGAAAAACGAGGAAGCAACAAAAAAGGGGGGAACAAAAGCAAAAAACAGGAACATACGGACTGGGGAACACCAGAAAAACCTTAAGACGTATAACCATCGAAAAGAACGAGAATCTCGGCGTAAGAGGTAGTTTCAGATAAGGCGCCTGCGTAGTTCCCGGCGGAAAAAAAGGGCGAAAATCGGTTCGAAGAAAGAAGCGAGGGGGGTCCCTGGGGAAAAAGATACCGACGGCTGGGCCCAGTTAGAACCTCCCGGAAACCCCGCTGCATGAGTAACACGAATTGGGAGAAGGTCACAAAGAATACCCTCACGATAAAAGAAATCTGACTAATATCCGAGGTAAGGTGTTAGATAAAATCTACCTTCTGGAAAGAAAAGCTAGAGCCTCAAACGGCTTGAAAATCAAGCACCAAATAAATCGGAGGGGTGAAAGACGGAATGTTCCGGCTCTTGGTTAGTAGAAATCGAACTCGACACCGTCTTAGCCATTTACTATGTCAAGAAGGTTTCTGCGAAAGAGAATCTCATCCCATCGAGTGACAGAAAACTCTGGATGGCACATCTGTGAGAAAAGAATTTCTCTTACGGAAAAAGTCCAGAAAAAGGCATAAAATGCGGGCTAAACGTTATTGCTATCGGCGTCAGCTTCCCGGAAGGGGAGGATAAATGCAAAGCGAACCACTCGAGATCGGGCGATAACACAGCGAATTCATAGGCCTGAAATGATATCGATACTCTCGCTCGAGGATGGAGGGAAAGAACAACGGTCGTAACAGCTGTGAAAGGAAAGAGTTCGAATCACAAAACAGGGAATATATGAGAAGGGTGTAGCGAAGAGGGGACATCCGTTGGCGCCGGCCGAGTGAGGAAGACGCAGCCTGAAGGGACTACGGACTCGCGTAAAAAAGTGCTATAGACGCCCCTCATCTCGGAGAGGGGAGAAAGCTGGGACGCGGCGGCGTCTCTGATAATAAAAAATAATAAAAAAGGAAGTCTACGAGAAAGTGGAGCGGAAGGAAAAGAATCCAGGAAATACTCACTCAAGCGGGGGGAAGGGCCGGATGAAAATAAAAAAAGGCTGTCTCGCAGAGTATGGGGCAAAAAAATGGAGACTTCAGAGTTAGTAAAGAAGGGGGAGTACTCGGGTACTGTCAATCGGCTCGGGACCGTGACAAAACTCAGGAAACAAATAGAGGGGATGAAACTACAACAGAAGGTTCAAGAAAACCATAAAAGGGAAGAGCATGTCTTCTGGCGAGGTAGGTCATTACTAGAAGAGGCGAAGAACAAACATTTCGACGAACCGAAAAAAAAGTACCCAGATTCAGTATGATGCGATAAACGCGCAGCTCAAGACGTTATACCATGAGACAAAGTCTCCGGTTCGAAGCGTTGCAAGCGGCGGCACAGGTAACAGCACGTAACTTAAGGGCTTACGGACTGTTTAAAGAATAGACGGTCCCTAAGGGTCTGGAATTGTTGAAGAAGACCATGATTTAAAGGCTGCCTATCCGAGAACACGCGTGAAGAAAGAAGCAGGGACTCTCACCCTTAAAGGGAAAGGTGAGTTGCTAGGAAAGGGAGGATGGTTAAAAAGAAGCTCCCGCTGGCCAGAAACAGTGACGGTCAACCAACTAAGATCCAAAGAGGATAGGAAAAATGAAAACACAAAGGAGAATCTTCCCCTAGTTCCGCCCGGTCGCAAATCCCCGACCGAAGAAGAATAGAGACCTGAAAACTGAAAAAGGGAAGAGAACTTTTAACAACGAACCGAGCTTTATGTTTCGTCAAAGTGAGATTCTGGGACGCGTGAAGAATCAGAGTGCCGACTTAACAAGCACAACAGACAACGGGGGAAAAGGGTCGGCGTCATTACATAGGAAGAGGAGGGAACGAGTGTAGTGGCCTTTAGAACAGGACAAACGAAGAAGAAGGGCAAAAATAGTTAAGGTGTACGGATCACACTCAGAGACAGAAAACTTGAAAGATATCCGTTGATAGGCCGGGGAAATGATAAGTGGCTAACGTAGAAGTAAAGGGGGAAGGGCGGGCGCAAGAAGCAAGAAGGAAGGGGAGAAGACGGCCAGGGGGATGGACCTGCGCGTTAAAAGCCGGGAGAGCAGGAATATCAAACGAAAGAATCGAGGAACCGAGCTTGAGATTTCCCCTCGACATCCAACAGGGATGAAAGGGGGTCTCTCAAATAAAACCAGGACAAACAAGGCGACCGAAAGGTGATTCGAAAATGCGTCCTGAAAAGATCCTTCCTCCTTCCTCCTGCGCGAGAATAAATACTAGCAAAGACCACCGGAGCACGACATGTCAGTAGAAACACATCTCTCACGAAAAACAAACAACGGCGGTGGGGGATGTGGTTCCGTACCTTCTCGAACAGTGAAGGAGGAGTCAGGTTGGAGAGACTCCGACGAGAAAATCCCCCATTGAAGCAGAACGGAAAGATCAAAGAACGACTTAAGGAGTTGAACGCCTCCCTCTTGATTAAAGGGGGGGTCAGTGCACGCGAAACTTTCCATTTTTGAGGAGCGTGCCATCGCGCGGTTCAGAGCTCCTCATTAAACATCGTCGCTGACAAGGCCCGAAGGCAAAAGGGACCGAAGAGTAATCGGCGGTTTCCTGCTCTACAAGACGGGGAAAGGAGACTCCTCGAGAGGCATGATAAAGGAGAAAAAGCGAACGAGAATTATTCTGCGCAAGGAGGACATGAAAAGGTCGTTAACGCGTAAAGGACGGGGAAGATGGAAAAAATCACTCAGAGGTCCGAGTTAGGGAAAAAGAAACTACCTGGTGTATTCAGACGCAATCGTACAAGACGACGCCTGTCATAATCGCGGAGTGAGGGGCAGTACGGGTAAATCGTTTACGAAAAAAAAAAAAATTAGAAGAATCTGCTCTGAAAGGACAGAGTGAAACATCATCTGAGAGGCAAAATGGTAGCACAAAGTGAAGGCGACGTCAAAGTCGGGGGGGCTTACGACTCAGAAAAAGGATCGAAGAAATTTCCGACGCGGGGAAAAAGTCTTGACACGACTCAAAAGTGGAATGAAGAAGGAGAGGAACTGTTCAGGGGGTTGCCCGAAGAGGGGGAGGAGACAACGCCCGGATGGGAGACATCCTAGTTAGCAATTAATGGGGAAGGGACGTGAAAGTCATAACGGGGGTGACAACTTAAACGGAACGAAGCCCATGAATTCTAGGAGAGAAAAAAGAAGGAAAGACGTACAGAGAGACGCGCCTCAGAAAAGTCGACAGAGACAGGAAGGCGAAGTTATAAGCGACGAAGGGACGTCGAGAGGGAGGTTCTTTCAAATGTACGAGTTACTAAGAAACGGGGCGATTAAGACGGCAGCGAAGCATCAAAAAGCGAAGAGGGGAGGGTTCGGGAGAGATTCCTCGGCAGAAGGTCCTCTGTAAGCAAAAAAAATCTACCCTAGGGAGATCCTAGACAGGGAGAGGGAAAGCAATGCGGTGTTCAAGGAGAAGGAAAACGAATCGTCTCGGGGATGAGTATGCAGCCAAACAGCTACCCTCTTTCGAGAAGTCTGCCGACGAAGAAGACCAAACCGATGTTGGGAAAACAAAACCTTCGCGCAGGCCATCAGCAGAGTAGGCCTCTCGGAAGAAAGGGAGAGCACGGGTGAAAAAGAATGAAGAATACTTCGGCGAAGAAACACAAATATCGACAGACGTGAGGAGTCCCTCGACTGTGACTGGGAAGAAATGGAGCCCTCCGAGTCAGAACTAAAAGACCCGCTGATGATGTCAAGAAAGAGAGCTACAAAACGAACGAACGCAAGGCGAGAATTCACAGAAGGCGTCCCAGATGAATTAGCACTCAGGACGGATGACTAAAGAGGAGCGGAATTAATATAGCTGGTTCAGGGGGAGGTCCAGAGATGACGTCACATCACGAAGAAAACAAAAGCACGGATTTGCAACACGAAGAGAGTCGAGCGAGCGATGTATTCCGGACACTCTGACCTACGACAAAAAAAAGACAAACAGCTCCAGAGGGAATCGTGGGGGAAAATCTGAACCGCCTCCCTTCGCAGCTTACTTTAAGGAGAATCTCTGAAGGGTGTAACAAATGCGGGCAGCTCCTAACTACCTCAGGGATGCGGGACAGGGAGCGACCGAATTTCTGCTACAGAAGACGGCGACTAGCCGTGAATCGGGCAAATGCAACGAAGGGGAGAAAGAACAGGAATGCATTACATGAAAGATACTGCCAGAGGACCGGGGAAGGATACTGTTCACGAGGAATGAATAAAAGAAACTAAATCAGGCGGGCGGGTAAATAAATCAGGACAGGTGTTTGGTTGCGACAAGGCGTTTGGAGAGGGGGTGTAAAAAAAAAACAAAAATCAGAAACCCGTACGGGGGAAAAAAGGTACATCACAGCATTGCAATGCAGTTGCGAAGGGGAATGTCCTAGAAGGGAC
>Ga0179593_1503424_pt1 | contig 14724 bp, 29 predicted proteins | sample CZODoug2_1_08_16_FD_185931 | JGI IMG/M metagenome (GOLD analysis project Ga0179593, IMG submission 185931) | Vadose zone soil fungal communities from Angelo Coast Range Reserve, California, USA - CZODoug2_1_08_16fungal (PacBio error correction) | ecosystem: Environmental > Terrestrial > Soil >...
GGGTGGCAGACTTGAAAAGCGACGAAGGCTGTCGACAAAAAAAAAAAAAAAAAAAAAAAAAAATTGAAACATGAAAAAAAAAAAGCTTGGACAGTGTTGCAATGACACCTGGGGAGGAAAAAAACGGGGGGTGGAAAGAGGGACATCTGGTGGGAAGCGACGAGCCGTCTTTATGGGGGCCATCCTGGGTGCGTTTTTGGGCGGGCGGGTTCGTGTCAATTAACTGAACAAGGGGAAAAGCCAACTCGAGGGACGTAGAAATGAACTTGAACGGGGGGGGCGACGGGGGAAAGGATTGCCACGTGGGACAAGACAGCAATGGTGAAATAAAGGCATGCCAAAAAAAAGGAAATTCCGAACGGGGAAGGGTACCTAGTACGCGGAAAGACGAAAAATTCCGGGACAGATTCCCACAAAGAAAACTGAAGCATGGGGGGTGGAAAACAATAATCCGCAACCCGGGGGGGAAGAAAAAAAGTAAAAATTAACGGACAGAGGGGTAACTTTCACGGGGAAAAACGGTGGGAGTTTAGAAGGGTCGGGCGCCCACATTTAAAGGTAGAGGGGTTCGGGAAGGGCGATGAAGGCCACTATTCACTAAAGGGGCGTCGCCGGAAACTTTGTAGGGGGGGGAAACAAACAAAAGGACAAAAAAGGGAAAAGAGATTGGGTCAGGAAGGGAAAAGACAGCATAAGAGAGACTAAACCAGGAGGAGAGTAATCCGCAAAAAGAAAAGGCCAGAGGATTAGTTAAGTTGGGGGCCATCTGAATCTGTGGGGGCTGTAACAAAAAGCAAAGGGCACGTGGGGAAAGAGTTGCAAGAACACGAGACCGCGAAAAACGGAGACTCACCATGGGGGGGAGAGGGTTCAATTGCCTTTACGGAAGTAAAGGGTGACGGGGTTCTTTAGGAAAGGGGTTTGGGCTGCTAAGAGCATCGGGAATGGGCAAAGTCGACTCAGGGGAAGAGAATCGCGGAGGAAAGATCCGGGAGCCAACCCTTGGAGGCGAAACAGGTGGGTGATGGTCTGGGCCGGGGGGCTTGCAGGGGGGAACGAGCTTTAGGAAAAAGAGGGTGGGCAAAAATGGGGCGAGGTGTGTAGAGGAAAAGGGTTTTAAGGGGGGAGGAACCGCTCAGTCCTGGGAAATGGGGGGGTCACAGCCAAGGAAGAAGAGGGGGCGGTCATGGTGGATGTGAAAACAGTGACACGGGGCAAGCAGAAGGGGAAAAAGGAGGGGGCGGAAAATACTGGGAGGCGGACCGGTGGCGAAAAAAATGTGGTGGCGTAAAGACATCTAACGAAAAGGAAGTTACGACCGTCAAACATGTGACTAAAATGACGCATAGATATCAGGGGATTACTTGGCAAAAAGGACTAAAGTTCCGCCGGGGGGAAAAGATGATTCCAGAAGGGGGACGAAAACGAGAGCCTGATCTCGGGGACGCAAAACCAAATCGACTGGCTAGTTTTCTCTGGGTGGATAGCCCTTAAGCCCAGGGAAAAAGACACAACAGCATACCTACCGTTGGATCATCGAAAGTTGTGGTGAATGAGCAGGAGAAAGAATGGAAAAGCAAAGGCTTGGAAAAGGGGAAGGCTTATCCAAGCTAAACCCTCCGAGATGGTTTGAGGAACCCAAGAATCTTTAAAGGGAAACTTACTGAACGAGAAAACGGGGAAAAAATAATATGAGACGCTCGGTAAGGGGGGGGATTGGGTCCTCACTAACGAGGGAAACTAGAGGCAGGGTCTAAGGGGGGGTTTGGCCATGATGTCCTAACGCCTAATGGTGCCGAAGATCCTGGCAAGGGATAAGTGTGAAAATGCACTAAACGAATGCTTACTCGGAGTACAAGGAAAGACCACGAAAATGTACACAAAAGGGCTTCTCAGAAGGACTGTGGCCTACGGGGGCATGACTGGGGGGGGCACCGAGGGAGGGTGGGGTTTTCAACCAGGGAAATAAAGAATGTAGCATCGAGGGATGCCGGGGAAAGGGGAAACGGGGGTTCAATCAGGGTTTTGGGGGGAACCCTTTGTTCTCCCCCCAGGACACGACGCAATGCGGGGGGTGACGGAAAAAAGATCACAAGTCGAAGGGGGGAAGACAACAGATTAAAAAACAAAGGTCTCACCACTGTTTACCGGCAGTAGCAGCAGAACGCAAGGGGGGAGCAGGTCCAAGGGGGGGAACGAGTGGAAGATTCAAAAAAAAAAAAGGAGGGGGAAAAAACCCTGGTGGGGCACGTGATAACGATAGATATGGGGGGTGGTTAAGAGAAATACCGGTTGAAAGGGAATTGGAATCGGGGAAAATGGGATCGGTCACGCTTGTGGAGACCAAGGACCAGAGGGGGAAAGGGGGAAGGATGAAGGTCTTTGGAGCGGAAAAAAGTTTTCAAAAACAAAAAAAACAGAGTTTTCTAGGGGGGGAAAACGGAAGGAACCAATGCAAGATTGGGGAAACCATTGGAAGTCACACTGAAGTAAGGGGAAGAGGGAAAGGACTCAAAAAAAAAAACGGAAAGGGGGGGAGGGGGAAAGAAGAAAATAGGGGTGGGGCCATCAAGAGGAAATGCAAGAATGAAAAATTCCGAAGGGAACCGTGAGGGGGTATATGCAAAAGAGGGTTTGGTAAGTGTCAATATCAAAAAGAAAAAGGTCAGTCCTGAACCCAAGCAGTCAGGCTCCGCCTTACGTGTGCAAAAAAGGAGGCGCTCCCCAGCCGGCAGAAAAGTCCGAAACAAAAAAAGGGAACAAGCAGAGAGGGGGGAAAATCAGAGGTCAGTGAAAATTCATTGAAGGGGTACACGGGGGGAGCCGAAACGGTACAGAAAAAACAGAAAAATGGCGAGGGCCTCTCTGGACATCTTGTGAGGGAAGACAGACACAGCAGGGGAAGTGCATTGTTTTCACTATTGGGGGGGTCAAAAAACATCGAACGCAAAAATTGGGGAAGCACACAAAACAGCAGCAGAATCAGTCCGGGAACGAAGTTTAGGGGCGTAACAGTGACGGAAGGGGAACACCGTGCTCAGATGGAGGATGACAATCGCTGGCGCAAGCCACAGTGAAAAAAAAAAAAAGGTTGTTTTGGACCACGACATTGCTGGGAAAGGCAAAGAACCGTCGTTTCAAGTTACGCGGAAGACTGCTTCAAGAACGTCTGAATTGGACAAAAGGGGAGCCAAAGGGGCACGGGATCACGGAAGAGGGGGAAATTAGAACACAAAGCAAAAAATGGTCCCTCTGTGGGGCCGAAAAAAGGCGCAAGGCGTAGAGACAGTCCAACCAGGTATAGAAAAACGGGACGTAGGTAAGAAAAAGGGACCTGGGATAGAATCATCACTTCAAATCTGCCACCACAAGAAGAAATCGAGGGAAAGAACAGGAAACGTCCGCTGTCTCGCATCCAACAATCAGTCCCGCAGAAAAACCAACGTATCCGGTAAATGTGAAGGTGGGGAGGACACTGGCGTGCCTTGGGCGAAGTTGGCTGTTGCAGAGAGAATCAGGGGTGGGAGGACGGAAAGGGCTTCCTCAGAAAAAGGCAGGGAACGTAGTGAATGAGGCACATTAACGATAAAAGATGTAGCGACAGAAACGGCAATATCGTAACTGGTCACCGTCCGTCGTCCGGAAAAAAAGTCAAACGGGATCGGGAAAAAGCTGGTGCAAGGTCTCCAAATCAGGGGAGAACGCGGGCAGGTGAAATTGCTGGAGACCAAATGGCCTTGGACGGAGGGAGCTTTGCTGGGGAAGGGGGGTGGCCAGGCCAATAAACACAAGAACAGACCCGCAACAGGAGCCACAAGAAATGAAAGGGGCAAAAAAACGAAGGAACAAAACCCTTTTTCTCACGGGGCAAAAGAAAACGGAAGAAAACGAAGGCCGCCTCTCAGAGTCGACTGACGTTTGAGACACAGGAAAGCAGCGCAGGGGCAACGACACAGAGGCTTAAGAAGACATAAAAGACGGAGGGTCTCAAAGGAGGGAGTTGAATGGGTAGAACAAGATCAGAAAGGCCCAGGGGTTGGTTGTGAAAAAAAAAACAAGAGAGGAAAGTCCAAAAAAAGGGAAAGAATGGCGGGGAGGACACAACTCTTGGCAGAAAAACATGGCGGAGAAGAGAGATAACGTTAAACAGCAGGTGGAAAAAGAAATGGGAAAATACTCGACTTTGTCAGTGTAAAAAACCCAGGGGGGGGAAAAAGGCAAGGCAAAACTCATGCAGGGCCTGAACATCTTACGAAACTGTGGGGCAAAAAAAAAACAGACCTGGAGGGGGGAACGTTACCCGCGCTGGACGCGAAGAGGCGCCGAAGAAGGGTTGTGGGAGGGAAGGGGATGTGTGTAGCACCGGCTTTCAAAAAAAAGGGTGGGGGGTTTTGGTGGCGGCACGAAGGTTCTAAAAAAAGTTAACCTGAAAAAAATCTAAAAAGGTCCAGACCACCGGGGGAAGGACCGTAGGGAAAAGCAGGGGCAAGTGCCCGTGTGGCAAAGCGCACAGGGGCACGCAGGACCTACATTCGGGAACGGTAAACGCGGGAAGGAAAGTTTGGGGGAGGGGGGGACTGAGGTAGCAAGGGCTACAGCCGCAAAACGCGGGTCACGCAAACACAAATAAAAAAAAAGGAATCCAGGGGTCAGATCGAAAGTGACATCGGATGAAAAAAAAAACAAACCGGAAGTGAAAAAAAAGGGAGGGGGGGGGGGGAGGGGAAATTGTTAGAAAACAGGGTCAAAACGGACCAATTCAGCATTTTCCAGCGCTCTCAAAAAAAAAAACTTATGATGGGGAAAAGATTGGAAGAGGAAAAATTCACGAAGGGGAGGGGACCAGGGACAAAATTGAGAGAATCAAGGAAAAAGAAGCATTTGGCATAGTCAAGGAAGCCGGGGTCGAAAACCGGGGGGGCAAAAGTGGAGGACAACTTATGCTAGAAACGGGGGAATCCGTGAACTTTGAGTTGTGGAAAGTTTTCATTCTGGCTGGGGCGGATTGGATAACTAACCAAAGAAAAAAACTAGGGGGAACAATTAAAGGGGAAAAAATGCGGTGAAAGTGAGACTGGTGCCTGAATTGAAACGGGAGCAAAAACGAACGGTCAGAGGTACCGGTGGGGAGTACAAGGGGTTCCTAGGTGGGGGAGGGGGAGGGGGAGGGAGGGGGGAAAAACTGAAACCTTCAAAAAAAAGAAAATTCCAAACGGACTGAGCAGGTGGTTGTACAAATGAGACCGCCGCAAAAAATGGGTTCGGGGGGAAAAAACAAGGACCTCTTGAGGTAAGGAGAGGGGGGGGGAAAGTTGTGCAACGTGATTCGACGGGGTCCAGGGGCTCAAAAAGGGGTGTCAGGGAAAAGCGATAAGAAGGGGAGGGGGGAGGGGAGGGGTTCGGGTTCAAAAAACAAGTGGGAGACCCACAAACACAAAGTCACCATGAAAAAAGACGAGGGGAACGGGAGATCGAATCGAGACGAAAATCCTCCAAAAGAGGTGGGTGGTGAAAGGGAGGGGTTAGTTTGGACAATTAGGGAAGAATGTTGGGGGGGACTTGACGCAACACAAACCAGAGGGCCAGTCGATACGGGATAAAAAATTCGGCACGGGGGAGGGAAAAGGTCATCGTTGACAGACAATTGGGGAAGGAGTGATTGGAAGTTCAGAAGGTCCGTAGGAATGGGGACGGAGTGGGAGTTTGTGCTGGTATTCGCAATCCTCTAACCGGGGGGCACAACGGAGGACGAAAAAAAGAAGCGCGGAGAGGAGCGCGAAGGAAAAAAGAGAGGAGGCGAGAAAAATGTTTAGGTCAGGCGCCGGGGGGGAAAAAAAAAAAAGTGGGAAGCAAAACGTCAGTAGCTGGGGTAAAAAAAAGGGGACGGGGATTATTTGTGAAAGGTTTTAATGGAGGGAAAACGCTCAGCCTGTGAACTCGGTTAAAAACAAGTCCGCGTGAATAAGTGGGGGGGGGGAAGTTTGTCAGGAAAAAAAGCAATTCACGAAAAAAGGGCGCTGTCGAAAGGAGCAAAGCAAGAGTGTCCAGATCCTGTGGATTGGTGGTAACGACCTAAAAGACGCGGTGAAGTTAAACGATCAAGGGCAGGTGGCTTGGTAGAAGCTCGGGGGAGGATTAAAACGGACCTACTGGAGCAAAAGCATTTACATAGGAAACCGGTTAAGGGGGGGAAGAAAAAGATTAGAGGGACTTCATCTAAAAAAAAAGCTGACTTAACTCAAGGAAAGCCTGCAAGCAATACGGAAAAACTGAGCGGGCAGATTGGGGGGACAGAAGCAGCCAATCTTCACTCAAAGCTCAAGGGTCACAATATCAATCAAGGACGGGACCGCAGGTTTGGTGAAGGGAAGTAAAAAAAACCCAAGAAAAAAGGGGGGAACGGATTCGTCAAATGGTAACGGAAAAAAAGGGAAACAAACGGGTATTATACGCCAGGGGTATTGGGAAGGTTCAGATAAGGGACGAAAGGGCAAAAAAAGAAGGAGGGGACAGGGTCTAACGGGGCAAGCGGGAGAACTCGAACAGACATTCAAGTTCAAGATGGAGAGGGGGGGGAAAAGTGGGGGAATGGGGAAAAGAAAAGGGGATACTCTTCTGGAAGCCGGGGAGGACACCCAGATCAAAGAAAACCTGGGAAAAAAAACGGTGTGACTTAAAAGAAAAAAAGGGGTGGGGGGATGAACAACGGAGGGGTTTCGTGTGTCTTTGAGGGTGGGGAAAAAAAAGGGCAGAATTTCAAAACAACGGGAGCAAGGACTGGGGGAGGCAGACACGGGGAGAGAGTGTTTTCCACCGGATGGAAAGTAAACCCCGAAAAAGAATCGTTTTTTTAACAAAAAAACTGGCCCGTCGGGAAAAAAAAGGTTGAAACCCCACAAAACAAGGACACACAAGCCATGAAAGATAGAGCAGACGGGGATGGGGTGGTGGAAAAAAAACGTGGCGGGAGGGGGGGGGGGTGAAGACCATCAAAAACGGGGCTGATACCTTCTTTTTGGCACCAAACATGAGGGATAAAAAAAAAAACAAGATGAAAAGAAGCAAATGGTGGTGGGAGGGGGATTAGTCTTCAAAAGGGGGGGGGGGAGGAGAAAAACAAGCAGGACCCTGTGGAAAACTAAAAAACGAGAAACGCGGGATTTACCAAGAACGGGTGAGGGGGGGAAAGATGAGGACACTTGGGGGGGTACTCGGGGGGTAAAAACGCCTTTTTAGATACCAGAAGGGAAAGTAAAAAAAAACCAGAGGGAAACGAAAGGGCGTGTTAGTCATTAACATTGTCGGTTAGGGCAAAAAAAAAAAGGGTTCAAAAAAACATAGGTTTTTTAGGTACTGGGAAAGAAAAAAGGGTACCATAAATTGGAATATTAGCAGTTGCCAGGTGATTGTCACATGGGGGGGATTATGGGATTCTCTCTAACAAACAAACGGGGGACCTACTATGACCAAGAAAAAGTTAATACTGCTCACAAGGGAAAACCAGCTGGTAACGGCCAGGTTCCCATGACCAACGACCTGTTTTGAAAACTTTTGCAAAAAAGATAAAACAAAATGGGGAGGGGTCCTAAAAGAGGGGGGGGGACGCCTGGAACAAGGGGGGTGAAACGACTAGGACGCGAACAAAGAGGGAAAGATTTCCCAAGGCAAGCTTGTCCACCGAGTGACGAAAAACGTTAGCGGGTTATCAAGGGTCCGGTGGGGGGAGAAACGCCCTTTTTGGAGGCCGACGCAAAAAGAGGGGAGCAAGTGGCCGAGTCAAAATGTTGCAGAACAGACTCCTGCGTGGGGGTAAACCGCGGTGGGGACGGGGTGGGGTGGAAAACGGCCGAAAAGTCGACCAGAATAACATTGGTTTGAGAAAAAGAAAAGAAGGGAGCGGATCGTCAAGGGAAAGATATTGGACGGGATGGAAACCAGACCGACGTGGAAGAAGGGTAGGGATAAAAAGTCAAAACCTCCACCAGAAGGAGGGGGGGGTGGCCACGCCAAAGGGCGTGAAAAAAAAAAGGAGGGACCGGATTTCAAGTTCGCGATAAGGAAGGACGTCTTACCAAAGAAACGGGACTGATTGAAAAAACGAAAAGTCCAAACTTTGACCAAGACTCCCAAAAAAACAGGGGGGCAGGCACCGAGGGGGGAAAGCACAAAGCGGAAAAAGAAGCCATCCCTGAAAATCCATTTCCGGGAGGGGCCAAGGAAACAACATCAGAAGACAGGAAATAGAAGGTACGGGTCATGGTTCTAAAATCCGAATGGAGATTCTACAAAAAAAAAGTCATTAACACCAAAAAACGAGAAATGGAAAACGTGGACCTCAAGGGAAGCGGAAGGAAGGCAGGACAGAAAGGGGCAAAAAGCAGAGAAGCTTATGGACGTCTGAAACCAGCGTGCAGGATAAAAGATCAGTGGGGGGGGGGTGGGACGGTTCAGATATGGGAGAAATCGGGGGTTTAAGAGCCACGGTAAAAGACAAGGGGAAACGGAACGGTAAAGTAATCAAGAATGACATGGAGACAGAACACACTGAAAAAAGGAATCACGAAAAGGACAGGCAGGCGACGGAAAAACACACCCTGAGAGTAAGCAAAAGTGCTACAAGAAAACAGACAGGAAAGAGAAGGGGTGAAGGGGAAGTGGGAAAAGTGACAAACAATGGATGAAAGCATCGGGGCGGACTTGAAGTGGGAACCTAGGGCGAGACGTACGCCATAACAGGAAGATAAACGATAAGCCAAAGGACTAACACATCTATGGAGCGCACGCCGAAAAAACATGTTGGGCGCAAAAAAAAAAATCTACCGTCGGAGCGATTACAAAAAAAGAGTCGACAGGAAGGGTGGGGAATAAAAAAAAGGGGCGATGCAGCATAGCAGCAAAAGAAAAATAGGAAAGCAAAGGAGGGGGAAAGGCGGAAAGGAACAAGACAGGGAGGGGCCATAGGGGAAAAATGAGGCAGGGACTCCGCATCGCGAAAAAAGGCAAAAAGGGGGGGTAAACCCAAAAAAAAAATAAGTCCCGTAGGGAAAACTGATAATTATGAAGAGGGGAGACAACTCTTTGAGATTCATCCTACGGTAGAGAAAAAAAAGGTGATTAGCGTTACCGAAGGGCCAAATAAGCGACTGTGGGCAGTTGACGACACGGTTGACTCAGAAAAGAAACAGCAAAAAAGGGGGGGGCAGGAAAAAAATGGAAAAACTCTACAAGGATGGGGAGCCGGACACCGTCGACAGAAACCAGGGTTCCATTCCTTTACAAAGAAGGGGGGGCCGCAAGAGGCGGGGTCAGCGAAATCAAGTGGGGAAGGGAAAAGATTGGGGATCAACCTGACAAACGGGGGGGGTTGTAAGGGCGGAAGGGGAAGGTCAGAAGTGGTACGGAGAAACACAATAGAGAAAACGGAGACCGGCCGGGGGGAGGCCCGTCTGGACAACGCAAAAAGTCGCAAGGGGAAAGCATTTCGGTACGGCAAAAGAATAAAGTGGGGACGGGGTGGGCTGGGGGGAGACAAAAAAAAAAACCGGGCATAGGGACGGGAACCGGTTCGAAGATCAGTGGAGAGGAAAAAACGGGCTGTCGCAGAGAGGGCACATTATTGAAAAGAGTTGTCGGTGGAAGTGGGGCGAAAAAAAAGTCGTCAACAGTCCGGGGAGCCAAAAAAACAACAAAACAGGAGGAGGAGAAAAAAGGGGAAAGAGAGCTGTTGGAAAACTTGAAAAGGGACACTGACTTCGGTCGCCTTCAACGAAAACAAAACGCGTTGTCATGTGGTTTGAAAAATGACAAAACTGTTGCCCTCTTACAGATCGAAAAAGGATGGGGTTGCAAACGGGGGGGAAGGGTGGCGATGTAGGGTAAGGGGGACGCAGCAAAAAAAAGGGGATGAATGTCGGGGTGGGAAAGTACCGAAATGAGGGGGGGGGGGGCCTGGGTACTTGTGCAGGGGACAACGGCAAAAAAAGCTTTCAAAAGACAAATGCAAAGGGAAAATTTTCCAGGGGGGTGGAGGAGGTAAGACGGGAGGAACAGAACCTGCAAGGAACGGAAATGCCAAACTTAAAAGTGGTAGAACGAAAAACCAAACAAATGGTTCGAGTCTTAAAAAAAACGTCCAGAGGGAAAAAAACGGGAAAAAAGGGCTTTACGCAAGGTGAGTTCGGGAAGGGGTCCGGCTCAAAAGGGGGAGTTGAAGGGGAGAGATGGGACTAGGCTGACGCGGTTTCAGTAAACACCCGTGTGGAAAAAAAATAAACAAATGAGGGCGTTGTCACGGAAAGGAAAAGGGGGGACCAATGAAAGGGAGAACCGGAGGGGATACGAAAAGGAAATCCGCAAATAGGTGGAAAAAACCGCAGGTAGGGAATCAACTAGGGAAAAGAGAGTTTGGGGGGGGGGGCCTTTACAACCAATCAAAACCGAGGTCAAAAAAAACGAGGGCCTAAACAAGGGCGCAAAAGAAAAAAGTCCTATTGGAGACATCCTTGGGGAGCGTATGTCAAAAAAAAGGGCAAGGGGAAATGGAGTCCCGGAGGGATGGGTCTGGGGGGGGGGGGTGTGGGGGGGGGGAAAACTGAGAATGTGCGCATCGCGTACTGTGGCAAAAAACGGAGTGCAGAGAGGGTCCGCCTTAGAATCCGCAGAAAGAAAGGAGTGTTTTCTCACATTGGGATGAGAGAGGACGGCCGGGTTCTAGAAGGGGGGGGACATAAGGGTTTTCACAGTTTTAGTGATTTCGGAAGGTGGATTATTGTGGGCGAGGACTCAAAGCCTGGAAAATCGTGGGTAAAGCAATTCCAAAAGGAGGGGGGATAAGAGGGTTTGAGGAGTCAGAAAAACGGGGGGGAAGTGAAACGGAAAGGGGGCAGATAATAAATTCTTCTGATTCAAGCCCAAGTTTCGGGGCTGGAATAGACGGATTTTTAAGAAAGCTCGAAAGGAAAGGAAGAAAATATGAAGGGCAGGTCTGTCACACATAGGGGTATCAAGAGGAAGGGCGAATACGTTCCACCTGTTGTTCATGAGAAGACGGACGCTAACAAAGAAAAGGGAAAAAAGGGGACGGAAAAAAACACTCGACTCTGTTGAGGAGACAGAACAGGGGGGGGCGGGTAAAAAACAAAAGGAGAACAGCAAGAAAAACTCTAACTGGATCGTCGGGGGAACTGAGTTGGTGCGATCTTTCGAACAAGCGGACAAGACAGACCTTGCCGGAGTGCTCATGGGGGGGAAAAGGACAACGCTCTTAATCGGCACGCTGGAGGGAGAATTTGTTAGGAAGGAAACAACGGAAAGAAGACTGAAACGGGGAAAAGAAAAATAATACAGAGGTATGGACTTGGAAATAAAGAATTGAGACCGAAGGCCAGGGGTAATGGGCCGGACGGACCTCGAAGGGGGGAAAAGGGGGCAAACGAGGATCTGGGGAATGGGTCAGGGTTGAAATGACAGAATAAGCTGCTGAAGCCGTCAGGGAGAGCGAAGGGAAACACGACGGGGGGATGGGAGAGGGGAACGGGGACCACACAAGAAGGGGGGAAGGGGGACTGGAGGGAAACACGGGGGGGAAAACAAGCAGAATTTTTTTCGGCAGGCCGCGGAAAAGAGACTGGAGCGCGGGGAAGACAAGACGAGGTTTTAAAAGGTAGGGAAAAAAAGAGATTGTCAAAAAATCAAAAATGTGGGAGTCAAAATTGGGGGGACGGAAGGGGGGGGGGGGGTGTGTGGGGGGGGGGGGGGGGGGGGGGGGGGGGGGGGGTGTGTCCCGGGGGTGGGGGGGGGGGGGGGGGGGGGGGGGGCATCGAAGCTTTCGGGTGGGGCTTTGACACGAAGCGTATTATGTTCTGGGATTTGTACTAAACATAGGAAAAAAAAAAAAAAAGTGAGCCCTCCTTCAACGGGGCTCTCATAAAATACAGGCAAACGAGAAAATCTACAGGAAAAAAATCATACATTGGGTCTAGGCGTCAAAAAAAATGCGGATCAAAAAAATTACCCCGGGTGAAAAGAAGAAAAGAGACGCCTTGGGTGTTTTTCACGAGAAGACTGGGGGGCCGGGGGGAAAAAAAGGTTTTTCCGGGGGACGCCTAAAACGGGAATCTTTACGGGCGCACTGAAAGTCGTTGGGACACAAGGGAACGGAGCGGCGGGAAAGAAGGGGGTAAGGTTTGGAGGGAAGGACAATTTTGGAAGAGGGGGGTGAGAGAGGGAGAGAAGTGGATTTGAGAAGGGAGGAGAGTATCCAGGGTGCAAACACTGGAGTGAGATCGGGAAAAAAAAAAAAAACTAAAAACGAAAAGGAAAGAAGGGAGAATAACAAATTGGGTACCATCACCATAGCTCAATCTCCACACGGGGAAAAAAAAGTAAGGGGTAAAGATCTGCAACTCTGTTGGGGGGGGGGGGGGGGGGGGGGGGGGGGAAAAAAACTTGGGAAGAAAGGACATTCAACAAAAACGCTCGCTCAACGAGCACTGGGTGTGGGGCAAAAACGACTGAAGGCACCCATCTGGACTCCCAGTAAAAAAAACTTGTCACAGACGGGTCGAAAGGGAAAAATAAAGAGGGGAACGCGTAACAGGAAGGGGGGAAAAAATTTTACCGCCAACCTTTGCCAGATCCCAGAATGGCGCGGGACCGGGGGACCACGGTCATACGAGGGACTGAAAAGGGAAAAAGACTGCGGGAAAAAAATCACAGCTTGATACGTTGGGGGACAATCGGTACCAAGCAGAAAAAACAAAAAAAAAAAGAAAAAACCTCGGGGGCACAGCACAAAAAAGGAAAAAACGGACAGCGCGAAGAGGCCTTTAAAAACGAGAAGAAATTTTGCAAAGGTCTAAAAAGCCCCAGCCGTGGAGACAGGGAGTCGTGAGGAAAAGTAGAAAAAGGCGGGGCACTAAAGTGGAAGGGTAGTGGGGTGTGCCAAGAAAAAGCTTGAGCACAACCCCCTTCCGGATAAAGACTTCATTAAAGCAGCACGAGGGGACAATGGAAAAGGAACTGTGGGGGCATCCTACGAGGGGACATTCTTTCGACAAGAGCAAAAGAGCAAACCCTCGGTCGGCGAAAATTCGTGAGGGACCACCAGGAAGCGGGGGAAACGTGAATGCAAGGGATGTTTCCCGTGGGAGGGGAGATTCATCACACTTTCAACAAGAAAGGACAAGGATAAGATGTGGCGGTCAACTACAGCAGCAGGAAGTGAGCTGGAGGAAGGAGAAAAGGATCAAAGCGAAACGAGGTCGGGGGATGGGCTTGTAAAGGAACACTGAAAAGAAAAAAATGAAGGGGGGGAAAAGTACGAAAGGGTTTGCACGTGCGCCAAAGAAGGAGGAGAATCCGGGGGGGGGGTTGGGGAAAAAACGGAAACCGGCGAAAACAGAATTAACGGCGGGAAGTTTGCAAATGCGGGGGCAATCAGCATGGGCCATGTGACGAGGAAACAAGGCAGCGATGGACGGTGGGGTTGAGGAAGAAAAAGAAGACGAAAAAAAGATCGGACTTTCAAGAGCTCAAGAAGCTTTTGCCGGAAAAACAATCAGGGGAGGGAAAAACGGGATCGTCAATAAAGAGCGGGGGTAAGGGAGAAGAAATCATCAAACTATACCGGTCGCCTGGGATTGAGAAAGTTGGGGTAGAACTTAACCGCCATCGACTGTTTGAGGGGGGGGGGGGAAAAAAGGAGGGGGGAAAGGAGGAAAGGAGCAAAACTTTTCCGTTAACGACAACTCGCAACCCAGGAGGAAACAAACAATACTGAAATCTTCTCATGCAAAGACCCGAACAGAAACCAAGTTCAGAACGACGCAGGTGGTCTAGCGCAAGAAGTAGGGGACTTCCTGGTGTGCCACAGATGAAACGCAGGAAAGAAAAGAAAAATAAAAGATCGAAGGAAATACGCAGACAGGAATAAAAACACCAAGAAAGGGGGAGGTGTCGGAGGGGATTGACAAGGCGAGCCTCGAACCCGTGGGGAAGGGGGAAGACAGATCTTGAAGAGTTGACAACTCACCTTAAAGAAGTATGTGTCTGTACACACAGAAAGTTGGCGAGGAAAAAACCAGCCCACCAAAAAGAGTCATAACACAAACGGTGGAAAAATCAGCCGGGGTGAGGAACGGTACTCCGAAAGGAATCGCGCCTTGTCATGGAACAAGTTTTGGAAACCAGAAGCAAAAACATAAGCTAAAGAAAAAGAAACGGTCTGAAAATCGGACTGACGGGGGGGGGTAGCAAAGGACCAGGAGAACTCACCGTTGACAGTGAGAAACCAGGGGTCCTGTAATGAAGGGTCAGAACAGAGGGAAAAAACAAGTTTTTGGAAAGTCGATAGTTGTAACAAATGCTGACAAAAAAGGTGGAAAGTGTAAGCAAAAAAGAAGGGGTCAGGAACACAGTTCCGAGGGGACAAACGGAAAAGGGAACTCACCAAAGGGAAGGACTTCTGGGTGGGAAAAAAAAGGGTGCCCCGGGGGGAAAAAGAAGACACAGAACGTAAACTTTGGGAAAGGAAAGGAACATGGCGGGAACTGATGTAGCAAAGACAAAAACGCAAAAAAAAAGGAAACGGCACATAGGGTGTGGAAGGTCGTCAGAGTGACACTTGAAAATTACGCGGAAAAGGGGGGTGACAAGGGGGTGTCGGGGGGGAATTGGCGACCAATGGAACAGTCGTCACGCGTGGAAGGGAAGAAAAAAAAACAA
>Ga0179593_1283934_pt1 | contig 14723 bp, 26 predicted proteins | sample CZODoug2_1_08_16_FD_185931 | JGI IMG/M metagenome (GOLD analysis project Ga0179593, IMG submission 185931) | Vadose zone soil fungal communities from Angelo Coast Range Reserve, California, USA - CZODoug2_1_08_16fungal (PacBio error correction) | ecosystem: Environmental > Terrestrial > Soil >...
TTGACCATTAGAAGGGGAAAACGGCCATACATAAAAGGAACATCTGTTGCAAGAAAAGAAGGCAGGAATGCGTTCACAAGGGGGGAGTATGAAAACACACAATATGAGAGTAAATGGAATCAGGCATGGGACAGAGTCGGAGGGGAGGTACATAGCATATGTGTTAGGAAGGATACACGAAGACGACAAAGGAGGGCTGGAGGAGACGGAAAGGAAGAAGGGAAAGACCCACAAGGGAGGGTTAGGGGAAAATCAAAGGGCCAAAAACAGAACAAAAGAAAAGGAAAGATGGGGGGAAAACAAAGAAAGCAGAAAATAATCAAAAGGGAGAGGGAAAGGGGGAGTGGTGAGGTGACGGAAGGGGGGGACAGAAGGAAGACAATAAATGGAAAAAACCATAACGCACAAAAAGAATTGTCGCCAGATTCAGGAAGGAAACAGGTCAAAACCGGGAGCTCACGAGGTCAAAACTGGATAGGTAAACGGAAAAGGGAAAAGGCCAAGGAGCGGGAAAAACAAGAGGGGAATGAACTGGTGAATGACAAGGATGTTTTTCCCCCTAATCGGGATCATAAAAAATAAGAGTAGACAAACAAACATGACTGGAAAGGACAGGACAGAACAGAGAGATGAAAAGATCAACGGTACAAAGGGAGAGGTTCATAAAAAGAAAAGAAAGTTAACAGGACAAACTGGGGAAAAAGAGGAAGGGGAAAAAGGAAGAATATATGCAAGGGGGACAGAAAAGAGCGTTACGAGAGGTAGGTTGTTCTGGGAATCAGATAAGCTGCGGGTACCTCTCACAGAACAAAAGAAGCGAAACGATCGAGTCCTTAAAAGCAAAGTTGACTTGGTGAGGGGGAAGGTTAAGAGCCAATACTATCAAAGTAGAAACAGATACGGGGGAGAAAAGAGGGAAGAAGTCAGAGAGAAAAAAGAAGAAAAGAAATGGTTGACTCAATCAAAAATTTGGTCATCCTAGTATCGGAACCAATCAAAAATAAAAAGAAGCGAAAAAAGGAAAGCCAGAAAGAAAAAAACATAAAGTATGGAGATGGCCATCGGGAACTCACAGGCGTTAAACAGAACAGCACACAGAGAAGGCATCAAAAAAGAAAAGGGGGAATCACAGTAAATCGATCGAGCTGTTGGATTTGGACAAAAAAGGATCCTGTGGGGGTAAACCACAGGAGGAAGGGGACCAAGGGGGGAGCAATTCTGACCAAGAAAAGGGGGGGGGGGCTGTCAACCCCGCCTTGTCACGACGGGAAAGGACAAGATTTGGTGGGAAAAAATAGAACCCCCGATCAGAGACCGCAAAAAAAAAAAAGCTTGGAAGAGAAAAGGAGAAAGGAAAATAAAACAATGGGGAAAAAAAGAGTGCAAACATCAGAGCGAAGCTGTAATGGGCGGGGAGTGCGAGGGGGAAAGGTGGGGGGTGCAATCTATCAAAGAAACAACAAACCAATTGAAAATGAGAGATTCAGGCAGTGGGGGAGGAAAAAAATGCGAAAAGGGGCAAGCCTGCCGATGCAGGGGAGGAAACGGAAATTAAGAACCGGTTGGGAAAAAAAACAAAAAGAGTGCCCTTGTAAGGTTCCCTGGGCAAAAGGTACGAGCGGCCCGTGTATCTTCGTGTTTGAGAAAGGGGGGGGGAAAGACGTTATTATATCTTCAACTTGGAAGGAAAAAAAAAAGGGGGGTAAGAACCGGGGAAAAACAATTTCGGGAATTGGAGGCCTTTGGAATATTCACATCTGAGGACACCAGATAAGAGATTTGGTTGGGAAAAAGAAAAACGAATAAGAATTAAATAGGGGAGGAACAACTTGTGGAAATCAGTTGGGGGGAGGGGCCCTGTGAAAATGCGGGTGATTTCTAATGGCCAAAAGAGAATTGGGGGGGACAAGATACGGGGGGTGGGTTGAAAGAAAAAGAGATGAAACAGCCGTGAAAAAGGGATGGCGGGTGAGCGGACGAGATTCCACATAAACAAGAGACAGGACCGCCGACGTAATTACTGGAACCAATTACGCCAAGAAAGGGTAGCACGGAAGAGAAAGTGATTAGCCGATTTAGGGGGATAGGGAGGGAGAAGGTGAGAAGTAATCTGGGGGATGAAAGACGTAGCCCAACGCATTTGTGGCAAAAGAACACACGGACCAAAGGGGAAGACGGGGGTCCATGAACACACTAAGGGGAAGGAGCTTTTTATGCCTATGAAATCGTCGCCCCATTTGAACACCAACCTCAAAAAAAAAATGACCACCACCGTGGTTAGGGGGACAATGAAGTAAAACAGGTGAAAGAAGGGTAAAAGGAAAGGAAAACAATCTCCGGCCATCTCGGAATCGACACTTTCGGAGGGGGATGGTTTCCAGCACCAGAAATGGCACACGACAAAATTGATTGGGGGAAAAAAAGGGGGGTTTGCCAGCTGCAACCTTCAAACTGGGGGGGGGACACCATGGTCTGACTTCCGATAAGGTGTCCCTTTATCCCAGCACGTCGATTCCCCGTGCGAGCGGACGAAAACAGACCAAAACCTCGCACCTATGAAAAGGAAGGGGGAAAAAGGAAGGAAAATGTGTCCAGAGAAAAAAAAAAAAGGTCTTGGTGATGTACAAAAGGACTTCCCTGGAAGCAGGCGATAGCTAGCAAACGGGAAGGAGAAGTGGTACCGTTCCAAACTTGTGAGTAACGAAAGCAAAGGAATGAGAACATTGCTAAGGGGGAGGTTGACAAAAAACTCCTATTCAAATTGAAAAGAATTGGTCCCATCGACTCGGGGGGACGGGGGGAGACACAAAAATTTACCGAACTGAGGTTAGAATTCGGGGCGTGGTGGGGGGGAAAAAGCAGGTGCTAAATTGCTTCAAAAAAACGGAATCCGGAAAGGTTCTAGAAACACGTTCAAATACTGACGCCTCAAAGAGGAGTACAGAACCCGTTGTTTAACAGGCGAGAGGGGGGGTTCCAGAGATTCAAACTCAAGCAAAGGTAAGGGAAAAAAGTACACCAACTAAGAAAGGACTGAAAGGGGGGAAGACAGTTCGCGCCATTAAAAAGTTGGTTAAAAACTCTGGGCCGTTGCAAGGGTCGGAGGGGGGCCAATGTTCGGCAAACGGGGGAGGGTGAGACGCCCGGTGACACAAAGAAAACCCAAAAAAAAAAAAAACAAACACAAACAAAAGGACCATGGGGAACAGCTGGTAAAAACTACGTTGGGGGTGGGGGGACGAAGGTTCTGAGGGGAAAGAAAGGTTTCCAGGCCTTTGTGATCAAATGTCACCTCGGGCCCCCCGGAGGACCTCAATCACTAGAGGACTAACAGGACCTTGGTTGGTACGCTGGTAGCCTAGGCGGAAAGAAAGGGGAGTGATTCAGCGTCAAAGTTCAAACGATTTCCGGAAAAGTAACAGGGAAAAAAAAAGGACACGTCAAAATGGGTCCGGGAAAGCCGGCAGACATGAGGAAGCTGACGCATGAGGCAGCTGGAAATCCTTCTCATGAAACTAGAGGCAGGGGGTGTGCACTTGAGATCTGGGCCCAGAACTGGAAAAAAGATTCCCTAAGAAAGAAGGGAAAAAAGAGAAAGTCCGAAAAAAACCAAACAAATCCCACGGGGAAAAGCGGGCCCCTCGACCTCCAAAGGGAAGACACAAGGGTGATGAAAGGGAAAAAAACTTCAGCTGTAACAGAGAGGGAGGGAGAAAAACGCGCAAAGGATAAGTGGGACTAACCACATCAGGTTGGCATAAACAACGAATTACACAAAAAACAAGAGGGGCCAACGAAGCCCGGGGGCAGGAGGAAAGGAAAGAAACAGGGTCTAAAAAAAGAAAGGGGAATTAAAGCGCCAATTTGATGAACTATAGACAGGCAGGCGTTTCTGGGGAACAAATATCGGTGCCCGCAAAGAAAAAAGTTCGAGGGGGGAAAAATGAAGGGGGGACTGGTTGTGCAATGGCAAAAAAAGTCAAAACATTTAGCACATGGAAAATTAATGAAAAACATCACAAGTGGGGCAGAAGAAGGGAAGGACAAAAAACTAGGGGGGGGGGGGGAAACGACCCAAAGCCACATGAAAGAAAAGTCACACCTCTTCTCGGAAGTGGAAACGATGGAAAGGAGGAGGGGGGGGAAAGGGTCAGGGGTTTCCACGACACCGGGGATACTATGGGGAGGGGGGGGGGTCATGCGAAGAAGATAAGAGGGTGTACGCAACCGGTTAAGTGCTCCGAATCCCTACAACAAGTACAGGGCTCAGATATTGAGGGGAGGAACAAGGAAAACAAAAAAAGAATAATGGAGAAGGGGTGAAAGGAACTACAGGGGGGAGACTTGAAAGTTCCCCTCACGGTTTGAGGCTTCACTGTGAGAGCAGAAGGAAAGAGAGACATAATTGGGGTGGGGAAAAAAGTTCGGTAACGGCATGGAAAAAAAAAAAGGGGACAAAGTGTTTTGACAAATCTGGAAAAAAAAAAAAAACGAGGAGGAGGGAAAAAAGATAAACAACCAAACAGGAACAAGGATGGACCTTACACAAAAGGTAAAAAATGGGCACAAAACCTACGTCAGGAGGGAGGGAAAAGGCAACCGGAAAAAAAAGGGGGAACTTATCATCCGGGAGCAGTCACGCGGTCAAAAACAACCAGAGTATTATGGGTGTCAATGAAAGCAACGGGAACAAATTTTCGCCAGTAGAAAGGGGAAGGGGGGGGGCCCTCGTAGGGGGGTCACTTGTGACCCACGAGCTCCGTGGGGGTGTAAGGTTAACGGTGCGAGGGGCCAAGCAAAAGAGTAAAGAAAAAAAAAAATCAAGTATCCGGAAAATCCTCAATTGACCAAAGAAAGTAGGGGAAGCGAGCCGTGTGGGGGAATCGAAAGATTGGAACGGAACTGTTCTGGTGTGTTTGTTGGGGTCGCGAAAGTACAAGAAAAAATCGTGGGGGGGAAAGACCTGTGAGCAATATACAATGCGCAAACACATCAAGGGAAGAGGCAAGTGGACCATGAGTTGGTCAAACTGCTCATGGCAACATGCAAGGGGAAAAAAAAAGGACGAAAAAGGTTTGAGGGGGTCAACAGAAACTAAAACGGGGACCAAAGTGTTTGGACATGGCATAAGTAGGAAGGGGGGGGGGGGAGGACTACTGCTAGGGTCCTTAACTCGTTCAGAAAGATAAAAGGGGGGGTTCCCGCGGCGCGTTGGGGGAAGAGGGAGGAAAAAAATAAAAACAAAAGTGGGGGGTTCACTCAAAAAAAAAAAAACGGCAAAAGACTGGGGGGGTTTTCGGGGGGGTAGTTTGGTAGGAAAAAAACGGGGGAAAAAAAAAGGGGGAGCAAACTTCGGCAGGGGAGGGTAAGATCAGGGGGAAGATGTAAGAAAAAAGAAATAGAGGGAGAAAAAATTTTCTTCCCTATACAGTTGAAGAAACGGTAAAGAAGGGGGGGGGGGGGAGTGATGGCAAACCAGGGGCGGGACGGAAGCAGTTTTGTCGATGAAAGAAACGCTGGCCTCGAAGAACTAAACGGAAAGCGTGTGCACGAAGACCCATGGGGGGCAAGGGAAAAAAGAAAGGGGGGGTCATCACTAATAAGAGGACGCAAGGGGGGGGCCGATAAAAGCTGGAAGGAACTTGGTGGGAACGTGACTCGCAGGTTGGGCCGGAGACTAAGAGGAACGTAAAGGGGAAAAGAAAAAAAAGTCCACTGAGGACACAAAATAATAAAACGGTATATTCAAGAAATGGTTGACAGCTGGGGGAATTTCCATCTGGGGGAAACCGGGGTACAGTTGAGAAAACCTGTGTCAGAAAAAAATTCGGTGTACCTGGAAAGGGGTGGTATAGAAGACAAAAACCACGACCAAAAATAAGAAGAGGGGACCCCCGGGGGGAAGAGGTTGGGTTTTGGGCCAACCAAAAGGGGAGGGGACGGGGGTCAAAGAAACCTTGGATAAGAAAGAAAAAAAAACAACCTAAACGCCGAAAAGGGGGGGAAGTAAGTCGGATCAAACGAAAGGAAAAAGTGGTACACCCCAGAGTTCATGATTTGGTCAAAATTAAGGGTGGGGACTAAAAAAAAAAAAACGAGAAGGGGTAAGGGTTGTTGAAAAAAAAGAAAGAAATAAACCAGGCAGACACCGGGATGCAGAAGGTGGAAATGAATGCGTTTCAAGAGAAAAGCCAAAAACAGTGGGGGGGCAGAATACGTGGGGGGGAGTAAGGGGAACCTGGCACACCCGTAAAACGTAAGTCCATGGGAAAAAGCACCATACAAAGGAATAAGAGTCGATGTGAATAGGGGAAATGAGGGGAAGAAAGGGGGGTTGAAAAGACTAGGGCTGGCGGAAAAATTACTGTCCGATGCAGAATGCAAGTCAAAGGAATGTACAACAGCACACACAGAGATGGTAGAGGGGGTCTGTAAACATGGGAAGTTCCATGGTTTGGACCATCATCTAACGTAGTTTGGGGAAGCTCAGAAAGGGGAGGGACAAATGGGAAACGGTCGGGAAAGTGCGAGGTGCTGTCCACAATCCTCACAAACCGGGAGACGGGGGTGTGACCCGGCATTACAAACCATATAGGAAAAGTCATCCATGGGAAAAAAACAAAGTAAGGACAAATCCAACAAAATTGTAAAAGTAACGTTAAAGGTAGGTGGGGGGGGAGGGGGGTATTCTCTGCGGGAAAGAGATGGTCCGGGTCCCACCTTAAACATATAAGAACTCCAAGGTCAATTCAAAAGAACCACCGACCCAAGAGGCACTTAGAAGAGAACGTAACCCGAAAGGTTTTGGGACTGGTCAACCTTTTATGTGAAGTGGGTTGGAAAAAAAAAAGTATGACCCGAAGGAAGTAACAGCAAAGATCTCAAAAAAGTCGTTGGAGAAAAAAGTCCGTGATTTGCGGGAACCGACGATGAATTGTGGCTAAAAAATAACGGAGAGAGCGCGGACCGTAGGGAACAGGAAAGACCTATCTAGACTGAGGGTGTGTGTTCCCGATTCACATAATAAAGAAAGGAGGGGAACAGGAATCGAATGCGGAAAAAGGATGGGGGGGGGGGACAGCGTTGAATTCCACCGAATCAGGACGACGTACCCACTCCGGGGAAAGACACGAAGGAAAAAAGATCTGTGACGTCAAAAAGAGATCAAAAATGTCGTACAAAGAATAGGGGGGAAACGGAGGGGCTGAACAAACAAAAAAATCCGAAGCACGCACCCCAAAGAGCCGTGGTTGGCCCTGAAAAACTCAAAGAGGCTTCGCGGTCACAATCCGAAAGAACACTGGAATAACAAAAGGGTGAGCAAGAAAAGAGAAGGTACAAATCTCCGGGGCTTATGGGGGGAAGGGCATCAGGTTTATCAAACGGTCCTTAATTTGGGAACGTTCTCCAAGCATTGAGGGGGGGTGAAACTATCAGTGGGGGAAAAAGCTAAATTGAGAAAAAGTCAACCCCGGGTTTGAATCCCCCACTAACCCCCATCTGGACAAAAGATGGGGGTAGCATAAAAAAGGGTGGGAAAAAATTTCTAGTCAAACGGGAGAAGTATACCAAAACTCTAGGTCTGGAACTGGAACAAGGAAAAAGGGATTTTAAAGACTCAAATGGTGAAACATCGATCAGGCAGGTAAGTTTCTCATGGAGGGGGGGCATAATTCACATGGTACAGGGAAAAATCTCCACTGAATTGACCAAACCACAACTATGAGATACTATATATTCATGGACAGGGGGGAAATAAAGAAGAATGGAAAAAAAAGGGACTCCTGATAAAAGTGAAAGCCCTGAGGGGGAAACCATTTATTAAAAATCTGGACACTTTCCTGGTTAAAGAAAAGGGGTACGAGCGAAAAAAGCTAGAGGGTGATTCGTGGTGGGGGAGAAAAAAGGGAAAAGAGGTTTAAATACTTGGTGGGTGGTCAAACCCTTTCAAGGATCGGGGACCTAACAAAAAGAACCAGGGGTAGGGTTAAAGGGGCATGGAAAACTGAGAGGAAAAAAGAAAGATGAAACACGAAAGGAGAAATGGGGGGCAGTTGTGCAATCAAAAAAACGAGCGATACGAATTGATATTTCTTGCAAAGGGGGTTATGAGGTGGTCGGGGGGAAGGATGCTGACAAACTGGGGGGGGGGGTCCATGTAAGGAAAAAAATTTTTGCTGGGGGACGGATTGGGGGTTTCAAAAGGTCCCAGCTTATGGAGGAAAAAATTAAGAAGAGGGTACAAAAGAAAGAGAACGAGATTTCGCCGATACTTCCGGCATACGTTGGTGGGGGGGTTGGGAGGGATTAACGAAAAAAACTTTGGGAAGAGAGTATTGAAAGGGGGATGGGGGGGTCGTGGAAACAAAAGGGGTAAACTGTAAGCTAGGGGGATGGATACAGGATTAAAGGGAAGACAAAACCCGTTTCTACCACAAAAAAGGGAAATATTCACAGGGGCTCATGAAAGGGAAGGTTTGAAAAGCTTTGGGGGTATAGCCCAAGCTTGTCGGGTTAGGATTCAGTTGAACGGCCGAAAAAGAAAATTTCATTTCGGGGGAGGAAAAGAGGTAAACCCATAAAAATGGGCCGCGCATGAATGGCAAAGGCAAAAATAGAGAAGAAAAAAAGAAGGCGGTGGAAGTCTGGGGGGGGAGGAGTGTGCGCAAGCTGAGAACTCAAATTGTATGTGTTGCCCAGGATTGGACCACTTCGTGAACAAAAAAAAAAAAAAAAGGGGTCCCAACGAAATGGGGGGGGTCACTTGGAGACAGCAAAAAAAGTCTATCCGGAAAGCTGGCGCGAATCACTCCTCACGCCGGATGCGGGGAGGAGGAAAATTTCACTGCCGGAAAGAGTCTCAAAAAGAGAGGGGACTGAGCAACTGAAAAGTCAACTAGAAAAGAACCTCACGATCGGACGGCGGTTAAGGTGAAGGGGGGGACAACTTCCCGTATCTCAGGGTGCAGAGGGACCAAAAAGCGGGCCGCAAAGGGGGAAGAAAAGAGGGGGTTGCCAAGCTGTCTGGAATTTTCCGATGGGTGGAAATCTACTCTTAAGAAGTGGGGGGGGGGGGGGGGGGGGGGGGGGGGAGTTTAAAGGAAGGAAAAGGACATATCTGGTAAAAAAGGATTTTTCCACAGGGTAGAAATTGGCAAAAACATTACAAAAGGGTCGAACGCCAAAAACAATGCTGGAAGGAGAACGAAAATACGCTTACGGCAAAGGTTCACACTGTGGAAATCAAACACAAGCGGTTCACTTCCGGGGAACGAAGTCATATCAATCGTCAAAAAAGGGTCAGTAAGAGAAAGACTCTTTTGAGGCCCAAGGGAAAATGAAAAAGGGTTTGGAAAAAATTCTGGCTTGCAAGGTGCGGTCATCAACGGGTCAGGGGTAAAGGGGAACGGCCCTTGGCTGCGACCACCTCCAACCCAAAAAAAATACACAGGAGGTTGTTGGGGGGGGGGTGGGAATAGACTACATGAGAGAACGCGGAACCGAACGAAGTTTCATAAAAAGCCAAGAGTCAAATGTCCCAGGGGACGAGGCGAAAAAAAAAAGAAGGAACATCGAGGAAACGGGTTAAAGATGGCAATAATCACCGTAAGAAAACATGGGAAAAGGTACTAGGGGAGGCGAGTGCCGGGGGGTCAATTTGCCGAGGAGAGAACGAAGAAGGGTAACGTATGGTAGGACACAGGCCCCAACCGAAGGGAGGCGTGGACAAAAGGAAAAAAAACAAGACAGCAAGAATGACTTACCAACCAAAAAAGGTGTTCCAGAAAAAGGCAAAAAAGTAGGGGGGGAACGGCAATAGGCACGGGAAGTCGGGTCAAAAAGGGAAGGAAGTTCGACAAGGTAGATGAATAAAGTGGGGGGTGGGTGAGGGCGAAAGGGGAACAATAAAAAGGAGGACTCCAAAGCGTGAAAACAAGAGGCGAAGAACAGTAGCAACAAAAGAAAAAAAAAGAAGCACAAACCAAAAGCAAAAGGACAACCTACACCCGCTTCGAGTGCGATGGAAAGAAAATCAAAACGTGCACGGCAGAAGAGAGAAGAAAAATCCACTAAGGGGGGGGGGGAGCGCGTGTGGCAATTTAAGAAGAAGATATAGTACGAAAAGGGGGAGACGTAAGAGAGAAAAAGAGTTTAAAGCTAAAACTACAAAAGGTTGAGGAAAAATGGAAGAGAAGAGACGAGGAGGACAACAAAAAAAAAAAAAATAGAAAAACGGGACCGGGAGAGAAACCTAAGGAAAAGAACGTCGAAGCTACCAAGAAATTGTACACTCCACGAATAGGACCCAAGGGGGAAATCCTCTAAAGAGAAGAGGTGAGGAGAAAGGAAAGACCGGGGAAAGAGAAGGAAAACAAAAGGGAGCAAAAAAAATACATTCGGAGAAAGGAAACCAAGAAGACGCGGCACAACTCCGGAAACGTGGTAAAGAAGTTGGAGGACTGGAAGAACGGTAGATAGAACAGAAAGGGAGAGGATGACGACATAAAGTGCAAATATTGAAGAGGACAAATGTAGGAAAAAAAGGGAATTATGTCAACGTAAATTAATAACAACGACACAAAATGAGGGGGAAGGATAAGTTAAGACAGTAAAGGAACGAAAGGGAATGTTGAAAAAGGAAACACACTTGCGAAAAAAAAAAGGAAAGGAAAACAGGCCTTAGAAGTACCAACCTCGTTGGGATACAGAAAAACGAGAATGGGACAATCTAGGTGCATATAATCGCTGTCGTGTACGGGAGGGAGGGGGAGGGAGAGCAGTCGGACAAGGTGTACAGGAGAAAGGGGGGGAGTTGAGGGAGAGACGGAACTGAAAAGGGATCTACCCTCGAGGTTGGGCCCTTCTCGAGACCAAATGCAGAGGGAAGGAAGAAGCAGGGCACAGAGTAAGTAGACGGGAGGGGGGAAGAAAGTACACCACAACCTAAGGTGTGTAACCCGCCCAAGAATGTTGCTTCAAGGCTGAAAGTGGGTTCCCCTGGAAGGTTCTGCTTAGTTTGTGAAGATGAAAGAACAGGGGGTATGATGTGAATGTACAGGAGGAAAAAAAGAGGGGAGAGGTAACAGACTGTTTGCACATTGGGGGGCGGAAAGCTCACACAGACAACACGGAAAGCGAAAGGAAAAACGCACAAAAAAGGGAAAAAGGAAGAAAGGGAGGAAAAGGGAAGGGGAGAAGAAAACAAGAAGCCATTTAACGCCATGACGCCTGATTCTCGTGCAACCAAAGGGTAACACGGAAAGGAACAGGTACACAGATACACTAGAGGGGAAAAGAACTGCCGATAACTGAAGGAAAAAGAAGGCCCTGAAGAACTTGAGTAAAAGAAGGGGAAAGAAAAAACCTAGCAAATAGGCATTACATATCCCGGTTCCCAACAACTGACTACACACAGGGGAAGAGCGGACAGATGACCGTCAACACGAAGGGCGGGAAGAACGGATAGCAAGGGGCGAAGTTCAGAAGAAAAAATAGATCGTCGGAGCATCAGAATTAAGTGGCCAAACAAAAAGAAGTGTCAGAAATAAGGTAACTCAGATGAGAGGGCAGGAGAAAAAAAGAACACCAAGAAAAAGGTAACAAAAAAAAAAAAAAAACTAGAAGGGGGAACTACAAGACTTATAGGGAACCAAGCCTAAACGAAAGAAAAAAAGAGAGTCACCGATAAGGTAGGAAAAAAGGAAGAAGTTAGAACGAAGCAGGAGTGGGAAGAGGATAATAAAAAGGGCTATTTGCTCCCTGGGAGGAGGCAATCAAAAAGGGGAAGGGGGAGAGTTTCTAAGCAAAGGAGTCGCACGAGGAACATGAAAGGTGAAAGAGGGAAAGGCAGATGGGACGCAAGTAACGTTAACACTGCTGCAAGGAGGAAAAAAATTTCGCAAACGAGGGACACCGGTGAGAAGGGGGCGTTTAGAAAAGAAAGGAAACAAACAATGGGCGGAGGAATGGTCGAAGAGAGAATCTACAAGAAATTTCGGAGGCAGTGACCGAACTGCCCTTAGGGTTGAAGTGGTCACCCAGAGGGGGGTTTCAACTGGCGATTTCATGATAGGAGCACAAAGTTAAGTGTAAGATAAGAAACAATCCAGAAAAGAGAGCCAAAAATGCTGGAGGGGTAGGAAGTCTGACGGGGGGGTACAGTATAGAAAGGATCACAAAGGGAGAAAAGGGGAAGGACGACAAGACTCAAGCCTAATCCCTTGAATACAAGGGTGACAGCCAGAGGAAGGGATAGGGAATAGAAAAAACGAAAAATCAAAGGAAAAAACAAAGAAATCAGGGGGCAGAGCAACGACGGATACTGGAACAGGAAAAAACGAAAAAGGAAAGGAAACCTAAGCCCGCTAGAAACGCATGGTGGGGTGGGAGAATTACTGAGTGGAAAAGGTAGGGGGGGGGAGTAGTTAGAAAAAGACGGAGGGATTTGTCCTAGGGGGAGGGAGGGGAGAAAAGAAGGGAGGGAGGGGGATGCACAAGAGGAGGAGGGAAAAAAAATCTCAAAGGTGAAGACAAAAGGGAAAGGCTGTGAACGAAGCATGGTACAACAAGGCTAAGGGTCGGGGTGTGACAGCCAAATAAGGAACAGGCAACACAATAAAAAGAGGGAGAAGAAGAAGGGGAACAAGATTCGAGACTGGAAAAGGGAGGGGGAAAGGAAGAGGGGGGAACGGACGTTATCGCCAAGTTTAGTGGTGTGGTGGCCCCATCGAGAAGCATCACAGAACAACGAACCGAGGGTAAAGTCAAATGAAAGAGAAAGAGTACGAAAATTGCCGGAAAAAAACAAGTGTTATACATAAACAGAGTAGGAGGTGCGGGCAAAAGCTGAGTAAAAAAAACACGAGGTGACATTTAGACCTTTGCGAAAAAAAACCATGAAAAGAAAAAAAACAACAGTACGAAAGGGCAAGGAGAGAAGGGGAGAAGAGAAGGAAAAAAAGGGGAACAAAAAGGAGCCGCCAGAAGCGACGGGGAGAAAAAAATAAAGAAAGTAAAAGGGGGTGGTGGGGGCGGGGGGCTGGCATCAAGGGGCAGAATTTAGAGTGGAAAAAAAACCATATGAAAGGAGAAACAGAAAAAACAGCAACGGGAAAAGGAAAAAAGGGGAAAAAAAGGCCGGTCGAGTAACAAGTGAGGAACAGGCAGAAAACCAAAAAAAGGAGAAAAGAGCCGACGGAAGAGGACCATAGACAAGGAGTAACTAGGGTGGGTCCTGGGAAGAATATGACTACGGGTGTTGGTGAAAAAGAGATCCCGTCAGGACAGACAGGCGTGTTGATCAGAAGAAGGAAACAGCAAAAGGGGGAGGAAAAGAGAAAGAGAAAAAAAGGAAAAAGCCGCACAAAAGTGAACACACGTGTGAATATGGTCAAAAAGAGAAAAAAGGGTAAAAAGATGAAAAGAAAGGGATGCTGGGGGGGGGGGCATGAAGGGCACGTTCTGAGCGTTTCTCAAAAAGAAAAACGAAAGGGAAAGAAAAGAAGAAAAAAATGAAACGGAGGGGGGAGACGAAATGGGGGAAAAAGAAAGGGGTTGCAAGGGCAACCAGAATAAAGATTACTCAGTCCAACGTCAAAGCATAAAATGCGTGTACGGACAACATCTGAGAAAGACAATGAATAGAAAGCCGATGCGATGTGGCGGGGAGGAGCCAACTCAAAAGGAAAGGGAAGGGGTTTGGGATTGGCAAGAAAAAGAAAAGAACAAGTCGAGGAACAAATTGACCCACGAGGATGTCAGATACAATACTACGGTTGGTGGCAAGGGGACAGTGCACTAATGAATAAGAAAAGAAGAAATTAGGATACACGATAGTGAAAGGGGGGGGGGAATACAACCATCGCTGAGGCCGTATTTGGGGGCAAAAAGGGAGACGAGTGGGAAGGGGGGAGGAAAGTTAGTGAAGAAAGGGCTCAGGGTGAACAAGGACAACCAGAAGAGGCGATTTATGGGAGAAGAAGGGGGAAACACAATGCAGGGGGGGGAGGGGTTGATGAGAAAGAAGGGTCAAGGGCACCGAAAAAGTGGCCTAATTGAGCAGAGGAAAAGGAAAATGAATCAAGAGGAAGCACCGGGGGAAGGAAAAAAAAAAAGAAAGAATGGAGAGAAAAGACGGTTGAAAAGGATTTAAGAATAGACCACCCCTATGCGGAAGGAGTAAAAAGAAAGAGGAGCCAAGGAAGGGAAAAAACCGGTAAATGGACAAGGGGGAGGGAATGAAGTGGGACCAAATAAGCAGAAAAAAAGGGGGTGTCGGGAGGAAGAAAGGAACACAAGGAGTCGACGGAATAGGAAAGAGTTAGCCGATGGGGCAGAGGATAAATTGAGGACAAGGAAGGTAGAAGATGAGGCCGTAGGGGTAAAAAAAAAACAAATGGGAAAGGGGAACCAGTGCAAGGGGAAAGAACTCTGCGCCGGGGTAACCAAAAACGGGATAAAGGGGTGGGGGAGGACAAAGAAAAAGGGGGGGGGGGGAAGAGTCTGTCAAAGGAGAAAGGGGGGTTGGTGCCAAAAAAAGGAAAGAAGGGGGTTGAAAGAAAAGACATGAAACAAAAAAAAATAGCAATGAAGAAACTAGAGAAACACAAATTAACCAGGATGGTAACAGAGGACAAGGAAATGGGTCAAAAACAGAACGGAAATAAAAAGATGGGTGGGGAAAGACAGAAAAGCGGAAGGAATCGAGAGCCCTGACACTAGAT
>Ga0179593_1349131_pt1 | contig 14723 bp, 18 predicted proteins | sample CZODoug2_1_08_16_FD_185931 | JGI IMG/M metagenome (GOLD analysis project Ga0179593, IMG submission 185931) | Vadose zone soil fungal communities from Angelo Coast Range Reserve, California, USA - CZODoug2_1_08_16fungal (PacBio error correction) | ecosystem: Environmental > Terrestrial > Soil >...
AAAGGGGGACAAGTCAAAAGGGTAAAGGAGCCCGGAGGAGGGTAAAGGAGTGGGGGATCGAGCTGAAACCGCCGCCTTGAAAACGGACCTCAGGGAGGGTACTGAGGCAGGCGAATCGCAAAAGGGGTTGGAAGGGAAAAAAGATAGATCTCAACAAAACAAATGATGAAGGAGAGATATCTCTTCATAGAAGAAGCGGGGACCGAAAAGAATAAAACTATGCAAGAGTAGGCAGCCACAGGAGGCTTCCGCCGCAAGCAGTACCACGCAAAAGGAGAAGGGATAGTGGCCGGAACGTGCGTGCTCCTTGCTCTTTTCGGCCATCCTTCCGTGACCGGGACGAGGAAAAGACCCCGACGTCAAGCATCAAGGCGGCGGGGAAGGCAAAACTGCAAAAACTCCGCAAACAAAGAAGAGGGGACAGGATGAGACAAAGAAAGGGGGGGACGATAACAAACCCTAAGCAACAAGTGGTCTCAGGAGTGATATCGCCGATCGAGCAACGGGGAAAGAGGAGAGCAATGGTAGACTGTCCAACTAAGACTAATCACTTCCACCGCAACCACACGCTCAGAGGGGTAAGAACGTGGAGGGGGTGAGCCCGAGTCTCGGCATCACGCACATCGGGTATCAAAAGACACGTCCAGGACAGGGGAAAAGGTCAAAAAAGACAAGCGAGGAAGGAGGGGGATATGGGGGCACAGGTCGGAGGGAAGGCTAAAGGCGCTACGAGTCAGGGGTCTGGCACGAGGGGGGAGATAGGACATTTCGAAAGAAAAGACGTCCTCCAAAATTCGTCTTAGTTTCATCATCTGAAGTTAACTTCAGGGAGGAAAAGATAACAGGCGGCCCGGTGGGCTCAAAAAGCCGACTACGGATCCACGAAAGGAAACCGTCACGTCCTTCCCCCGGCAAAAATCAGAAAACCCCGGCCCGAATGAGGTCACAGGGGGGAAGACTGCAAACGGAGCTCTGCAAAGGAAGGCCGCCCACGCAGGCGGTACCTCCGGGGCCCCCAGCTCGGCTCAGAAAGGAAGAAAAAGGCAAACCAGAAAAAAACGGATCGGCGACAGAGGGGGACAAAGGGGAAAAAAAAAGGGGACAGGAAAAAAAAAGAACTTCGTCGTGGCGACTGAGGTGGTTCTCGTTTTCTTCCCATCAGGGAGACATAAAAGGAGGAGGGAGAACAATGACGGGAGAAGGGAAGAAAGGAAAAAGAGACGGAGAGGGCCGGAGGGGGACCGGGGAGGGCCCCCGGCTACGTTCTCCGTACTATCCGTTAAACCGGAGATTGGGGGGGACAGAAGGAGAGGGAGACGCGAGGGAAAAGCAGGCAAAAGGACAAACAACTGCAAGCAAGGGAGGCATACTGCGTCGGCGCTTCATGCCTGTTCCCCAGAACGAAAAAAGGATAGGGATGGGAGGGTGGGAAAACTAATGGTAGTTGGGTAGAAGGTAGGGAGGTACGAGAACTGAAGGCTCGCACTCGCAACACAAGTATCTGAAGGGGGGGGAAACAATCAAGTGGGCTTTCCCCATTTAAGAGACGGTAATTGAACCGGGCGGAAGCCTCGAGTGCAACCGTGGCAAATGGGGAAATGAAGCGACCGGAGCTCTTTGGGGAGTAAGAAGCGGGGAGAAGGGGGGGGTATTAAAATTATGTGACAAACCTTTGGATTCGAGGGTAGGGTCGACATACAGAAGGGAACTGATGTTCAGCAAAGAAAGTCCGCGCCAAGCGAAAGGTTGGGGGGGGGAAGGTAGCAGGTAAAGAAAAAAGACGTGGAGGAACCTGGAGGGGAAGATAAGTCTGCTACCTTCACCTTTAAAAAAAAGAGGAAGGCGAGAACATGAAGAGCCGCTCCGAACAATTTGAACCGGGGAGGGTTCCTCAAAAAAGGCCTAAAAGAGACTCGGGCAATCGTGAACAAAGGACGAAACGAGCGAGCCCCCCAGCAAAGAGCACAAAAAGAACATGCAGCTTCTTCAGTCTTGACACTCAAACTATGAAAAAAAAAGCGAGGAGGAGGACGCCTTGTCGCCGGAAAGGCGAAGGAGAGGGGGGCAGGTAAGAAAGGGGTCCGGCATGAAAAAGAGGAGGAGAACCCGATCAAAAAGGGGGGAGAAAAATCGAGCCCGGAGACAGAAGGCATCGGTCTGCGCGCTTCGCGGGAAAAAGTACTAAAAAACAAGAAGGGCCTCCTTCGAAAGACAGAGAACCAGCCGCGCAAACAATGAGGGGAAGGGGGAGGAGAGTATAACGGGAGGGAAAAGGGAAGAAGAGGAGGGAGATCAAAACCGAGGGAGGAGCGGGAAGACCACGACGACCCGAGGAAGGGTATCGCGAGACCCCACCCGTGCCACCATCATTTCCAAGCTAACGGAAGAAGTGGGGGAGCAGGACCGGAGACTCGCCGAGCGAAAAAGGACGCTCAGTGCGAGTGCCCCCTCCACTATAGAAGCTGAGGGGGCGAAGGTGACGAGAGAATTCAGAAAAAACAAAAACACTGATGAGTATTATTTCCTTCAAAAGGAGAACAACCAAAAGCAGAAGGGCGAAGGGGGATGGGGGGCACTCTCAAGAAGGCTGGTGGAGAACGCGAGAGAGCCGGGAAAACAAATAGAGAGTTCCGACGGATGACGAAGGTGGGAGGTGGGGGCTCTCTATCAACGTTTCGGCCTCAGTTTCGCGTGGCGAAGTCCAGAGAGGGAGACATTCAAGTACTCGGAGGAAAAGGGGCAAAAGAGACGCTCAGCGCCTCGATTGGGTCTCTCTTCATTACTTTCGTTGGGCAATGGGGGTCAGTCAGAAACGGATCTGAAAGCGACGAGACTCGGAAAATAACGAAGGCATCGCTAGTGATCGAGTGAGAGCCTTGACGGCGATTGAAAAGGAAAGACCAAGAGTCAAGGCAGGATTGGGAATTACCTGCAAATTCCCCTCCATTCCTCTTGGGAGGAACAGGGGCGGGAAGAAGAGTGCGGAGGGAGGTCAGGAGCGGGGGAGGAGAAGGAATGGAAAAAGCGCATTCCAGAGGTGGTTCGCGGAAAGGGGGGGGCTCCTCATTTACGTTTCCTGTTCACCATTGTCGAATCAACCTGAGGAGTAATTAAGCCTCCTTAAAGGGGGAGGGATCGGAGAAAGAGGAAAGCAACGCGAAGGAAGGATTCAAAGGTAAGGGGGACAAAAAAAGGGGAAAAGGCTTCTAACGATCAAGGGCATCTATCACGTTCATGGGCCCTACTCAAAAAACTTAAAAAAAGAAAGGAAAAAAAAATTGGACTCTGTGCAAGAGGGGGGAAAAAGAGAGAAGAGCTAACGCAGTGCCTGCACAGTCTAGGAGAGGAGAAAACGAGGACGACCAAATTTTTTAGGGAAAAAAAAATGGAATAATCACTTCAACGCATGCGTACTCAAACGAACATCTGAGAGGGAGGGGGAAAACATTGCAAGGGAACGGAAAGAGTCCGCGAATTCTCTCGGCGATGTCTCAACTGGGGGGGAAGCGCCAACCGGGGGGGGGGGAGGGTGGAAAAGGCATGACACACAGGGCGGGGGCTCGGGAATAAACTATCGGGGGAAATACGAAGGGCCATGCAAGACAACTGCCCGAATATCGTTATGTGTCTAAAATGAAGGGAAGGGGAAAGAAAGGGAGGGCGAAGGGAAAAGAATGGAAGAATGGCGGAAGGGGGGGGAAGGAGCCGGGCGTGGGATCGCGAAAAAAGCTGAGAAGTCGGGCCCTATTCGAAGGGCAAGGCTCGTATAAAGTAGACAGGGGGACAGCCGGGTGACCATCGAACAGACAGGCGCACTTCTTGCCGTCCTCCCGGGTCGCCAGCCGAGAAAAAAAAGCCGGGGGAGAGGAGTTAATATCAAAAAAGCGGGGAAAAAAGGGATTATCAAGTTCGACAAATGTCGTGGCTGCCGGGGTGCTAAGGAGGTACTAAACGAAAGGGATAAGGATCTAAGGGGGGGAGTGTTTTCGGTCTGAGTTCAGGAGAGACGGAGGAAATTGGGGGGGGGGGGACTAGGGAGAGAAAGTAGAAGGGTGGGAAGGAGTGATCTCGGGGTTGCTGTTTCGTCAAGAGGGTGAAGGGGCCGTGGAGAGGGTTCGGGGGTGCTAGATGTTAAGGCTGTGTCATTTGATCATGGCTGGGGGAGTAAAGCGAAGAAAAAGTCATGGGGGGAAGAAACTAAAGAGGAGGGCCGAAACAGGCCGCGATGAAAGAACCGAAGAGTCTAGAGTTACGTGAAAGCCTTGAGTGGAAAAAAAGTGTCCGAGAGGCAAAAAGAAAGCGAGTCGTGCTGGCTCCATTTAAGGGAAGAACTCTGGGCCGAAGGCCATCGGGAAAAGACGAAGGGGATTTCGTCTTGCAGTCTTCGTTTCTCTGGGGTATGTTCGAAAAAAATGTGCAGGCTTGGGGAAGGGCGAAGGAAGAGGAACTACGGAGGGGAAAGGTCAGAACGTGTCGGTTCGAACTCTCCCGTCGGTGACATCAGAAAAAAAAGACGAAGGTGGACAAGGCCAGAGGATCGGCGGAGAGAGAACGTGAGAGGGGGAAAGAAAGGAGGGGTTGAAAGGGAGGGGGGGGGGGGGGGGGATAGGACTCGCGCGCCTCACAGAGGCCAGGGGGCTGGTTTGGGGCGGGGGGGACTTGGCCCGGAAACGAAAAAGTGGGAAAGGGTTGGGCGGTGACAATCGCTGAAGGAAAGCCGGAACGGGAATGGACAACGGGGAGGAAAGCCGGAGGAAGAAAAAGAAAGGGGAAAGATAAGGGATCCCAGGCGGCGATCATCGTTTTTTTCGAACGGGGGCGCGGGAGAAGGCCGCCGGGCCGGACCTCCGCAGGGGGGCAAGTAGGAGGACGGGCGGAAACGCTCGGAGGCGGTGGGGGGCAGCCCGACTCTCAACAAAACGAGGAGGATGAAAAGAGATTCTGTCCAAACGGGCTAAGAAGGACCTCAATAAGAAAGGGAAAGGCTAGGGGAGGCCCGGCTGACCGGTCCGCAAGTAAGGAGAGGGGAAAAAGACCCGTCTCCTAGAGGGGGGACATCGGATCAACGACCGTTCTCCTTTCGTAATCCTGACGGCTGTAAGGAGCGGAGGCCCCGAAACGACGTCCCCAGACAGAGCGGGGGAGGATGCCAACTCCCACCTCAAAAAAGAAAGAAGATGGAGAGGAGAGAAAAAAAGCACTGAAGTGACGATCACCAGACTCCAAGCCTCTTGCTAAACAAGAATGAGCCAGAGTCGAGCCAGAAGTAGACTTCAACGTCTCTAGCTCAGGGGCAGGTCACTGAAACTGAGAGTCTTAAAAAGCACCCACGTGGGAGGGACTTCAAAAGGTCGGGTAAAGGGCGAGGGAGGCCAATAAATCACAAATATTGGAGACATACACGATCAGGAAACTGAACTACGAAAACCTAATCACCTGGAACGCTTTCGATGGCACTATTATCTGCCATTCTAACATAACAGATCCGAGAGGGCGGACACTTTCTCGGAGGAAAGGGAAGGCAACTCCTAGCTAAAAAAAAAAAGACGAGAGACTTCGTTGGGGGAGAAGCGGAAATGGACGTAGAGATGGATCAAATTCTTCGGTTGCTCCGTATCTCCGACTATTCCGTGCACCAAGGGGAAAAAAGGAAAAGGAAGAAGGCAAGTAAAGAAAAAAGATAAAAACCAGGCCAACTGGAGTCAACAAAGAGTACACCGTAGAGCTCCCTACTTCCCTCAGATAACTAAGGAGGAAGCGGGGACCTCCTCCAATGAATCGGACGAAGGAGAAACAAAAGGATAAAGAAAATCAACAAATAGATGCGTATACAGTATATGGTTCACTAAGGCCGGGGGACCAAATTCAGCCCAAAAAAAATTCTCTCAAGGGACGTAAGCAGGGGAGAAAGAAAAAAAGAAGGGGGTTCCATAGTCCCCTCTTCGTCGCCCAAGGAGTGGACTAAAAGGGGGGGGGGGGCAGAAGGCAATAATTAAAAAGAAGGAAGCGAGTCCGAGTGGGAAACCGAGTTCCGAGAACAAAGTTGACGCCGGGGCTTTTCACTGCTGACTAGGGAAATGCGAGCTCTAGAATGGCCACAAGGGCAAAAGACAGACGAAAAAGTTCGGAGAGAGGAAGGGGGAGGACCTCTAAGGCGTACTGCAAAGACTACACGATCCTTCTGGCATGAAATGAATGAAGGGGGGGGAGCTGAGACAATAGACGGCAGCCAGAACAGAAAAAGGAAAGAGGAACGAACAAAGAGGTGGCGATGAAAAAGGGTAGCATAGACTGAATGACCAGGGGAGGTAGCCTCGCTGAAAGGGGGGAAAAGGGGCCCGGAAGAGGCAAGTATGCAGCGGGGGGAGTACGAAAGCGTGAAGGCTGATGAAAAAAAGGTCGGGGTTACGGAAACCCTGGGAGTCGAGGGTGTCGAGATACTGGGTGATGGCACTCGTTATCGAAGAGGCCGAGGCCACATCGGCCTGGTGAGGGGGGGAAGGAGGGAGTCATACCGAGTGGAGAGGAAATTGGAAGACCAGGTGAGGGAAAGGACCATTGTCGGGCAAGGTCGAATCGTATCGGCTCTGGTGTAGCCGCTCCGAACAATGCCTGGAGGGGGGAAGAGAAAAGACAGGGGAGACTCCGGAACGAGTTAACGCACGGGTCGAAAGAGAATAGCCCAAAAAAAGAGGGGGGCCAAAGAAAAAAATCGGTAAAGGGGTAAGTCTTCAAGGAGAAGTACGAAAACCGTCCAAGGAATCTTATACTTCTGCCCTTTCTACCGTCAGCGAAGTAGAAACGGAAGATGGGGACGGAGTAAATAGAGGGGAGAAGACAAAGCGCACTATGGAAAAGAGAGAACTCTAGAAAGGGGCCAAAGGACTTCGGGCGATCAGCAAAGTGCGAAAGGAGGCTCCGCCCACGTAACCGCGAACCAGCGCAAGAGCAAAAGACGGGGGGGGAGGGGCAAGGAGGAGCGGTCTTCGGCATCAGGTGTAAAGACAATGAGTCGAGACCCTCTAATGTTCAGTCAGGGGATCAAAAAAAGACCCCGAAAAAGGATAAAAAGAAAAGAACCACACCGCAAAATACTAAGATCTGCGAACTCGAGAGCTCTCCCGGCTCTCGCCGAAGGAAAAGAATCTTTATAGGGAAAAAGAAACGATGAAAGGCGAGTCGGCTTCGAGGTTTAAAGGGAAAGAGAGAGAAAAACAACAACAGGATGAAAAATGAAATGAACCTTACGACAAAAGAGGGGCGGACTCAAAAGTGGGGGGATGTCAGACTCAGAATCGTGTCATAGACGTCGTCAAGAAAACAAAGAGCTAGACTGGGATAAGCGATGAGAAAGGGTTGGGAGGGGGGAGAGGAGAGAACGTCGGAATCGGGAGGAGGGGAGTATCACACTCAGGGCGGGACATGAGGGGAGGGGAGCATGTCTCACTGAGCCTATCGCATCGATCGAAGAAAGGCTATTGCAGGGGAAGATGAGGGGGGGGAGCTGTCGTGTGAGCAGGCAGGAGCAAGGGACGCGATCTCGACTCATGAAAATGGCCGTGCAGCGGGGTCGAAGGGGATAAGCGTTCGTACTGCGGCGGATCGAAGAGAGATCCTCTTACATCGTGAACAGGAACGAGAAGGAGAAAAGGGACGGTCGACACTGGCCCGCCGAGGAAATCAAAGGGGGGGGCCGGTCGGGCAGGGTGTCTCGTCAGGAACGGGCATTTAAATGGGAAAGGGAGCTGGTTTTCGCTGGGGGAGGGGGGGGCTATCTGAGGGGGGGGAGAAGGCGGGACACTATAAAAAAAGATATAAAGTCTAGGGCTAAGGGGAAAAAAGGATTTTTCGGGGAGTCTTTCTCCCTAATTAAAATCAAAGCCTAAGGAGGTCACAACCGGTTATGTAGATGCCGAAAAGTACGGAGTCGGAGGCAAAAGATCACGGGCATCTGGAATATCGGCGCAACGAAATTACCCAAGAAAAAGACATTACATTCCCAGGGGGCAGCGGACTCAGGAACTTAGACAAAGTACATGGCAAATCTAGGAGAAAAGAAAAACTGCGCCAGGGGGGTTTTCGGGGGGAAAAGGGAAGGGGTAATATACCTTAACGAGGAGAGAAGAGCATCTTTAGCGTTACGGTGAAAGAACTTTACCTCTACCGTCTCGGGAAGGAAGACGGCGATGAGACACCTTGGTCATCTACAGGGGGGAAGGTGTACTGCATAGACTTGAGGGGTCTAGGGAGTCAGACTTTTCTGAAAAAGGCCAAGAAAGGAGGTCACCGGGCCCTAAGGAGGGTAAAGGTAGGGGGGGGCAATCCTGCCGAAAGAGGAGGGAGAAAAAAGCAGGGGAAGAATAATGAGGGCATGTTGATCTGTGCCTGAGGGGGGGTGGATCGAGCGGCGACCGCTTACCCCAGGTCTCCTGAACATTGAATCAGGAGGCGAAAACGGGGGTGAAGGGGCAACGGGAAGAAAAATCTTAAAAACTCAAATTCAGTGACTTTCCTTTCTTCCAGGTAGCCAGAAGGGGCGGAGGAAGACGGAGAAATGAAAAAAAAGACAAAGGGGCGGGGGTGAAGAAAACCAAGGAGAGGAAAAATGGGACTAGACAAAGGGCTTGGGGAGAGGAGCTGACTTCTTTGTCCTACAAGAGGTCTCCTTAGAGGGGGGGGAGTTGGGTGGAAGGGGACAGTGAGGCCATCGTCGATCCGGGGAGGGAAGGCGGTAGGATCCTGTGCTATTTTTTCAGCTTCTGTGTCATATATCTGGGGAAGAGGGGAGGGTGTGGGAGAATTAGGGGAAGTTTTGAGCTGCGGGGGGGGAGGGTCGTCTGAGACTGTGGGAAAGATGGGGGGAGAAGAGACAGTCTTCCGGCAAAGGAGGAAAAAATGGTTAATCCTTGGAGGAAGTCAGCTAGGACAGAGAATGGGAATTACCTCAGAAATATCAGTGGGCTTTTCGTTGGAGGACAGAGGTATGGGTTCTACCGGACACGATCACAGATGAAAGCTGAGTAGGGGTCATGGGTCTGGTGTGAGGGGACATGGACCGAAGGGGGAAGAGGCCCTCCATAGGGCCGAGATTGGAGGGGGGGGGCTTCGGTGGAATCTAGGCCTGGGGTATCAGTGTATTGTAGACCCCAGGGAAGGGCAGGGGAAGGCGCCAGAACTATAAAGACGGTGACAGGGCCTCCAGAGTTTGGGGGTTCTGGATGGACGCTCCCGTCGTAATGGCACAACCAGAGAGGGGACGAAAAAGAATTTTCCGGGGAAAGAGGGGATCGGAGAGGGAGCCGGGTCTATTGGCTAAAAGGGGGACCAGGCGGCAGGGAAGAGGAACGACGCGACGTCGCTCCCTCGGGTCCCGCGGGCGGGGGGGTGGGGGTAGGGGGGGGGCAGTGGCCGTCGATAAGAAGGCAACTGGAATGAGGGTTTGGGGGGGAGGGGGTAAGACTCGGAAGGAAGCCAGGCGGGAAATTGAAGGGGGCTGAGAAATCACTTTCTCCTAATTTCCACGATCCCACGGAAGCATTGTAGGGGAGAGGGACTGCGCTGCTTACCGAAGCCGGGCCGGAAAGACTAGGGAAGTGAGAAGACGGACGATAATTGAAAAAAGGGGTTCAAACTAAGAAACTCACAAAAAAAAAATATTGATTCCAAGAGATAGATGAGGGTCTGCAAAAAAGGGGAAGGAAAAAAAGAGTTACTCCACAGTAGGAAATGAGGGAGGCACTTCGGTCGGGGGAAGAAAGCAGGAGAAGAAAAGGCCATCCTGGATCTGTTTAAAATTAATTCTTAGAAGGGACCAGTTCGGAAAAGAAGGTCGGGAGGGGGCCTTCCTCTAGGTCCAACAGAAACAAAGAAGACAACAGCGTGAGGGAAGGTCAGTCCCCCCCTACCAATACCTCTATCCGTTATTCTACTCGCTAGGGGGACGGGAACAAAAAGAAAGGGGGAAAAATAATTTCAGAAAGGAGAGAGGGAGCGATCCCGTAGATGCCGGCAACTTCGTGAGGCGTGGGACTCAGGCACTTCTTACGTGAGCAGCTTAACAGTCCAAACACCGACAAACCCCACGAGGAGGCGTCAAAGAACGGTATCAGGTGAGGGACGGAAAAAAAACCCGGTCACAGATGAAAATGGCACTATACTACGTATCCTTTCAAGAGAAAAATAAAGCTCAGGGGAACGGGAGATGTGCCTCTTTAGTCTGAACAGAGACCGCCAAAAAGAGCAGGTCTGATCTGGGGAGATTGACTGGGTCAGGGGCAATCCTCTTCAGGTCTCACGAATACGAAAAAAGGTAAGGAAGGTAAAGGAATTTCTTTAAAACGGGCTAAGGGTAAACGAATAGAAAGGGGCTGCCGTTGGGGGGTCGGATCATGCCTAAAACCTAGAGAAAATGACCATCGTCACATTCTCGAAACATCGGACAAAAAAAGAAAGAACCCCTGCCCAGACGGACGGACACCGGGGGCGAGGAAAGGGAGAAGGACCAAAGAAAGGAAGCCAGCGCCTCCAGGCTAAATCGAAAACCCTTCGCGATTAGCATCCATGGAAAAGGCAAACTCCACCGAAAACCACGCTGATATCTACCAGAGATGGCGAATTTTCAAGAGCGCCACCAGGCCGCCCAGCGGAGGGAAAACGACCGGGAGAAAGAAGGGGGGAACGAACGACTGGGATCTAAACCAACGCGTCGAAAGGGCTGAGGGAACAAGGGAGGGGCAGGGAACTGGCATAAACCATAAGTCGAAACCTTAAATCGATTGAGAGGGGGAGTGGGGTCACAGGGGTGCGGGCAAAGACTTCGCTGTAAGGGAAGAAAGCCGGTGAAAGGCTAAAAGGGTGGCCGGAGCTATCTCGATTGGCCAAGAAGTCCCGAAGAAAAAAGGAAGCAAGGGCGTACATCTTCGTAGAAGGGGCAGATCACGGCAGGGGGGGGGGGATTCCAAGACATACCTTTCGGGCCGGGAAGAAGGGAAGGGGACGGGAGGGGACAGAAAAAATATCTGGAAGGGAAGGGGGGGCCGAGAAAAAAGAGGACAGGCCTGACAAGAGGTTGGGGGGGAGGGAAAAAAACCAAGGGGTTGGGACATCCAGGATGAACGCGGACGCCAGAGAGGCCAGGGTGCAAAGGGACAAGTAACTCTCAACGTAGGAGAGGGTGGGGAAGTACGAATGAGGTAATTGGTGGAAAAATGGCCAAGTCGGGGACGAAAAAACCTTGGATTCGGGAGGGTTGGAGTCAACTAGACTTTCCATGCTTCGGGTCGCTCAGAAAGAGAACAAAGAGGAGGGGGAAGGGGGGGGGGAGTTGTGGTGACAAGGTAGTCGGTGGGGCAGGGGGAAAATAAGGAAGGGCAAAGGGGGCAGAGATCGTACGTTTCGGATACCTCACCGGGAAAGAGGAGACGGAGAGTCGGGGGGGCGCTCCGAAAGGAAGGGGGTGGGGGGGGTGGGGGGGGGGTGGGGGGGGTTGGGGGGGGGGGGGGGGGGGGGTTCTTCGCAGGTGGGCCACTCGGAGCGCCGGTGAAAAAGAAAAGGAGCCACTAGCGAAACAAAGAAAAGTCAAAAGAACCCTCGAAAAGGGAAGGGGCCGTGAGGTCAAAGGGAACGAAGACGAAACCTCTCCGTGTCCTGAGCATAGGGGAGGGCGGCCCTGTCGACAGAGAACTGGCGACAGGGGAGAAAGGGGACAGGGGTAAAGAAGAAACAGTGAAGGATTAATTAGGGGGGAGATAAATCGTCCAGAATTATAAGTAAGAACCTTCTCCTTATTCAAAAGCATGGATAGGGCCTAGAGGAAGACAAGGAGGGAACCCCTGCTCCTCAAGGGAATCAAAAAAAGAAATCTACCAAGGACAAGAGAAATAGACTACGTGAAAAGAAGATGAGGAGGTCGCCATTTAACAGACTTACCCCGTATATCCCCGAGAGAGGGCGAGAAGGTAGTATCAGGACACTAAGACAAGAGAGGGAATGACTTTAGATGAGAAAAAAAAGGACAAAAGCTATTGGCTATTCGGGAGTAACGTCTATATCGGTGTAGTCTCAGCAAGGGCTAGAAAGAAGAGCTCCAACAAGCGCGGGGGGACGGACTCGAGGGGGTGGGAGTGAAAAGCACAACCACAAAAAAGAGATACATACACAGGACGAAATAGGTAACAAACCATAAGGGAAACGTAAAAGAGACGAGAAAAAACAACACCTAGTCTAAAACAAAAAAAAATAACAAAAACAACTAGTATATGGCGTCAAGGAGACGCCTCCATAGGCAACGTCTCCGGGAGGCACGGGGGGAAGATCGCAATATCATGGGCTCTCTGCTTCCGGGGGAGGACACGCTAGAGGGGCTTTAGAAGAAGAAAGCCTTATGGGGTGGTTTGTCTCGCATCACGTTCGGGGTATAAGTTAGGAGGGGGGAGGAGCTATCTATGAAACAGGAGCATTTGGGGGATTCAGCCGGCGGGAGCACTTATTAGCTCTTGAGCAACAAGGAGATGGGGCTTTCTCAGAGCTGGGGGAAAATTTCAAAAAAAGGGTAGTCACGGGGCAGGGCGCTCGTGTTTATGAGATGGAGAAAAAAATCGATAGGCAAAGCAAGGAGGGACAGGAAAGAGGAGCCTTTGAATTAGAGGGGGGGCTTTCGGAGTAAAGGAAAAGTGGGCGTCTCCCTGAGAATAGTAAATAAGGGGGCAGAGTTACGTGAATTAAATGACCCGTCTAAACATTAGGGGTAAAAACGTTCGCCGCCCGAAGCGAGGGCGCGGGGGGGGGGGAAAGGGAAGGGGGAACTGTTCATTAGCCTTACCTTCCCTTGCGCTTGTTTGTGTCGATGGGGGGTCTGGGGGGGGGGGGAAGAAAATCGTATTGGGGCCGCGGGGCTGGTGACACCTTCTCCATATATCACTTCTTCTAATGAAAAATCCAAGGGAAGTGGTGGAGGAGCTGGCGAAATAAGAAGAAAAACTCAAGGGGGAGGGTCCGTTTAAGGGTAAAAGAAGAAAAGGGACGCGGTGAGACCTATCTTAGGTTCAAGTGCATCTATCGGCTGCCACTACCCTTACCAAGGACAAGGAAAAAGGTCCTCTGGGGACGAGGGGACTCTTCTCAAAAGAAGTGCACCATGAAAATAAGGCGGCTGAAACCACTCAGAGAAAAAGTGGGGGAGTCCAGGGGGGGGTAATATCCCTAACTGTACTCAACGAAAGAAGGAGAGGGTACGGACCCGGGGGAACGTGCACGACTGAAGAGGGGGGCATGCCTCAGGAGGAGGAGCCCTTGGTTGATCCCACCGGGGAGTTTTAAAGGGACATAGTAAGGACGTGTCGAGGGGCGCGACCGGAAGAAAAATCTTGGACGATGAAAAGGAGGGAAATTCAACCATAGGGTTAAGTGATGAAGGTTCGGAATTCATGCTACTCAGGGGAAAGAAGGGAGGAAGGTGGGAAAAAAGGACAAAAGTGTTCTCGGGTTTCCATCTCCTCTCTCACCCTATGGCCAGAGGTCGAGAAGGGCAAGGGGGAATAGTCGAAAACGGTGTAGCTTGCAAAAAAATGGGTCCGGTGAAAAGAGGGCAATATCTATGGCTCGAAGTAGGGAGGGGCTGCGCATCACAACAGATGTTCAAACTACCCTTTATGAGCTAATGGAAGAGAGGGAAGTCGGTAGAAAAAAAAAAGGTCAAGTTCTCAGGGGTAGTAAGAGCTAGTATTGAGGGAACGTGGTCGCTAAGGCGGTAAATTTCTAATAATTTCAGACTGAGGGCGGTTGTTAGTGGGGTGTGGGGGGAATTACAGTGGAGGGACTACTCGGCGATCATGGGGAGGGGTGGAGAAGGGGTGAGCTGTGGGCCTTAGGTGGTCGGGATTACCTGTTTTCAGGATTTTGCAGATTTAGGGGTGACCGAAGGTCGGCAGGTGTATCGCTTGGTGCGTGGTCCTCGGAAGAAGGGGGGAACAAAAAATGGTCATCAGGGAGAGGGAACGGACAGCTCGTCGCCAAAGGGGATGAAGGGATAGCAAAAAGGGGGGCGGAAGGAAATCCAGGCTTATTACGAAAAGGAAAAGAAATCGCGTACTTGAGGGGGAGACCCGTAGTTGCCGGGGGGGGGGGAAAGTGGAATCGAGAAGAAAAGAAGCGAGGGAGGGGGGAGGGACTACGTTAAGCAGAGGGGGGAAAGGGGGAACGCTTGCCGAATTAAGGACGGGGGGGGGAACCGGGCTAAGGGAAGGGATCGGGGGTGATCCCCGTTGGAACCTGTAAGGTCCAGAAAGATCAGCTCGGGGGGACGTCCACGTGGTGTGCGGGGGAGAAAAGAAAAAAAGCTTATGGAAGGAAATCCAGCCTAATAAAAGGGGGCCGGGAAGAGATGAGGCGAGAGACAGGTCTTTGGGGGCCAGCCAAATGGTGAAATTAAGGCTTTTTATCGGACCGAGGCGAGATCCCTTCAATCGGAGACTGGGGTGGGGGGGAGGTTGAAGGGCTGCTAAGGAGATAGGAATTTAGAGGGGTTGTGTTTCTTTTTACTCTTGCATCCTCCAAAGAAAAGTAGGCAAACTCTAGCAAAGAGAAGTGAGGACAGCCTATTTCCACTTCAGTCTTCGATCAGTTAGGGGGGTTCAGAGAGGCTTCTTCTTAACCTCAAATACGGAACGCAAACTACTAGGGAATGTCAGGAGGGGACTTGAACTCTCGTCTCAAGGGTTGTCAGA
>Ga0179593_1632102_pt1 | contig 14723 bp, 10 predicted proteins | sample CZODoug2_1_08_16_FD_185931 | JGI IMG/M metagenome (GOLD analysis project Ga0179593, IMG submission 185931) | Vadose zone soil fungal communities from Angelo Coast Range Reserve, California, USA - CZODoug2_1_08_16fungal (PacBio error correction) | ecosystem: Environmental > Terrestrial > Soil >...
GCGCGTAAGTGAATCCCACAAACCAACGTTTGAAAAGCCCCAAGGGGGGAACCCCCAAAACCCCGAAACCCCCCACACCCAAAACCACCCACACCACACAAAAACCCCAAAAAAAAGCGCACACAAACAAACCCACCAACCCGAAAGTGTGAGACTGCTGGGGGGTGGCTGCTATTGTTTTCTCTAATTGGAGCAAGTAGTTTGCCTTGCCTGGCGAACTGGTGGAAAAGACGGTCAAACTGGCTCTAGCCATCGGGGGTCCGTAAAGTCAAAACAAACTCAAGAAAGTCTCCCAAAGTAACACGTGACCTAAAGGGAAAACGATCAAGCAAAGACACTTCTAAGCACAAACGTCCGGGAAACCAATCAAGAGGATGGAGGGTAAAAACGACACAAAAATTGCCGTGCGGGTCGATCATATTTCGGAAGGAACAGAAAACAAAAGGGGGAACCAGAATGGCGGGAAGGCCTGCATTCACAGGGGGGGGGGGCAACGGCAGATCAAGGACGATACGTCGAAGCAACAGATGGAAACCGGACCCAGAAAGGTTGTAAAAAAGATAAAAAAAAGGAGGATCTAGGGCCTGCAATTAGCAATAAACTTTCTGGCCGGGGAGGAGGGGTCACAGGGGGAAGCAGTTATGAAGGAAGGGAGGCAAAAAATAAGTTTTCAGTCGACACTCCGTACATTCATCGTGGGTTGCCTGCTTGAGAGGATCGCTTCCCGATGGGGGGGGGACTGAGGGAATCACACATATCGAAAGTCGGGTCCCTCATCCGTGCAGGGGAATCCCCTCAGAAGGGACTAAGGTAAAAGAGGGTGGGGCGGGGGGAGGGACATAGAAAAAAAAAAAAAAAATATCAGATGACTCGCAGATCAAGGCAACGAAACCGCGCCGGATGTCCGTACACCAACAAGAGTGGTCCGTCTACATATGCTGTTAGTCATCAAGGGGGGGAGCGGAAGGGGAAAGGTGGTAAAAAAGCCTGCGCGCAAAGTCGTCAAAAGAAGAAAACCCCCGTTTCGCCCCGGGAGCGGCAAAACGGAAAAACTCCAAATTACCCCCGCGCGACATATGGAGAAAATCCTAAGACTGGGAAACCGGGGGTAAGGAAAATCCAACCCGTGATCGGACGGCTTTCCAGAAGCTCCACGCAGTTATGACAAGCCAACCCGGAAGGGGAAAGAAGTTTGCTTTGGGTGGGGTGAAGAGTGGTCGGGGACAGCGACCCGCCTCCGACGGGAACGATTAAAGGCCAAAACAGTGTTTCAACGCAAGCCTCGCAAATCTCAACTGCGCCAAAAGAAGAGAAAAATCAAAAAAAAAAAAAAGCATCCAGGTTGCTTACGGACGCTGGACCCTAACGCCCGAATGACAAATCCAAGGCAAAGCAAAAACGGCCAGGAAACTAAAGGGAGAGAAAAGAAAAAAGAGAAGGTGCGGGTCCGCTGATGGAGGAAATCTAATCCAGCTCAAGATAACCATAGGGGGGCTCGGACATCATCTTTGAAAGAAAAAAGAGGGCCCGTGCGGTGCAGTAACCGCGAGGGGGCCGCATCGTTGATCTACGCCTGGAGTGGCATCCTAAGGGACTTGTGCCCAAGGGCAAATAATCGGGGATTCTCCACCGATTGAAGCCTGGCGGCGAAAAACGGGAAGCGAAATGTACAAGAACTCGCAATCCCTGAGAAAAAAAAGATGGCCCGTTCATGCGGCAGGACGTTAAAACGGGAGGAATCGCTAAAATAAAACATATAGAGACACAAAGGAGGAAAAGATATGGTGGGGGCGTTCGCAAGTGTGGGGATGAACGGCGTCCGACAGGCACGGCATTAGCTAAAGATAAGGTTAACCGATCGACTTGAAACCGCAACGTCCAGACAAAGAGGTCTAGGAAAGTAGTGCCCGCGAAAGATAGGGGCAAAAAGACGTTTTCCCATGCTATAGGCAACGACGACGGAAGAAGACTGCACCGCCGGCTGCGGTTGAGGGAGGTAAATTCGCTGACGGAAGAGGTCGCTACCAGGGAGGGACACGAGGGTTGAAATACGGACCAAAAGACCGGATCAGAAAGTTCGTGACGGGAAGCGAAGGAAGCACATCGGGGAAGGACTCAAGATCTCCGGGGGAAAAAAGGGCAAGGTACGCAAAGTCTTGCGCGGAAGTTCGTACGGGGGCAACGGATGAGCTTTCTTTCACATGTTCAGGAATGGATAAATAAGCGGCTCAGCTTGGTCCAAAAACCAAAACATTCAACAAGGAGTGGGGGGGGAATGAAGGAAATATAACCGCCTGCGGACCGAAAAACGTCGAGCACGGGTAGAAGGGTGTAGCATGGAAAAAGAACTGCGTCGGAGATGCAAGTAGCGGTAAAATGTTCCGGTCGGCACCGTGGGACGCTCAGTGGCGAAAAACGGCGACGAGTGGAAAAAGGGTAATCCCACTGGGTTCTCCTGAGGAAAGGGAGGAAAAATCAGAACCCTGTCCAAAAAGTGGGAAATCGTAGGGGAAAGGGTTGGGATCGGGCAAACTAAAAAGAGGTAAAAAGTTTATCTGCTCTCATCCAAGGGGGGTGGTTCTCATGAGGGGAAGGCCGCCCAAGCCAAAAAGAAAAGTTCCCCAAGCATAAAAAAATCCTTGGAAGGGAAAAACGTTGTGGAGTCCCCCGAAAGATGTGGTACGGGGAAGGCCACTCGGCAAATCGACAACCGAACCCGCGGAGCAATGAATGAAGGGGCCGGGGGAAAAAGAAAAAGTTATCTGACCGCCTCCCCGATGAAACGACAAAAATCGCGAAAAAAAAAACCTAAAGTTTCTGGCGAAGTGGACTAAGGATGATGGTTTCTCTGGAAGGGAGACGAGAGGGGGAAAACGTGGAAAGAAAAGGGAAACAAGGAGGAAATTAAGGCGATATCTCACCAAAAAACCGGGGGCCGGGGGAAGGCTGGGGAGACCGGGACGTGCATGGTGTGAAAGGGGAAAACTAACTAAAATGATCAAAGCAAAAACATCGTCTGCAAGGTGGGATGAAAAACGCATCTCAAAAAAGCTATGTCTGGCCGTGCCCGGAAGTATGAGAGGAGGTCGGATCTGGCTGGGGCTGCCTTCGAGGTCGACGTGGGGAGCCCTGAAAAAAGTGAGGGTGCAGTTGCACAGACGAAATAAGGTGAAAGAAAAGAGGCGAGGGCTCCAACCTCAAAGCTCAGACGGCGCGACCCAAAGTGCGCGGAAAAAATAAAGGAAACAAACGGCCACAAGCTCCGGTGAGGGGGAAAAGGGGACCGCAAGGAAGAGCTAGCTCAAAAAAAACTGAGGAGTAAAAAATAGATAGGTGAGTAGGACGGAAGGAAGCACCCGGAAGGAAGCGTGTGGGCGCCCGGCCCGAATTGCCTGTCCTTTTGCCGAAGGAGTATTAGAGGAGGAACTGAAGAAAAGAGGTTGGGACGGATCGGGAGAAATACCCCCGATCTGTCTCGCCATCACCTTCCACCCTCATGAAAGGAAAACCTCAAGAAAAAGACATCTAAAGTCAGACCCCATATGAACGATAAGATCGACAAACACATTGCAACTGAACGCCAGACCATCGCCATCGTCGGAAGGGGGCGTTTAAAAAACCCGGGTGTGGGCGGGGTTCAAAAACGATCATCAGGGGACAAGTCAACCTCAAAAATTGGAAACAAGAACGGCGGATCCTCAAAAGGAGGAACAACCAGGGCACGGGGTGAAAGGCTAGATTCGGAGAGACGAAGAATTGCCCCGGAAGCAAAATTTAATACACGGATTAACCAAAAACAACTGCTCGTAAGGGGAACTAAAAAGGGGGGCGGCTACCGGTCGTTTCACCCCAGGGAAGGGATGAGTGTCAGCGGGCCTAAGAAAGGTTAAAAGCCTGGAAACCGCCGGCCCGATGCGTCAACACGGAAGTTGGAACGGGGCAGTGAGATAGTGGGGCGTCGGCGGACCGCAGTCTTAGACTAGGTCTCCCGGAGTGAACCCTTCAAACTCAACGCTAGAGTACAGAGAAAAAGCGTCGGGGGGTGAAGGAGGGGGGGTGCGCAGCCACTACGATAAACCCAACATCAAAAAAAAGAATCCGGCGAAGAAGGCCGGGGAACCAAACAAAGTACTTCCGTCTCCATCGCTAATAAGTGTCTGGACTGGAAAAGCAAACATCTCCGTCGCGAACCAGGAACCGAGCGAACCAGCTTGGAAATGTCGAAAATCGACTGGATTAAAAAAGAACCTTCCAATCTGAGAGGGAGGGAAAACTGAAGGCCGGGTAAACAAGACGACCGGTCTAACCGACTTGCTCGCGGCGTTCCACGAGGCAGCTCAGGCAAAAATAGCACTGTCACGAAACTGAGCCTCTTGATCCGTGGTTTATGAGGGGAAGGGTTATCAAGAGGCCGCGACGGTCAAGGAACTCAGGTGCCGGGAAGCAAAAATCGCAGGAAGGGAAAGCCTTGAGCCAATTTTCAAGACCGGGGAGCAAAACATCCCGAAAAACGGTCCGCCTCAGAAGCCACCCCGAGAGAGCGACCGGCGATCAGGCAACGCACGAATAGGAAGCGAACCATCGCGTCAGTGCGTTTCAGAACAATCAACAAAGTCTCCAAAAAAAGAAAGATAGAACCTGCAAGCGCCAGTCATCGCATCCTCTACTTACGAGAACCAATCCCACGCCGGAGGCATTCCGGAATCTGGGGGACCGGGGCTATTGAATCTCCGGGATCACTGAATCCCTCGCGGGGGGGAGTCAAACTTTGAAAGAAGCAAGATCAGCCACGGCCATAGAAAGATGGGTCCTAAACACGAGTCCGCGACTCCTCTACCGTCGCCCTCTGAGGAGTCGTCCGGGGGAACGACAACATCGTCGATCCGTAAAACGCCAAGGATCTCTCAAACAACGTTGAGAATTGGCGGGGAGGAACGATGAGCGATTTTTTGATAGGGTGCAAAATGAAGCAGAGGCTACGCGAACAGGAGGAAAATTCTCCGTGGGCAACACCATGTCGACAGAAGTAGAAGTAGAAAACTTAGGTAACGTGGCGAGGATCCGGGGATCGAGTCAATGCGCCCCAAAATCTGAAACTCAGAGGGGACCGCGTTCAAATTGGGGCAGGGGGAAAAAAAAAGAAGGCTGACGTCTTGAGAACAATAATGGAGGCTGGAGCGGGGTGATGGGACACAGAGGCGCGGGGAAAATATGAACGAGAGAAGCTGTCCGTGGGGAAAATTGATGGGTCGGATCTGCAGGCAGACCAAGCCAGTTTAAAGAACTGTCAGGAAGCGGACCGGCTGGGCTCGGCCTTTGACGCCAGTGCTCTTGCGACAACATGCGGCATGGCCCGCACGCGCTGAGCGATAAAAACAATCAGGCCACCGGACGCAACCTGTCTTGCCCGAAAAGTTTGCAGACGGGAAAAAACTGGAGGTTGGAACCGCCGACTGATCACGGGGGTAAGGTGACGGCGAAAAAGAACGTCGGTAGCCATATAAAAGGGGGCGTGGGACGGAAAAGGCAGCCGGTCCAAAAGGTTGGAAGGGAAAAACGGTCACTGGTTCGCGGGGACCAGCGGAGAGCAAGAAAAGCGCTGCCGCAATTCCGAAAAGCAATACCCCGGAAGACAAGCGGGAAGGGGTGGAAGAGGCGTCGTACGAGCATGCCGGGGAAAAAGGCTCGTCATCCGGATATTGGGGGGGTCTAAGGGGGTGCTGGAAATCAACGCTCAGTACATAACAAGGACTGGGGTCACGGCCTTGTCGAAGAAAAGGGGGACTGAAGGAGACAGAGGGAAAAATCAAAAAAAAACCAACTATCTACAAATATACTTACGCCTTAAAGAGGTTAGCTAAACACGGGGAAGACCCCAGAAAAGCCCCAAGAAGGGACTACAACTCAACGGGTAGCTTGCGGAATGAAAAAAGGATTGCTGAGGGGTGGTCAATAACTGGGGAAGAAAAATACTTGGAGCAAGGTGCATACGCAACCATTCGTCGAGCGAACGCAGGCACCAAACAAGTTTCTGGGGGGGGGTAATGCCTGGTCCGTAGCCGAAGAGTTTCAAAGGGGGAAAGGGGAAAAAGGCTTTAAAAAAAAGGTGGAAAAAAAACAGGAAAGGTTGGGGTCTTATCAGAGAAGGGGGGGACCGTGAAAGGTCGATACGATAAAGGCGGTAAGGCTGGGAGGAAGACTATACACGCTGTTGGGAGGCGTTGGGGGCGACTTTCAGGGGGAGGGAAACCGCGAAAAAAACGGACAAATCCGCATGAGAGGTCCCGCCGGGGGGAAGATCCGTAGGGGGAATTCCGCCGATCAAGACTGCGCAAAAACAAGGGTCGCAAAGGCAACAAGGGAGCTGGCCACACGATGCCTGGTCAACTTAAAGAAAAGCAGCTATCTCTAAAAACACAAAAACAAGGATGATAGTGAGATAGGGCGAGAAGTCCCAAGACAGTGGGGTCCGGAGCCAGGTGATCGGGGGGGGGCGCCCTTTGGGCGGATCGCGAAAAGATGATTCTCTTGAAGAAGATTGGGAGAACTCTGGGGTAAATTGCTACTCCACCGCGAAGGGAAAATCAACTGCCAAATCGCGCAAAAAAGAAAAAAGCCTCGACCCATAGAAGGAACAAAAACCAGAATCAAAAAAGAAATCGAAAGACCGGCACGGAAACCGGACAATAACCATCCAGCGTCGAAGAAGAAAAATGTGCCGCGGAGAAGATCAGAGAAAGAAAAAGGGGGCACAGGAAAAATCACCATTTCAAGAACGACGGAGAGTCAAAAGAACCACCCACGGGGTGGCCCGAAAAAAAAAGAGTCGAATGAAAAGGCCCAACATATCGTTGTTGGGGACAGATAAAAGGGAGAAAACAAAAAAAGAAGGAAGGAAATTACGCCAGACTTGCAGGGTCGTGGAAAAAAAACATTAGGGGAGGTCATGTTCACGACCTTTAAGAAAAAGGGGTTCGAAAAAACCCGCCGGGCCATTCAGGCGGGGTTCAAAGAAGATAGAGCGTCCTTGCATGGCCCCAGAGGAGGCGTCGGAGGCACGAACTCCAACGGACGAACCGGCAACTAGGGAGGGGAAAATTTGGACGAGCGGAAACTAGAAAAAGAAAAAGCAACCCATATCAGGTGACGCAGAGATCACCGTGCGTCTGACGCAGGATGGACTACGCCACCGACCCAAAAGGGGGTGGGCCGTCAAAATCGAGGAAGACAGGGGTGGGAGGGCAGAATTGAGGCAACAGCGCCCCCGTCGCTGGTCTTCACATAAAACGAACCAGCGAAGCGGAGGGGGGGCAACCGGCGCGAACCGTGAACCCTCTAACGTGCCTATGGCGATCAGACTGAAACAGGGGCGAAACTAACCCAACCAAACCTACCCAACACGGACTGGCACAGGGGCCGAGTCGCGAAAGGGGACACGTGTGCAAAGAAGGTTGATAGTGGGGGGCCGGGGGGGGACCAAAGTTTATCATCAGCAAACTGAGAAATCGAAAGAGCCTGGAAGAAAAGAGGCGCCAAAGGCCAAAAAGGGAAAGTCCATTTAAAAAGGCCGTAACTGTTGCAACACAATGCGCCCGACGAGACGCTCCAACCCCTCGTCTGCTAGCGATCCCACGAAGGAGGAAACTGAAAAATTTAACAATACGAGCAGTGCGGGGCGGAGACAAACAGGGTCAATCTCAAAGTGCGCCCCTCGCCGAAAGCTAGCTAATTGAGGACGCAACAAACAGCCCGATCAAGTCCGAAGGGTTCGGGGGGGAAGCTCGGGACTGCAGCACGTTAAAAGACGGAAAAAAAGGGGGGCACTACGGCTCACCCACACTGAAAGTCCTGTGGAAAAATAAACGCCTCAAAAGGGTGGCCCTCCTGTTCGACCGGTCATGGCGCCCACCGGAACATAAACCTAAAATGGAAAGGAAAAGATCAAAAAAAAACAGACAACCCCTGAGGAGGATTTTGGGGGGGAGCCAGGAGATTAGAGAAGTTTGGGAATGCCGTGCCCCCAATGAACGGAAAACTACCAGTTACCAAGGTTCGACTGGCAAAAAGCCATTGAGACGCAACAAAGGGAGAAATGCCGGTGGCCCGGGAGAAGAAGAGAAGGGGGTACGAGATATTATAATTGGAAAAGGGAGCCCCAAAAAAAACAAGAGAACCTTAAGCACACCGGACTAAAAGGCAAAACGCAAAGAGCGGTCTGACGACGGCAGAAAGAAGAGCGTGCCATTTTTAGGAAACGGACCCCTAGGAACTCTATGGCGGAGTCGGCGCAAATTGCCGGGCGAAAACGGAGCGGATAAAACCTACGCCGGGAAGGTCTCATCCCAAAAAACTTAAGCCATGCAAATAGCTGCAAGGAACGTTTGGCGCCGGCGAAGCTTGCGAATTTGAGGCAAGAAAAAACGGCTAAGCCCACGCAAAAAAAATTTACATAAAAAACAGACAACCACGGGGAAAAACGCACCAAGCCCATCAAGTTGACCGTGGACCCATAAAACAAGCGCCGAACGGCTGCCGAAAAGAACCGTCGGGGGGAGAAGGGGTGCCGCGTAACCCTTCTCCTAACGTCGATCCAAAAAAAGATGGAAGTGTTCGGTAAGCCTGAAGGGGGCCAGGCTGCCGGTGCTACGTGAACTATGTCTCATAACAGCAAAGGGAATCCAAAGAAAAGAACGGATCTGGTGGAGAAAAGACTAAGCCGAATACCCCTACGCGTCGACAGCAGACGACATTGTGGGGTCTCGCGTCTAACAACCAAAGTGAGGGAACGCCGGACGACTTAAAAAGAAAGTTTGTGCGTCTCAAAGTGGGGAGAAGTCCGGCCCTAAAGAGGAAGTTTCCCCAAGAGCCAGTAGAGCACTTGGAGGGGGCCAGAGTATCACGGGGGGAGAGAAGTCGGCAATCTACGACAACATCAACCCGCGGAGAAATTAGGTGACTCAAATTCCGGGGACGGGGCTATAAGTGAAAAAGGGCCCCCCGAGAAAATAAATCCCCCATTAATGGGAAAACCGCAACGGGGCATGCGTAATTTGACGCGTCGAGGGAGGTTCCATGAGTTAAAAAAGAGCGAAAGGCCGGGGGGGCATGAAACATTCGACGTCGGATCGAATACAGAAAAACCCGTCGGTGGATTAAACCGCCGTCTTGTAAAGGGTCGTACAAAAAGTAACGACTGAAAGAAGCCAAGGAGGCGATGGGTCGTCCACGCTCGTACAGAGAGATGGTAAAAAAAAGGTGATGAGAAAAGCCGTAGGCGTGCTTGAAGAGCGGGGTATGCAATGGAGGGCGAATGGTGGCAGGTGCAGACGGAGAAAAAAAATGTGGGACATCCAAAAAGAGTAAAACAAGAACTCCGACGTTCCTGCGCAGTCAAAATAGCACAAGCATAAAGGCGGCCAAAAGGGCGCAGCACAAGACGGAAAAAGCAGAAGGTCAAATTCCCTTCCGCGCCATAACGAACCGCAAAAACGGAGGGAGGGGGAAAAAAAGATAGAGAGAGCGCGGAAGACAGACAGTAAGGTGGCCCGAAACTTTTAAACCTCCCGGTGGAAAAATCCCTGGGAACGCCGATGGTTAAAAACGACTTCCGAGGCAGATCACCAACTCAAAGGGGACACTCCACCAATGGCCTTCGTCGAAAAACGAAAAGGAAATTCTAAAACACAAAATCGCTGACCATCGGAGTCAGCCTCCTACGCAACACACGCTTCGGAGACCGAATCCCTGAGAGTGACGTAAAAAGACATAGTCGTGAAAAAAGGGGACCTAAAACCAACATTGACCCGCGATTAAGGGGGAGCAGACAGTTCGGCAGGAGACGACAAACTAGGTGTCAACCAGACGCGGCTCAACATAAACACCGACACGTGTGCCAAAAAAGTAAGACTGTCGAATGGAAAATGAAACGGGAGCCCAATCAGGGGGGGGTGGCGAAGCCAATGAGAAAACCCACGAAAAACTGTATATCCGTCAATTAAGAAACGGAAAAAGGGCGTCTCAGTCGTTTCCATACTGGGGCGGGGAGACACAGAAAAAACCGTTCGGAACCTTTTTAAGAAGCAAAAGAAAAACCAACAAAGGCCATTGACGGAAAAAAGGGAAACCGTCCCGATGGAGGTGGTCGCCTGAGTGAGGAGTCCATCTCCGTCGGGTAAAAACTAAAAACGTGGCTCGACAGGCAGGAGAAGGGGAAACTTCCTGTCTAGCGGGAAGTAATCACAAAACTACGAAACCCAACTGTACCGCAAGAGGACATTCGAACAGCGGGCCTGAAAGAAGGAAAAGCCGATCCCAACACCGATTGGCGGAGGAGCAGGCGGATCACAGGTTTATGTCGAGGTAAGATGAGTGGCAAAAGCTCAAACAAAAACATGGGGGGCGGCAGCCAAAACCGTTTCCCACGGCAGCTCAAGGCGAAAAAAAACGAACCGGAACCCTGGACAGAAGATGAAAGAAAAAAAAAGTTTACAGGAAGAAAGCCGTCTAAACAAGGGGGAACACCGGGAAGCTCGGCCATAGCTAGATGGCAACAACTCAACAGGCAAAAACGTGGGGGGAGTTGGAAATCCAAAAAAAAACGGATGCCGCTCCATGGAACGAAAAAAAAAAATCCGCTGAGCCGCAAGCGGCCAAAGAAGGAAGCAGTCCACTTTCAAAGAACGGGACGTGGACGAGAACCAAAAAAGCAAAAAAAGCCGCCTGCCGCAGACAAAACGGCGAGACCCGCCGGCAAGCAAAACGACCAAATCCCAGAAAGATCCGCGGAAGAACATCGTCTCCAAACCCCACTCAGGCGGAACCGAACGAGTCTTTGCGTTGCCGAGCATTCCCGGCAGATCAGCGCTCGTAATCGAAAGGGCTCAAAAGAAAGGGGAAAGACTTCGCTTATCTTCAACGGGCACAAGAAAAGACGAAAGGAATGGGGGCGGGCCGCTGGAGCGAGGCGGTAAAACGCCTCCTTGAGTCCGCGAAAAAAAACACAAAAGAAAGCTTCCGTCAAACGGAAAACAAGAAATCCGGACGCCATGGGGAACGCCCATCATCCAAAAAAAAAACCGAGTAGAAAGAAGAGAGCGGTCTCAAGAACGGATTGAGCAAGATGTACGGCGACGCCATGACAGGAAAGAGAGACGAGGAGAGACGATCCGGAGGGACGTCCATGGCCGGACGCCGAACGTTAGGCCAGGTGGGGAAATCGTGTCGAAGTCCCAGCGGTTAAAAAAAGAGTCGGAAACCGAGCGCCCGCCCCGAAGAGGACACCGAGGGATGATTGGCGCCAAAACTAAAGAGAAAAGGACTTACGGCGCCGGGCGCGAAAGTGCGGGGCTTTTATGTTCGAATCGAAAAAAGAGATGATCCCGCGCTCGTGCGTGAACGCCGAGGGACGCGATCACGTCGCGGAAAAAGGAGGCGCATTGGGAAAAAAAGTCCTGAAAACACTCGACTGCACTGGGCGCGATGTTGAAAAATTGAAAAGCTTGAGGCAAAGGGCGCCCGAGGGAACTGGATCGCCAAGAACCACTACTCAACCGGGGGCAAAAAAAAACCCTGTGAAAAAGAAACTGCCTGAAGCCGGTGGAAACCGCCGTCTCACTTAGGGGGGGCCGCGTACCCGCAGTCATAGGCCAGAAAATAGAGCGTGGATGTTCCGGGGGTCCGAGCCGTCGGGTCTCAGGTGCGAAAACGGCTCAGGTGTCGGACAGAAACACTGGGGCGCGCACGGATGCAACTCCCCAGAACGACAAGCAAAACCTCGTCGGGACGGCAAAGCGGTGTTGGTAAACGGCGAGCGCGGTTGAGCCGGTGCGCGAGTTAGAACGGTAAACTCCGCCCATACGCTCCTCAGATTCAACTAAGAGGTTCCTCAGGGGAGACGTTAAAAAAGAAACAATTTTGGAGAAGCCGAGGCACGCGACAACCACTGGTACGAAGCAATGACGTAGCAGAATTAGGGCGTGGGGCGAGAATTTTCGAACGCAGGCACTAAAAATGAACTAAAACCCGCAGCTCCTGAAAAAAAAAAAGAGAGAGAGGGGGATAATTGACGGCCGAGCAGGTAAGGTGTCATCCTTGATGAGAAAAACCTAATTCGAAAAAACTGAGGGGTGCTCCAAAAGAAGGAAACCGAACGGCCCACAAATAAGTGGGAATGCCTTTGAGAACCTCCTTGAAAGGGGGGTCGACGGGGCTTAAGAGAACTGGAGAAATCAACCACATCGAGTGGGGTTGAACAAGCTCGGGGCGTGGTACAAAAACGGGAAGGGAAACGTATGCTTTGCTGGCTGGGGCTGACCTCTATGGGGAGTTGAGAATTTCAAGTGAGGGTAGGTGAGAACGGCCACGGACATGGAACGCGGTGAGTAGCGGATAACGACAGTTGCGCGCAAAAAATCTAGACCGCCAAAAAGCGGCGGAAACAAAAAAGGGCAAAAAAGGCGCACAAGGGCGCCCAACACGCGAGGTCTGTGGAAGGAAGCATCTCCATGAAAACACTGCCGTCGCTCTCAAAAAACCAACGTGAGTGAGAGGGGGAATGAGCTAATCCCACGACCAGAAGCGTTGAGAAAAAAGGCCGCGCCCTTGTGGGCAGCGCGGTCCGAGGCCAGGGTTGATGCGCGATCGGCCGTTGGAGCCAAAAAGAAGCGTTTAAGGGGCTCCCCTCGGAGTGGGGGGAAATCGAAAAAATAAACGCACTTGAAAGGGCCGCCTCATCACAATCCTACCATCGAAGATGCGAGCCCAGCCCTGAAAAAAGAAAATTCCGCCTACTCGCTTCGAACAGAAGGGCCAAAAAGCCAGAACCATAGCCATCGGAGGTTAAAAACCAGTAACAAAAAAAAAAAAAAAAAAAAACCACCCCCCCCCCCCCCCCCCCCCCAACCCCACCCAAAACGAAAAAAAAAAAAAAAAAATTTTTTTGGTTTTTTGTTTTTTTTTTTTTTTGTGGGTGTTTTGTTATGTAGTTATTTTTTGGGTTTTGTGGTGTCGCACCCCCCCCCCCCACCCCCCCCCCGCAACCCCCCCCCCCACCACCCACCCCCCCCCCCCCACCCCCCACCAACCGCCCCCCCCCACACCAAAAAACCACCCACATCCCCCCACCCCCCCCCAAACCCTGCCCAAACACCCACCCCCCCCCCCCCCCCCCCCCCCCCCGCAAGCCCCCCCACCCACCCGCCCCCCCCCTCCAACCCCCCACCCCCCCGCCCCCCAAAAAGACAAACCGCCCGAGAACCCAGCCAGACACCCCCACCCCCGCCTCCCACCCCCAACCCCCCCCCCCCACCCCCCCCCGCACAACACCCCCAACACACCCACCCCAACCCCCCCAAAGTCCAAAACCCCACCCCCACCGCCCCCCCCAGGGGGGGGTTCGGGGAATTTGGTTTAAGGTAGATATGGAGGAGGTGCGGGATGTGGCGGGGGCTGAATGGGAAAGTGTAAGTGGGGGGATTGTTAAAAGAAGGGGAGAGGGAGGCAAATCGGGTTCTTTTTCGATAAGAGGGGAGGGCGAAAAACCGAAAGGCCGCACCCTTGTCAACCAGGCAAGGAACACCGGCACGGGTAATACACGACGGTCAGGTCCAGGCGGGAAGAAAGTCGCCCAAGAAAATTAAAAGGCCAAGGAGTGAAACACTACCTCACCTGCCTACGAAGTCGAAAACGCAGAACGTTCGGGAGGTTCACAGCTCGGATTGGGGGCGGGGAGGCCAAGGATTGGGGGGGGAAACGACCAGAAGGAAGGCGTCATTCAGACCTCAAGCGGGGAGAGGCGCTTGCCTAGGGGCCAACTAAAGGCTCCAAAATCAAAAAATTAAAAAAATCAATACTGGGGGGGGATAAGTCCTGGGAGGGGCGGGAAGCAAAAGAATCCATCACAAAAAACTCAGGATAACGCTGCGTGGGAAAAAAACTCGAGGAAACAAAAGATCCAACAGGGGGCAATTCTGCGGATCAGGGATGTCGGATGAGACACAGCTCAAAAGCACAGTGGGCAAACTTACTTGTTGAAATCGGAACAGCGCTTGTCTGCCAAGGCGGTCAAGGAAAAAAAACCGAACCCTTCCAGGCATGGCGGAAAGACCGGGGTAGGCCGACACAAAAAATACAACTGATGATCGGGGACGGAATTCCCAACCTGAGGGGTCTGGGCTTCGCGCCAATTGTGGAAAAACCGAAATGGCACGGAACCTCGGGTGGGGTGTTCTTTACAAGCGGAAGACCACGAGCGGGCTCGAAAAGGGCCGCGAATTTGCCCAAAATCTCGAGGGGAAGCAACGCGCCAGCAGGGCAGCGGGGAACCGAAAGGAGGCGCCCATTACTAACCACCAAAACGCCGCCCTGCAAGCCGACCGACGAAAGAAAGCCACCGGCACGCACAGGTCCGAGTGAGCCGACGGCATAACATCGTCCAGCCTCAGAAGTCTCCCAAAAAAGCCTCCGGAAAGCGGGCAGCCGCTCTTGGGGGGACGATCAGACCCTGCTGTGCAGGTCAGAGCGCTAGGGGAAGAAGGCACTCAAATTCGCTGGTCAAAAACAGAAAACTAGTCCATCGGCTCCGAAAAAAAGGGGCGGGGACGCCCTGGCGGTGTGAACAAGAGCGCTAGCTTCAGAAAAAAAACCCTCCCTTGGAAAGAACCCTCGGTCGAAAAAAAAGCGGCCGCAAACGTCGGGGGGAGAAATCCGTCGCCAGGCTACGACCC
>Ga0179593_1656804_pt1 | contig 14723 bp, 18 predicted proteins | sample CZODoug2_1_08_16_FD_185931 | JGI IMG/M metagenome (GOLD analysis project Ga0179593, IMG submission 185931) | Vadose zone soil fungal communities from Angelo Coast Range Reserve, California, USA - CZODoug2_1_08_16fungal (PacBio error correction) | ecosystem: Environmental > Terrestrial > Soil >...
AGGGGGGGGAGGGAAGGTTCGCATAAGGGGGAGTATACATCATTAACCAGGGAAAAGCAAACCTCCTATGAAATCGAAGATTGTTCGAGGAAAAGGAGAAAAAAAGCATGACGACAGCATGAAGACCCACAGGAGAAGAAGTGTTTCCCAAAGTATTTTATATGCATTGAGTGCTTTTCGGAGCACGGGGAGAAATTCTTCGACGACAGTTTTGAAAATGACATCCTCTCCAAGAGAAAGGGCAACTCTAAGCAAAGAAAAAAAGTCTCAGGAAAGGAAAGACAGACCTACATTTCGAGGGGGGAAAAAGATCATTGGGACTTTATCATTTGCACAACAGGATCAAGGTTCGATCGAGGTTTATAAGGAAAGAAATGATGTTCCTTGGCGAGGAAAAGGGGCCCTACCCCGTGGGGAAAGTTTGGAACAGGATTGGGAAGCATCTGTTGGAATTTTCCTCCAAGTTCACGGAATAATGAATTCAAAGGGGGGGAAAAGGGTTGCGGGGAAAAGAGCCCCTGGCCTTCAAGAAAGTCACGAGATCAAGGGGGGATGGAAGGGCACAGATGGGGGGATTGAAAAGCCCATCATTGCAGAAACGGGGGTTAATCGAAGGAGGGGAAGAAAGCACTTGGGGGGTGATTGCCTTGAGAAAGAGTTCAACATCAGAAATGGTACAAGGCCTCTCTCAGAAGTGAAGGAAATATTTCTGACCGAGGGAAAGAAGGCTTGCGCGTTGGGGAAGGGAAGCATTTCCTCGTGCAACGAAGCAGGCGGGAGTGTGTCCTTACGGAAGGGGCGGACGCTGGCTATGAAGAAAAAAAGATCGGCGGCAGGGGGAACGGGGGCGGTCGAGCGGAGAAGAAGAACATCGATGTAGCAGAAGGGGAAAAAGGCCGGGGCGCTTGTGCCCTCGAAAAACCCCTTCACGCTACGGAAGGGAAGCCGCCATTCGACCAAAGACATAACGAGGGAGGGAGGGGGAGGGTGACTTGTCCGCGTTTAGAAAAGAAAGCGGCGAGATGTCGGCGTAAAGGGACGAAAGCGATCAGCTTGTGCGAAGAAGGCTAGCAAAAAAGCCTCCAGAGTGCAGGGAAAAGGGGAAAATGTTGAACGACCCCGCGAAGAGGGAGATTGAGGCGTGGTCTTGGGGGGGACCTTCCAAAGGCGGCCTTGCGGGCGGCAGTATGGTGGAAAAAATGACGAGACGAGCCTGAAGGTAAAAAAAAGGGAGGCTCGCAAGTTCCGTCTAAGGGTGTGCAGGAGGGTGGCCGCCGGCGAAAGGGGGCTCGCAGTCTGCATTTAAAAACAGCCCATTGCGATATAGTCGTTGGACAGAAGCGCGACCGTCGTGGCGCAGAGAAGGAAAGGGAAAAGGAGTCTGAGCGGCGGTGAAGATGCGGGGAAAGAAAAGGAGGGACTGCCTGCAATGAGAGAGGGAACACTCCTTAGGTCGCATCTGTTTATTCCGGTAGGAACTAAAAAAACGGGGGAATTACAGCGACCAATAGAAAAGAAAACCTTTCGCGCGGCGAAAGATGACAAAAACAACCTCGCTTTGCAGACGAGCGGAAAAAAAGGGAAAACCTCAGGTAGTGGGGGGAAAAGGAGGGCATTCAGGCGGGTGGAGGGGGGCCGTTCGCTCGGGGGGGGAAGGAAAACTCTGGGAACCCAGCCAGGGGGAAGAGAAAGGAATGTGGCCTCTCTTTCGGAATAGAAAAAACTGTGCGGCTTTGGACTTCAACCATCCAGATGCCAGGGGTGAAGGTGACCTCAAATCGGGGTCGGGGGGGAGGGGAAAAAAGAATAACTGGTTATAGAGGGAAAATCGCCGAGAAGGGGGGGGCAGGGGAAAGAAAACTGGGGTGACGGACTGCGCTTGGTGAATGCACGAAAGCTCCGCCGAAAAAAAAACAAGATACTTTCCGAAGAAGGAAGAAAAACGGGGTGTGCTTGGGGGGGATGAGTTTTGGCGGCGGCGTGCAACCTATCCCGAAGAGACGAAATCAGCTAAGGAAAAAAAGAAAGAGAGAGATAGAAAGGGGTCGGGATAGGTGCCAAAACCTCATTCCGGCAACCCGAGAGAAGCGAGGACGGCGGCTAAAGTATCAGGGGGGGAAAAAAAGAGTTCTGCGGAGTGGGGGGGAAAATCAATCCCGCGCGGAAAAGCACGTCCTGTTGCATGAGCGCGATGAACCCCCGGCTCTACAGGAGGGGAAGAAACCCCAGATGGACTCCAAGGACCGACCTCAAGACGAGGTACAGGGGGAAACTTCCAAATGCCGAAAGAGTTGGGTGATTCGGAGAAGGAAATCCGTTCTGTAAAAATTTTTACAAGTGCCGCGAAGGGAGGTGAAGGATGCCCAAAGACGCACGGAAACCCGCCTTAAAGAAAAAAAAGCAGGATACTACCAGGGGGGACTTCACTATTATTAGTTGCTCCGAGAGGTCACAGGCTGCGGTGAATGAGGCGCGAGTCGCCTCGAGAGAGAAAAGAAAGAGTGGATGCGGATCATGGGGATGCCAACGTGGAAGAAAAGAGGGGACTACAACACAGGGGAAGTCCGAGAGAGGGAAGGGAGTCCCCAGCGATCCGAGGCAAGGACCCGGCCGCTCAGAAAAATGGCAGCTGCGCCCCTACGGAAAAAGAGGGGGGGGAGGGCTGTGTTGTAGGGATCTCGCCATGTGAGGATAAGATCCGCGGTAAAGGGAAGAAGGAAGGCAGGGGGGGGCGCCGTCGCCGAGGAAAGGCACCAGCCCGGTGCAGGGAGCGTGGATCCTCCAAGGAAAGAGGCTGTTGTTTACCGGGAAAAGCCGAACCAGGCGGCTTTTGTCGCACCAAGTTCCACGCCAGGTCCGACCAATGAAGGTGTTCTCACGGAAAAACCACGCCTCCAGGAGAAAAGCAAGAGCTCAAGTGTGTTCCGTCAAACACCCACAAAGACCCCGGGAAAGGAGGCTTTTCTTCTAGCCACCCGACTCTGAGGGAAAAAAACGCTCTCTGGCAACCCTTCCTATTCTAGGGGGCAAGGAGATTTTTGAGGGGGAAAAGTTCAAGGACAATTACCAGCAATTCCCTACCGAGTTCCATTCGTTTGGAGGGAGGCGCGTCGGGGAAGGGGTCGCTGAGAAAGATCGGGCACACGAGAAGTATGGTGCCAAGCGGCTCATCTCTGGAGGAATATGAGCTCGAAAAAAGGGTTACCACGGAAGGCCGCTGATGGCGGAAAGAAACGTCCGCCCCAACGGCCGCCGTGTGGGCGCCCTTCCGAAAACGGACCGACGCCGCGGATAACAAAAAAGGACATATCGTACCGCTGCATGGAGCGCGGGCTCCAGCCGGAGGTGCTGAACGAAAAGAAACCCCCGAATGGGCTTCTTTGCGAGGGGAAAGGAAGAGGAAACAGGCCCACTGCAAAAAAGGGCTGGGTCAATTCCCGGACCAGGGGAGCTAGGACGATCCTCGGGAGGGGGTGGGGGAGAAAGGGGGGCCAGGGGGAGAAAAAAAAAAAGGGCGTCTCCCAAAATCCATTAAAAGGGATTATTCAACTAGAAAAGGAAAGGGAAGTCGCCCCCAAACCCACAAGGTTTCCAAGTTCCGTAAGGGAGGGAGCTAAACTTCCTTTATGTCTCAGCCATGAAAAAGGGGAAAGAAGGATTCGTCGCTTATCCTTTCGCTGGGGGAAAACCATCCCAATTATCGGCGAAGGAGGGCGGTCTTCCGTTCCTGAGTAGAAAAGGGCGACTGCTGTTCGAGAATAGTCCCTCGACTCTGAAAGGGGAAACAGCCACAACCTAAGCCAATTACTGGGGTCTGGGGAAATGACCTGGGGTCTTCAGGGGTGCTGGCTCTGATACGCCTAGGGCGAAGCGGGGGAATTGGCGGGAAATGGCAGGATTCCCCCGTCTGAAGAGAGGGGCCCTATGAAGAAGGATCCTTTCGGGGGGGAGGAGGGAGCGCCGGGGGGCCTTTGAGGGGGCTTCCTTCTAAAAGGCCTCCCCCAGGACAAATCCCCTCCCTAAAATAGGCTCCAGATGGTCCCCCCCCCAAAATATGGGATCTGAAAAGAGGCTTTTCTTCGTAAGGGGTCATTTTCTCCGTTTTCTGATTTGGCTTAGTCCTCCAGACCCTCCTAAAGGGGAAGGACCCCGGTGGAGCTCTCCTTGGAAATCCCAAGTTCAGGCGACCCTAGGGGTAATAGGTGGCGTGTGGGATGTAGTCCCAAACCCGGAGGCTTCCAGAGGGGGATTCTCTGAGCGATCCCCGGGTCTTCGGCCTCCGATATCCCTTGAGGGACCCCCCTTTGGCCATCCCTTGGGTGGCCCCCTCAAATAAGATTCCTTCACTCTTATCTTTTCGGAGCGTAAGTTCATGGGGGGGGGGCTGTTCTTGGCGGTTTATGACCGAAGGGAAGACTTAGGAGGGGGACAGCGAGAGCGCCAGTCAGGGGGAATCCGAAGAAAGCAGGCCGTGAAAGGGCAAAAAAAAAACCTTGGAAAGTGATCCTATCATTGGGGGAAGGGGGGGGGCCTGGGGGGAGTCAACACACATCTGAAAAAAAACTCTAATTTTGAAATGGGTGAATCATTAATGGAGTCACTGAATAAAACCCCTCCAGCGAAGGCCTTGGAACCCTCTTAGTGGGGGGGGGGACGACTCATCGTTTGACGGGTCCGAGGGTTGCCGGGAAATGAAGACTATAACGACGGGGCCAAAGGGGTGAGATGGGCCAAAGAGGTCAAGGAACTACAAAGAGAGAGTGTTCTGTTAAGAGAAGCCCTGGCAGGAAATTATGCCCAAAACTCTTCTTCGGGAACGGAAGTACATGGGACGGAGACATCCCGTCCATCATTGAGACGGTTGTTCATTGGGCCTTTGGGAAGCGTCCTCTCCCCAATCAATGGAGATGATACCTTCCTAATTTCGGCGAAAAGCCTGCCTTACGGAGGGGGAAAAGCAGCCTGAAAAAGACAGGCGGTACGATAGGAGGACCCTTATCCTCTTCAAAAGGGGCGGTGTCTAAGCGGGACTGGAAGGGGGGGGGCCTCGGCAAGAGAACGCTTCGGGCGTGTCCTACGAGCGAAGTGACTCTTCGGAAAAAGAGGCGGCAGTGACAGGGAGAAGGGGCGGTCGAAGAGAAAGGAAGACAGCATCTCCAGCGAATGTAGCCGCCGAAAAAAATTGGGTTTTCCCAAAGGGAAAGGGAAGGACGATCACGCCCAAGCACTCTCGGAAAATCCATTCGTAAAAAACAGTAATTTTCCTCATCGGGAGGGGGGTCATGTCTTGGAAGGAAAAACTAAAGGTCCGCAAAGCTCCGAGTCGGCGTCCATCGAATATAAGAGGAGGAGTAGCTCTTCGGGGGGAGACGAGGAAAGCCTCCGATGTGTGTCCTTGCAGGGGGAAGGAGGGCGCTCGCTGGAGGGAAAAAAAGTCATTTATTCGGGGGGATTTGGGGATCTGTAGAACAAACACGGGCCGGGGAATGCATAACTGTTCAGGTGGACAACTCCGAAAGGGGGGCGAGACTAAGCAAAACCCAGCCTCCTTTCCGTGAAGAAAGAAATTTCTCTGCAAAAGTGAAACTATGTGACGCCTTTCTTCCGGCGCCCATTTGGAGGGAAAAAATCGAATCTGCAAGTGAAGGGGAAACGCCCCTTTCTCCTCTAAGTCGTGTGGACCACACAACAGAAAAATCGCTAAGCTCTTCTTTCCAAACCGCCGGCCCAGCTTCGAATATCTTCGGGGGAAGAAGGCCCGCCTAGAACGCAAAATGCTCTCTGAAAACAAAAGATGAGTCGGAGCCCTCAGTGCGAGGAAGGTCCGGTCGGAAAGTGAGAAACCAGCTACCCAAGAAGAAGAAAGAGATGATGTCGCGCCTGGCAAGCGGCGAAAGATGGAGAAGGCGTCGTCAACAGGGGGAAGGGTTGGAAACGATCTGAGCACTTGAGAGTCAGGAAGACCATCCGGTAGGAAAAGAAAAGGGGACAGGCATTCGCGGGGGCGCTTGCCGTTGAGAAGGGACTGGTTCGTCGAAGGCGAGAAAAAGCCAGTTGGGAAAAAAAGGAAAGAAAGGATGTGGGGCCCGAGGGAGGGGGAAACCGACCTGTGCGTCTGGGGGACACATAAAGAGGGGGAACCGTCTTTAGGGGAGTGACGTGGAGATCTACCAAAAGGGGGGTCGGTGACTTCAAAAAGAGCATGTTGCGGGGAGCGCCGATAAGGGGGAGGAAAAAAAAAAGGACTCAATCGGTGGATGGGGGGCGTACTAGCACCGAGGAACCCAACTCCTCCGAACAAGAAGAAGAGAGGAGATCGGTTCCCGCGATAACTTCGCCGGAAAGAAAAGAGGGGGCCTCGGGTGCCGACTTAATTTTGGAGGAGGGTTGAGAGATGCTTCTCTCTCAACACCCAAGTCTCTCAAAAATCAGGAGATATTCACACCTCAGCAAAAAAGAGAAAAGAAACCCAGTTGTGTGGAGAAGGCTCGGCGTGAAGTTCGTTGGCGAAGCGGAGTTTGGTTCCATCACGTGCAGAAAGTCACAGACAAGATGGCGTCCCTTTGTGCTGAACTAAAGCCAACTGAGAGAGGGAGAGAACCGCTCGATCTACCAGTATTCTTGAAGTGAAAAGAAAAGGGAGGGATCTCCGTCACTACCGAAAGAGAAAAACCCATCTGGATGGTGAACAAGAAAGCGCAAAGGGGTGCTCTCGTAACGGATTGCCAAAAGTAGGAGGAGGGGACAAATGGCTGGTTGCAGAGAAGAAAAGGGGAAAAACCGAGCGAACGCACGCGAAAAAAAACCCGGCCTGGCGAATGCTAAAGGAGGGGACGGAGGCTTCCCAGGCTGCGGTTGGAAAGAGAGGAGAGAAGACTTTCGACGCGCGAAGGAGAGAAAAAGGAAGATTGGGGTTCGCTGGATAAAAGACCGAACCTGACTACACCTGCAATTGAAAGAGGGCATTGGGGAAGATACCATTGTCCGGAAAACCATCGACGCGATCCGAGACAGGGAGCATCTTCACGCCGCTCACGAAGAAGGGGATACCTTCTTGCCGCCCCGACGGATCGGAAGGACCGATCTCTCCATTTCTTGAATAGAGAAAGGAAGCCTGAGAGGCAGCCCATACCAGGGCGAAGGAGGGGGGGAGGGAACACGGAACCATCACGTCACAAAAAAAAAAATCCCCTGTGAGCGGAACTGACAGGATGGGAGGGTTTTACCTAAGGAGGAGGGAAAAAGGCCGCGTTGTCACACAAGAAAAAAGAAAGCAAGGTCCGGACCGGGGGAAAAGAAGAGGAAGCGCCAGAACCACGCCTAAAGACGCGCGATCTTCAACATTTTCCGCCAAAAAAGCAACATCTGGAGCAGGGGGAGGGAAAGCCGCCCAAAACCGGAATCGCTTTCGAACTAGTTATATGGCCGACATTCTCAGAAGAAAGGATTTGCGACCCGAGGGGAAAAGTACCAAAAGAAGCCTCTATTAGGTTAAGAGGGGAAGTCCGCATGGCGGGAGAAAGAAGGGTTCTTATCTATCGAAAGAAAGAAAATCGCCAAGAGGGTTCACGAAAATCGCTGAGGGACAACATCCAAAGGAGACCGCCCCCTTCGGTATGGGATCCCTTCCCGCGCCCTCTCCAGCTTCCGAGAGGGGTACCAGACCCTCCTTCGTCCAAAGAGGGGAGGGAGGCCGAGGTCCCGGGGGAAAAGCTTCGACAACCTCATCCCTGACCCTCTCTTAAAAAGAAGGTGCTGGGAGAAAGGGAAAGGAAAGGGCGCGCTTTGGACAGACTCACCGTCGCGGAAGGCGTCATTTATTATGCAGAAAAGAAAAGATTCGTGTCGAGGGTCACGCAGAGGGAAAAACCCAAAAACACCATACTTCTGGACGGAAGGGAAAAGGCCCCTGAACGGGGGGGAAAACGTGAACTCCGTGATGGTGGTATCATTTCAAGGAGGGAAAAGAATGTTTGCGTCGGGGAAAAAAGGAAAAAGTAATTGTTGGTGAAAAGGGGGGGAGAGGGACCTGTCAACCGCTGGGGGGAGGTTCACAAAGAGTTCCAAGTGCCGCGGCCACCGGGGAGGGGGGCAGAGCCCGACCTTCCTTTGAGGAGGGAAAGAGGAGCGAAGGCCACTTTCGCGAGGGGGGGGCCATTATCCAGCCACCATCCCAATGAGAGAGGCAGTAGAGGGTCTTCCCGGAAAGAGAAAAAAGTACGTCGTTGACCGCGCTGGCGAGGAAAAGGGATGCACGCCTACGAAGACGTCATCCCGTCCGTCCAGAACAGAACCGAGAAAGGGAAAGCTGACATATAAAGGGGGAAAAAACCACGGGGCTCCAGCTCCGGGGGGAAGAGTTATGCGCCTCTGCCGGGAAGAAAGACGAACCTTCCAATGGCGGGAAAGGGGGAGGTGCAGGCATGATCGTCCACCGGGGGAGAAAGAAGGGGGAAATGATGACCTCCAACCCCTTCCTGATATCTATCAAACACCCACTTGATTGAGGGGGAAAGAAGGGGGGGAGGGGGAGGAGTTGGCGCAGTACTGTTTTGGAGGGAAAAGGAAAAGGTGGCGATCATGCCCTGCATCAAAATCGGGCCCGCAATGCATTCTCAATGGGACGCACTGCAGCTTCGCGAAGAAAGGAAACCCAGGAGCATGGAGCCCTCGTGGGGGAAAAAAAAAGCCAGACCAAAAGGCAGTGCTTATCGGTGGAGAAGGTGAAATGTCCCGAAAAGTAGAGAAAAGGAAAGGGGGAGGAACAGCAATCGCCCCGCTTTCAACGAGGGGGAAAAAAGCGGCCGACCGCCCTCAAAAGGGCTGCGCCGTGGGAATTTTGAAAGGGGAAGAGAAAGCGAAGTGGCCTAGCTCGTTAGCAGAGAGGGGGGCGCTGCCCCGAACCCCGAACCGGCCCTTGGCACCCGCGTAGGGGGGGAACAGGGAAGACTTGCCGGGGGAATCCGAGTTGCCTCCTCCGGGGGAAAAACAATTAATGGGAGAAAGAAATGGCGGGTCCAGGGCAGAGCCCGGACCAATCGGCTCGTGCTTCGTTCAAAAGGGGGAAGAGAGGGATTGACCAGCCCTTCCATCAGGGGGAAGAGGGAGGGAACCCGGGGGTAATCGCACGTTCCTCAAAAAGGGGATGGATGTTCTTAGGAGAAGAGGGGACGTCAGCATCCGAAGGGCGGTTCCAATCTCGCAAATGCAGCGGTACTAGGAGTCCTACTACAGAGGGGAAAGAGGTGTCGAAGAGAAAAGTCAGGATAGGAGACTTGGCTCGGCGGTCGTGGGAAAAATGCTTACGATGAGGAGGGAAAGGGGCGGCCATCATCGCTGGCAGGGGGAAAGGGGGAAGGGGGCGGTCGAGCGGCCACAATTTCCTAATGTATCCTCCGTGGGAAAAAGGCTCTTGGCGAGGGGGACTCGGGGGGACCGAACGAAATAAGAGGCCGCCGCCATTCGACAAAGAAATGGACCCTCATCTAGAGTTGGAAAAAACGACGAGGTCGCAAATCTCGCGATCGGCGAAGGGGGAGAGGGAAGGAAGGGGAAATTCGAAAAAGAGGAGAAAATGGGGGCGACTCTGTGTCTAGAAAGCTCAGGTAACAAAAAAAAAATGCCGAAAGGAGGTTTGGCGGAAATGAGACCCCGCTCGGAAATGATGCCTTCTAGATGGTTCTGGTCGGCGAAACAAAAGGACCAGTTCGGGAACGGGAAAACTGTGAAGGGTGGGACAAAGGGACGCCGTTTCGAGACGAAAGGGGGAAAGACCAGCCTGCTTGCCTTTGAGGCGAAAAGGGAACCAGGTGATCATGAAACCGCTGATGTTCCGTGTGCCGCCAAGACCGGGTGCTTCCTGAAAGGAGGGGAAGGGGAAGGATCGGATGACCTCCCATGGAGGGAAAAACAACACCATAACTAGGAGAAAGGAGATGAACACCTTCGCACAGAGGAGAGGGCGTGTAAAAGGGCCTCGGATCTGCTTAGAAAGGAGGGGAAAGGGGCTCTCTGCCCCCACTATGAGGGGAAAACCTCAGTTCGCTCAAAGGAAGGGGGTCGTCCCTTCGGATAAGAGGAAGGATCCTCTCAACTATGAGGGAAAGCGCTGAGAAAAGGAAGAGTCGTCACGCCGCCTTTGCAGAAAAGGCCCCTCCTTTATGACATGAAGACAAATTGGTCTTTTCTCTTGCCGGGAAGAGACTTCACTTCGGCTGAGGCGCTGCAAAAAAAAGGGGGGGGGATGGGCCGACCGTAATGTGGGCCAGCAGGGAACCTGTTGCGTCCTTTGGACGTAGGAAAAGACAGAAGTTCGTTCTTTCTTGACTTGAAGGAAGAGAAAGAAAAGGGAGGGTACTTCAAGAATACGGTAGAGAAGGAAGAAGAAACAGAGAAGGGTGATTGATAAAGTCGGTGGCCTTGTGAAGGAGCGGACCCCAGCCTCCTCACAAGCAGAAAGGGGAGAAAAGAATACTACTTTCGCCGCAAAAAAAACGGGGTGTGCTTTGCCGCGGGGAAAACGGTGCATCCTATCACCGAGCTTTGAGAGGGAACGGGGGAAGATCTCTCTAGCTCCGCAAGGGGGGAGAGGGTGATGCAAAAAAAGGCGTCCGCACAGGAGAACCCAGGGTTAGTTCCTGCGAAAGGGGAGGGGAGGGGGGAGGGGGACGTCGCAGCATTCTGCGTGTGAGAGGGGGTCAAAGCACAGTGCATCAATCCCAAGGGAACGTCACCAGCCACCGGATCTGCGGACGGGAAACCGGGCAAAAACCACTTCTCTACATTATCTTGAAAGGAAAAGAAAAAAGGGAATATCCACGCACGACCGACCGAGAAAAGAAGATCTGATGGGTGAACCTACCGGGGAAATCGGTGGGATAGAGGGCGAAGCATTTTTTACAAGGGTCTGGGGGGGAAGAAAAAGGGCCGAAGGTGAGATTCCCACCCGAGGAGAAAAGGAAAGCACCCGCCTGATGCCCAATACCGGAGCGGCCTTCACGACGTCTAAGGAGGCTGTTTGGAAGGAAAAAGGAGATAGCGCCATCTGGGAAAAAGAGAGACCATCATAGTTGAGTGCGGAGTTACCTTTAATCCAAGGGGGGAAAGGGGCCGCCGGACTACAACCGAAGAAAGAGGGACTTTAAAAATTCAGAGAGCATTGCCGGGAAGGAACGAGCTCCTCTTCCATGTGCTATAAAGAAAAGAAAAAAGATCATAAGAAGAAAAAACTATTCTGATCTGTATGAAGAGTGTCTGTTTTCTGTCACCAAAAAAGGCTCGCCATGGAGGGGAGACCGTAAATGCAGCAAGAAGCCCAGACCCATGGAAGAAGAAAACAAAGAACATACGGCAAAAAAAAAGGTGACAAATTGATCACCTGGAGGAGGAAGAAAGAAATTCAAGCATGCTGGGAGGGTTACCTCAGGGGGGAACCGGGGACCCTGTTCTTGGCAAAAAGAAGAAAACTTCCCGCAATGTCCGGAAGAAAAGGGGGGAGCCGACGCCAAGCCCCGCAGAAAAAGCCAAGAGCTCGCTCGTGGTCGGAACCCGACAGCAGAAAGAGGGGAGGGGGAGGGGAGGGCACGCCTGCCCCCTAATCTGAGAAAAAAACGAAGAGGCTCAAGATCCGTCAAGAAGGGGAGAGGGGGAAGGGTGCTACTCCAGGAGAGAAAGAAAAAGGGTTCCATGCGGTTGGCAGGGAGGCGAGAGATCTTTCAAGTTTGGTCAGCTGAGAGGGGGGATAGGGACGAGGGCACACTCGCAAAAAAAAGGGTGAACTGCTGCTACAGGCGGAAATTGTGGACGAGAGGACCCCTTTCTTTTGTACCCACGGACAGAGGGAATTGGCCCGGCCGCGGGAAAGAAAGACGTCAGGACCACGCCAAAAAGCCTCGCCAAGCTGTGGAGAATATACTAAATCCAGAGAAAAAAGAACTGCCGCTGATAGAAAGGGGACCAAACTTCACTGAATATCCGGAGAGGCTGCGAGGGGAACGACGTCCATCCGGCCTCAAACAGGAGGTGCTACGTAAAGAACCGACAGTCTGAGAAGGATGCGATTCCCTCCCAAAAAAAGATTCAATGATGGACGGGAGGGGACCGCGAATCCCCTTGGAAACAGAGGGAAGGGGGGAAAGTGATGGTGGTATCATGGAAGGGAAGGAGGAGACCCGCAAAAGGGGAAAAAAACAGTAATTGTTGTGGAGCACGAGGGACACCCGCTGTCATTCTGCCCCTACGGGGGGTCCCCCCACCCAACAATTAAGAAGGAGACGTCGGCCCTTGGCGGGGTGACGCAACGAAAGCCTTGAGGTCCAGCAAAGGAAAAAAAAGGAAAAAGGAGAAGAACTGCGCTGTTTGGGGGAAGGAGAAAGACCATCCCAATTATCGGAAGCGCCATTCGCTGATGGCTGGCAAACAGAAGGCTGAGTTGGTACCCTCTGCTGGCGGGAAAGGGAAAGGAAGACGTCGTCTCCGACCTTTTCGGGAAAAAAACAGAAAAAGCCACAACGATCGCCAACTGCTAGATACTGGTGGGGGGACACCCACTAGGGAGAAGGGAGAGGGGTTGATTCAGGCTGTCGGGAGAAAAAAGGGCCGTGGGGAACAATCATGCCGCTGCATTGCGGGAAGCATGCAGTTCATTAATCGAAAAAGTGTCCTAAGGGGAAAAAAGCCTCCAACCAATGCAAGGCCTCCATCTCCGGAGAGAGAAAAAAAAACAACTTATTTTATAAAGAGGAGAGGGGAAAGGAAAGGGGTGCGCAGACTTTTTTGGAGGGAATCATTCACCCTTTTTCTGATAATGAAGTCGGCACTCAATTTCAGGCGGCAGAAGGGGGGAAAGCGCCACTTCATCGGAGAAAAAAAAGAAAACAGGATCATTTATCCCTCTGGGGGGAAGGAATCTGTAGATCAGTGTCTTATATACTGTTGGATTACCAAATTCGAGAAGAAGGGGGAGAGAAGATCGTCCATCGCGTCAAAGGAAAAAGGAAGACCGCCGCCTCGCCTCAGAAAGAATCATTGTTATTTTTGACTGTATGAAGGGTATGAAACGCGGGTTTCCTATCTCTTTGATCAGGGGGGGAAGGGAAAAGGGTCGGGCGCTGCCCAAAAAGGACGACGGCCCTTGGAACAAGAGAGAAAACAGGAGGGGCGACTGCAGAGGGGCCGGGTTCACCACAATTAAAAATGGGGAAAGGGGGGGAGAAAAAGGTTGGCCGGTCCGTGCAGAGAAAGGGAGAGACCACCATTCGGCGGCTTTAAAGTTAAGGGGTGACCTCCCGGAAAGAAGGGAGGTGTGCAGTGGGGGGTCGCAGGCTGAAATGGTAGTTGATTGGCGGAGAAAGAAATTCTGGAAAACACGCCGATTGACGAGGGAGGGGCGGCAGCCTCTCCGATAGAAAAAGATGGCTGACCTCGACGGCGCTTTGTGAAGAGGATAGGCCTCGGCAGCGCGAACAGCGGAGAAAGAGGTGGCAGGAAGAAACGCTGGCGAGGTCCGCGGCGAAAGGGGACAGTGTTACAAATAAGCAGGGGGGGAGGAAAAGAGACGGATGTCTTCCACAAATGGAAGAATCGCAGCGATGTAGCCGCCGGGGGAGCGAGTGTGCCCTCAAAACAAGCGAAACCTTCCCGCTCGGAGAAGAGGAAAAAAGAACCAGACATGCCAACCGCATGGGACGCAGAAAAGGGAAATTGCGTGGTACTTGTCCGCAGGGGAAGGGAGGCGAGATGTCTGCTCCCTCGAAGGACGACAAGCTCTCAGGAGGGGGGGGGGGATTCGGGTCGGCGTCTCAGAAAAAAAAAAGGGGGTCCGTTGGGGCGGAAAGCGACCCCTCGCGAGTCGTGGGTGAAGGCGGGGTTCTTTGCGTCGGGAAGAAAAAAACGGAGGGTCCGGACCTTGCGGGAAAGAAGTATGGTTGACAACGAAAAGGAAGCCTGAGTTAACCAACAGAAAAATTGCGATTCTCGCCAGTTAAGAAGAAAGGAATGGCACCGGGCTGGGAAAAAAGGGCAGTGTGCCGAAGGGCTTGGGCTGCCTAAGTGAGAACACCCCCAAAAAAGGGGGATAGTCGTTGTACGACAAAAAAAAAAAAAAGGACGGGGCGCAGATAGTAGGGAAAACCGTCGAGGGGATGCGGTAGCGCCCCTGGAAGGACTACGGCATCTCTAACCCCCTCATGGAGGGGAAGAAAAGAAAAATTCGGGGTAGTCCGGTCAGGAAAGGCCACCGTTGGATTCAGCGAAAAATGCGCGCCTTCCGCGCGTCTAAGAGGAAATGACAAGAACGCCTTTGCAGACGAGGACGGAAAGGAGAAAAGAAGGGTAAGGTCCAGGAAGGCGGGTGCCTGCGCGTGCAAAGGAAAAAATAAACTTCGGCGAAGGCGAGGCAAAAAAAAAAAAAAGGGGGCAAAATGCTGCCGAAAGGAAAGGGGAAAAAAAAAAAGGAAGATAGAACTGTTCGGCTTTTGGCGTAGGGGGCGTCTTGCGGTCGTTCGTGAACGGGAGGAGAGGAAAGACGGGGGACTTCAAGAATACTGTAGAGAAGGGGAAAAAAGGAAAAAGGGGGAGTTCGTCATGCCCCAGGACGCAGAAGGAGGCGGGTTGATTCCACGGAGAGCAGGTCTACTCCAACGAGGACTGAGGAAAGTGGCGGAACTCAACAACGGTGGGGGAGGGAAAAAAGGGGCTCGGCGTGCATCCTATCACCAGAGAGA
>Ga0179593_1481047_pt1 | contig 14722 bp, 16 predicted proteins | sample CZODoug2_1_08_16_FD_185931 | JGI IMG/M metagenome (GOLD analysis project Ga0179593, IMG submission 185931) | Vadose zone soil fungal communities from Angelo Coast Range Reserve, California, USA - CZODoug2_1_08_16fungal (PacBio error correction) | ecosystem: Environmental > Terrestrial > Soil >...
ACAAAGGGGAAATAAAAACGTAAAGTACTAAAAAAGTAAGACTCCGAGAACTGCTGCATGACAGGGAGACATAAGAAAAGGAAAGGAGGGGGGGAAAAAAAAGTCTGTTGTATGTAACGCAGTATACCCTCTAGGTGCCGCCAGTCGGGCATTCTCTCCTGCGCCAAAAAAAAAGGAAAAAGACGAGTCTCGGAAAAAGGGGGGAGGAGGGGGAGAGAGACCCATTAAGATCCGAGCTGAGTGCCTAAATATTTTGTATATCGGTCCGACTGACGCATCAATCAATACTTCGATCCCGGAGGACCCCAAGAGCGAAGGGGCCCGAACGCAAGAGTAATGATCATTAAGGGAAGTGCACGTTTAAATTTCAGGCTCAAAAATGGAAAAAGAACCTAGAGGGGGAAGTACTAAAAAGCCCCCATATTTTCGCTGCTCCGAATAACATTCCAAGTAAACGTCACAAACAGAGGGAGAGAGAAACCCAAAAAATGTATGGGCGGCCGTCCGAGTCCTTATACCGACATAACAAAAAAGACAGGGACGGGCTCACTGCCCACGCAAGCTAAGGGGCCGATGCAAAACACAATATGCCGCCGAAAAAAAAAAACAATAAAGGACTATAAAAAAAGACAAAGTCTTAGGCATATAAAAATAAATACTTAACCATCATTGACATGAACTATACTCGATTTCCCAGCAATTGGACAAGGAACGACCGCATCGATATATTTCTCCAACACTAAAAACCAAAGAGGAAATAACCATGTCTTGGGGCCTATATCGCCATCCGGTATTAAACGTGGCGCGCATCAGAAAGTCAAATAAAAGAAAATAGCATGTGTGGTGGGGGGGGGGAAGAGAGGCCTGTGAAAATTAAGAGTGCTGTATATGCGAAACGATTCATTCACAATGTTAATAATGGAAGAAGAAGAGAAGAATTTGAAAAACGTCGGATAGACAATACATGTTAAGTGAGGCTGTCATGCTAACCTCAGTATTAATCCAACTCCTTAGGGAGAAGGAAAAAAAAGTAAAAGATTAGATAGGGAGGGAAATGTGAAGAAATAACTGGGGGGGGCAGGAACAAGTAACTTTGTGCCTGATACGTTTGAGCAATATATGCCTTTGCAGGAGGTTGGGGGAAAGAAGGGGGGAAAAAGAAAAAAAAGGGGGGGGGCGTGCAAAGAAAGAGCGACACCCCGTATTAAGCTCACGGGGCAAAAATGATGATGTTTCTCGAAATGGAATGGGGGAAGAAGTCTCGCAAGCCGTTCTATGCCACCCACTCATGGTTAATGCCTGATGGGAGTTATGATCAAGGGGGGGGGACGTTTCTCAGGGGGAAAAAGGGGTTAAGCGTGTGGGGCTGCAGGGGCTTTTGCTTGTGGCTGTAGGGCGGCCGGAGATTTGACTTTCGGAGGGGGGGATTTATTTGTTGCGTAAGGGGAAAGGGGGGATTGGGGAAGGGACCTGGAGGGTATATTAATTTGCCGGCGTACAGGGAAGAGGTCGACGGACCTATAGGTTTTGGAGAAGAAAGAAGGAAATGGATAGGGGGGGAAGTGAGTTTAGGTTAAGGTGTCGATAGAAAGCGATGTCGCGTTAGAGATGATTTTGGTCTCAATGCACTTGCAGAAAAGAAGGAAGGGATGGGGGGGAGGGTTTACAGTTGGTCCTCTGGAGGAGTCACTGGACAGGAAGTAAAAGTACGGGATGTGGCGCGTGAAATCTAGAACGTCGTACGCTAGAAAGCAGCCTACTTCTTCGCGGGACTTGCCGGATGGTCAAAGGTCTCAAGGGGAACCACTTCGACTGGGTGCTTCATTCTACGGGAGAGAAAAAATTCGCTCTTCTCTTCTCTGGGGGGGAAATAGAGAGAAAAGGAAGTTATCGCGAATTGAAGGGGGGGGGCAGACGAGGCGTCTGCTGGCGCAAAGGCCCACTGCATTTCCCATTAAATGCTTTAAGGGGGGGGGGAGTAGGGGCTTCGAGAGAGGGGGGGGGGGATGTGGGGGGGGTTTATGTCTGGGGGGGGGGGGGGGGGGGGGGGGGTTGGTGTGGCTGTAGGGGGGGGGGGGGGGGGGGGGTTGTGGGGTTGGGAGGGGGAGCGTGGTGTGGGAGGATATGGTGAGGTCTTATGGGGGAGGGGGGTGGGGGGGGGGGGGGGGGGGGGCTCCGTTCTTATCTCCCTTGCAACCGTAAACTTCTCTCTTCCCTCAGGGCTACTAGGCAAGGAGCGCCATGAGGACGCCTTAACAGTGAGGGGACGGGGTTCAATTTATAGCACATAAGGCTTATTGCGCTCGAGATGTTGTTTCTAGCGTTGTGACGGAAAACGTATACATATAATCAAATCGTGCAGGAAGGCGCGGCCAAGCAATTTCTAAAAGGAAGAACTGAGGGAGAACAGGAAAAAAGAAAGAAATACGGACTGAAAAGAGAGTCCACGACGAGGGCCTGACAAGAGTGATCCGAGATGCCATCGACACACCACACCAAAAACGGCCATAATATAGCCACAGCAACGCAAAAGTGGGGAGGGGGGAAAGAGAACTTGAGGGTACTCTAAACTAGCCGGGATGAGCTGCAAATATTAACCACGATAAGACGCATTTCTATGGGCCTTCAGAAGGAAGCTGAGCTACAGGGAAAAAGAGGGAGTGAATGATTATCTCGGACAACCGACCATAGCCATACACCTATTATGAGCGGCCGATGAACCTTTTTGAGAAGTCCTAAACGCGGGAAAGGGGGGAGGAAAAAAAAAGGGGGAGGGAAGGGGGGAATCAACGGTAAAGGACTCGAATCTATGGAGAAGCGCTGTCATCGATGTATCTTCAAAGGTAGGCGATAATCTGGTGAGGGCAAAACGCGCGTCGGGGGGGCGTTTGGCCTCGAAACAACTCAAGGGGGAGAGGGGGGTACAAAATTCGGGGGGGGAGTCTCTCGATAAAGTCAAATGAGTGGACCTTCTCTTTCTACCACAATTAGGAAGATTAAAGAGGAAAGAGATTTAATAATCACCACGTCCAGATAGCGAACCATAGTCAGCACAAAAAATAGAGCAGGAAGAATAGCTAATCGGTCTCTGGCTCAGTTTGAGGTAGAGGGAGGAAAAAAAAAAAGGAGAAAAAGGAGTTGACTAGAGAAGACACATGAATCAGCATGAAAATCTTGTCCGAATCCCATTGCGAGCAAATATGTTTGCAAGAGGGAATCCTCGGTCGTACGGTGTTGGATTGCTTTGAGACTAAAACGATGTCAGGGGGGGGAGGGGGAGGGGGGCATATGACCTCATATGACAAAAAAACCCAACAACACCCAACCTCAGCACTTCGAGGATTAGGAAAACGAGCGAGCAGCCAACTCTTCTCTACATATTGGCCTAACTTACCTCAGCAAAGGGAAAAATATCTTCAAGGAGAAGAAGAGATTTGATCTCGAATACTCGGAGAGGCGTTAAACTGAGTTCGGCTAACAGGAGCCTTCCTATGCAAAGGGCGACGAGGTAAACCGGCCTCTATTTCTCTATGGCCTTGTCGTTCCCAATCGGGAGGAAGGAAAGCCAGGATTATCAAGGAGAAATGGGGAGACTTCTGTTTAGGAAATGCGGAGGATAGCGCTAGGATAACAGAAATTGGCTGGGTGATTTGACCAGAAGGGGAGAATAAGAAAAGAGTCGTTCTGGAGGTCTGGGGGGGGGGAGCAGTAGGTGCCGGTTAAGCGAATATACGTGAATTGGGAGTTTTTCGCGAACATAGAATAATGGTGTCGTCGACTGACTCTGACGGCCTGTGTCACACTTTGTGTGGGACGCACGTTTGGAAGGGCTAAAAAGGGAAAAAAAAACTAAACCGTTCCAGGAGAAAGTTCACGTCGGCACCATGTACCTTGTGGTCGATGCCTGAGGGCAATTTCTGCGCTTACCAGTAGCGTTGCGACGGAGGACTTAAAGATACCATAGGAGCTTCTCGACATGAAGGAAGCGGATGCCTGGGGGAAGACCAAGGGGAAGCAAGAGTCAGTCTGCCCCAGGGATCGCCACAGAAGACACAAAGACAACACCGGAGTACCGCAGGCGATAAGCTAGTAAAGCGGATAAAAGCATTGGTCCTAGGGGGCTACTTAAAACAGAGGGGGAAGAGGCAGGGGACGATGGAAGAGGGCCCGAGGGATTAAAGGGATTAGCCAGGAATATAATTATCGGTATGTCTTCGCAACCAAGCCAGCATGTCTAAGGGAGGAGCTCTTACATCTCCTTCTCTCTATACTTCAGGTCGCATAGAAAGAAAGAGGGAATCCCGAGAAAGACATATTAGGTAATACCAGGAAGTTGATTCCGCAACCTAGGCTATGTATGTCCGTTGGAAACATACGAATCTCGTCAGATATGAGTTCATGACAAAGAAACGAGATCACATTTTTGAGGGATGAAAAAGGGGGTACTTGCAGGCTCAAAGGAGAAAAATCGGCATATCGCAAGACGAGCCAAGATTCGATGTCCCGACAAAAAGAACGGAAAAAAGAAAAAAAACAAATACAGAGCAACATCCTTACGGCACTCAGAAGGCAATGCCTCTCGGCATAAGCTATCCAAAGCCAGGAAAAAGGTAAAGCCTAAGTTTGTTGTCGGCGGACGCCGTCAGGCAACTCTCCCTAATTCATTCCCGAAAAAAAATGGCCCTCAAGAAAAAAGAACAGAAAAAGGTCGATGGAAGGGAAAAAGTATCAAATTCGAATCCTCCTCATATCTACAAAAAAAAGAGGCAGACAAATTCTTACAAACGCGATTTCACTAAATTCAAGAGAACAATTCGTTGATATGGAAGGAGGGGAGAACCGAAAGAGTCAACAAGGCAGCCGTAGAAACAAATTGGGAACCGTTCACTTCTGGGCGGTCGAATTGTGTCCACTTGAATCCTCTCACAAAATCATCGGTTTAGTGGTGGGGGGTGACACTTGAGACTGAGCGTTGTTGTACGCCCCGAGAATGGGAACCAGGGAGGAAAAATGGGGGCCTGCACATAATAATATAAGAAAAAAGAGCCATCCTAAGCAAACCTGAATAGAAGGGGGTGACAAAAGAGGTATAATGGAGCTGCATCCACACTTGCAGCAACATGCTCTCAACAAAAAAGGTGAAACCGAGGAGATGTGGCAAGAGTGTGGAGGGGAAAAAAAACTTGTTGAAACAATAAGGTGACAGTTCTAGACGGGGTTTTACAATATAGAGCGCTCTCCAGATCCCACTGCGTACTCACTGGGGGGGAAGAGGTCCGGCAATAAAAAAAGGAAGAACAAGGAATAAAACTTTCAACACCAAAGTGATAGGAAGAGAAGCCTGAACAGGGAAAAAAAAACGGGGTGGTAACCTATGCTTTAGCTGGAAGTGAAGGGTGTGGTCCGAATAATCCCAATGGGGTTTGCAAGGGATGGAATATTGGGGGAAAAAGGGAGGGGAAGCTGGAGGAGGATGTGGGGTGTTGGGGTCCTGCTTCGGACTCTTTCAGGGTTATGACGGCGGATTGGGGGGAGAATTTGGGGGGAGGCTTTGGGGGGGTTTGGACGGAGGACGATGGGTGTGAGGAGACGGGACCCTTACTCTAAAAATCGAGAGCTAGCCCATGTTTTTGTTATTCTGTAAAAGATAGTGGAGAGGGTTAGGGGGTTGCGCCGGGGGGACGAAAAGAGACGACAGGACATTAGTGGTGTTTTCAGGAGCGGGCTGATGGTGGGGGGGGGGGAGCGATATGGGGGGAAGAAAGCGGGATCAAGGAATACCGGTTATGGGTCGGGTCAAAGGGGCCTGATTTCGAGGAAGATAGGCAGGGTGGAGGAGGAAGGGGACATAAAACACGGGGTATCACAACACCTCGAGGCCTCGGGTGCAGCTCCCAACCCAATCCCTCCAAAACAAACCAAACAGCAAAAAAAAAAAAAAAAAAGCATCGCTTTGTTCAGAGGTACGTATAGGTGGTATAGCTAACCGGTCGGATATTGTAGAGGGAGGGTAAGTGCCAGGAAATGAGGGGGGGGGGGGGGGGAAGCGAAAGGAAAAAGGAGCGGAGGTCAAAATGGCAAGCAGTTTCCCGCAGGAGGGTCTTTGGACAAGCTGATCATTAATGTCACCGTGGGGGCGTGGAGAAGCAGTCCTCCGGAAAAGGTTGGAAGGGGGGGAAAGAGGGGGAAGGGATCAAGAGGGAGGGCAGAGTTGGAAGGGAGATTCCCTAAGGGGGCCGTCGCTGTAGTGGCCAGGTCGCAAGAACAAATAATGGAGGGGGGTGGTAGACCAGGGATGGGGTACCAAGGTCTAAGAGGCTGAACAACTTGGCTGAAACGCGTGACTCGGAAAAAGGGGGAGAGAGAAGCCGTAGAAAAAGGACGGTCGACGTAGGGGCTTAAAATTTCCTATCCTGGGGCCAAATGACGGGAACAAGCCGCTAGTGCAGGAGAAAGGGGCAATGAACCGTAAAGTTCGGGGCAGGGGAGGAAAAAAGGAAGGAGGAAGGGAGGGAAAAAAACGTGTCGTTTAGTCCAGTGAGAGAAAAGACTCAATAATTGCACGTACGGCAGGCGACCATCTCGTCAGTGAATTCCTGGGAAGGGGGTATGGGGGACTGAGGCGGGGTCGCTATTTCAGAAGTGAAGTTAAAAAATACACAAAACTTTTACCACCTAACACAGTTTCACCGTGCATGTAATAGGCGCCGACACTAGCATGGAGAGGAGCATGCTCTTATATCGAAGACTACCAACACTGCTAGGAGGAACAGGAGTATTATCTAAGGAAAAGAGGCTCGCGCTGCGATCTATATCCAGGTTACCTAAGCATGAAAGCAGATGGTACACTGTCAGTGGGCGGCTGAAAAACTGTTTCAGCATTTTACACGAAAGAAGAGGGGTTCCAGGGACCAGACCTCGAAGGGGGGGGGGAATGAGTGGGGAGGGGGGAAACGGCTGTCATCGGAAGGGCGTATGGGGGGGTCCGGGGAGGTGGTATTTTAAAAAAAGTTCTGAGGAAAAACGTCGATCCTTATGGCCTAATGGTAGGGAAAAAGAGGTCTGATCTCTTCTAAAAATGGAAAGCCAGCAAAAATCGCGGGGGGCAATCAGACAGGTGTAGTGTCAGTGTCACTCTTAGGTACATTGCTTGAAGGAGAAGAGAGAAAAGCACAACAAAAGAGGGGGAAAAAAGAGATATCAGACAAAAGAAATCCAAAGCAGCAACCATTCTACACAAAACAAAAATGGAGGGACGGGCTCACTGCGAGTTGCACTGGCCGATAAAAAAAAAACTCCCCGTGGGTGGAAGTCTGCCCTGAGGAATATCAGCGTGTCAAAAGAGATCAAACGACTTAGTCAGGAGAGGTGGGCCCAATATGCAGCGAGAAGAATAGACAAAAGAATTCCCCAAGAATATTAGTTTAAGCCCAAAAGTAAGAAGGTAGCGGAAAGGCGCATGGCTCACTAGCACTCAAATTCTCCTGGACGGAGATGGGAAAAAGGGACGCAAAGCCCTTTGCTCAACCCGGTGTAGCCAACTGGCGTCTCACTTGTGGGGTAGACTCTTCCTGGGGGAATTAATTACAGGCAAAACAGGGTGGAATGGGGATTTCCAGCATAGGTTCTAAACGGATTTGGAGGGCCAGCAGCAGGGGGAAAAGGCGAAGGAAAGGCGAATGGAAAGGGAACTAGCATTGATAAGATTTTTAAGGGAAAATTCTGTGCGGCTTTGATTCGAATTGTCATGACAAGTCCATACAAGAACGTTCTCCGCAGAACGAGTCGGAGGGAGCACCGTGGGCTCAGATTTTCCCTAACATATTCTTGCTTGCTAACAGAAGGACCAAAGTACCAAACCTTCGTAAGAAAAAGGTAAACAACTTGAAAAAAAGCAAGGCCGAATCGCACAAATCCAACTTACGCCGCTATAGAAGGGCGGAAAAGGGAATTGCGGGGGGTCGGATGGAAAGCCGCTCGGGGGAGAACTCGTCGGGGGAAAAAAAGGAAAAAAATCCAGAGGGGGGCTCAAAGAGCAGAAGTAGAAGCTGATCTAGAAAGAAACCAATGTGTTTTCTCAACTTCAAAACTCAGCACCGCCGCCACGGAACCAGGAGCGGGGGGGCCGTTGTCATACCTTGTAATCTGGCGCCTCACCCCAGGGCGTTCACGAAACCATCCGAGGATGAGAAGAGAGGGGAAGACGTCAAGCAAGAAGGAAAGAAGACTCATAGACAAACTCAGAGACTGACTTCTTCACCAACCGCGCGCAAAGAAGGTATCAGGAAACACGTAGAAAACCATCTTTGGGGAACTTCTCGCCAAGACCATCAAGGTCTCCGGAAAATTTTGTCATCCCGAAAAAACCGCCAGGGGAAAAAAAAAGGAAAAAAAGAAAGGGGCGAAAAGGTCAAAAAAACACCTAATGGAATTAGAGCCTTTCGCCTAAAGTCACCGCAATGTCGAGCTACGTCAGAGAAGGACGCCATCAAAAATCTGGAAAAATCTTAACAGCAACCTGGTCGACCGCCATCAATTGCACGCATGGGTACGTATCTACTTCAAGAGAAAAAAAAACGTGGACAGGAAATTCGGGTGGCCCCGGAAGAAAAGGATTCAAAGGAGGAAACAGTCACTCCCCTAGGGGGGGGGGGTTACTACTAAAAGTTAAGGTAATAGGAGCTTGAACAAGGAGGAGGGAAACTGAAAGCATAGATATTGGTCAAAAGTATTGAAGAGGGTGATCCAGGAGCTGGAGAGACACTTTACCAGGAAAGAGAGCTAAAAAACAAAAAAAGGAGGAAAGGAAAAAAGAAGAGTTACGGGGGGGTGAAGAGACAAAGGGAAGGGAGGAGGGATAGCTGGGGACAGGGAACGTACGAAAACATGAAACGGGGGTGTCAATAGATGCGTCAAGAAAAAAAGAACAGGGGATGCAATATTTACAAAAAAAAAAGGGAAGAGGGGAGGTGAAGGAAATGGGAAATTTAAGGGAAGGATCCTCGACCAAGATACGATGTTGTAATGACGGATTAGGGTTGGGGAGAAACTAAGGGGGAAGTTCATGTCTGACGATGGGAGGGGGGGGGGGGTGCAGGGGTTCTGTTGGAGGTGGGGGGCTGCGCGACGGTCTCGGGAAGGTCGTTCAAATGGAAGCTTTGGGGGGGATGGATTAGGGTGCGAGGGCGCTTCCGCCAGGTTGAATGGGACGAGGAGTAGACCTGGGTAGCCAGGTAGGGGGGGGGGGGGAGAAGGATTGAGAGGTGGCGCAGGGGTGGCTCAAAAAGGGACATTGGAGGGGGGGTGTTCGGCGCGGAAGAGGATGTTTCGTTGGGGGGGGAAATGGCTTCAGGAGAGCGTATCCCAAGGTTGGGATGGGGTAGTGGGGAACGACACGGGAAAAATAGGTCGGAGAAGGTAGTTTCTAAAAAAAGTGGTCAAAGGGTGTTAAGGGGCTTAGGACGGAGGAGAGAAAAGTGGGGGTGAAGACCGGGCCGCGGGGGGGGGTGGACTTTTCTAAAGAACAGAGCGGATTCCTAACTACCGAAGAAGGGGGCCCAAGAAAAAGAGATGCGGGTAGGCAGACTTCACTATCGGGGAGTAATAATGTTGACTGGGTTTAGGGAAGGATAGGCATGGCGGGGGGGATTGAAAGCCAGGAGAGGAAACATGCTTAAATCACGAAACGCGGCAGGGGTGAAGTTGACGGGGGAAAGGAAAAAAAGGTCACAAAGGAAGAGTAAAAAGAAGAGATAAAGCATTTCGAAAAGCAAATAGGAAACCTAACCAAAGGGGCCGGACAGATGTCTTAATCCACCTTTGGGGGACCGGGGGAAAAAAAAAAAAAACGGTAAGGACAAAAGGAGAGAAGCCGGATTAGCCTGCAAGAGTATGCAAGACATTACCGCGCCGGGCTCTAGACTAAAGTTGGGGGAAGAAAAAGGCCACTGAGGATGAAGAAGGGACAGGGGGGAGATAAAAAAGGAAGGCCTTTGAAGGAATCGGCCGACAAGGGGAAGAAAGGGGGGAATCGGAGACGGCAGCCAGCAAAACACGAGTATTTGGGGAAAAGCGACGGTTCCACGCCTGGGGAAATCAAGAAGGGGTCTGAGGGAAGGAAAGGTCAGGAGAGAGGGTTGGGGTAGGGTGTGGTAGCTTCTTGAAGTGTTGGGGGTCACTGGAAGGCTCCGCGGGGAGTTTGGAGGGAGGGGGGTGGGAGAAAACCATGGTTAGGCCGGGGGTGGACACGGATATCTCGCAACACACAAAAGGGAGGAGACAGATAAAAAAAAGCCAAAAAAAGGAGCAAACACTGAACGAAAAAGGAAAGGGCTGCCCCGCGCAGGTGAACGGGCTGAAATCGAGACTCGGTTTGAAGACGAAACCGGGGACAAAGAAGAAGTGCATTAAAAAAGGGGCAAAGAACCTGGGGTGAAAAAGAGTTGCCAAAGGAAAGAAAGGGAGGTAAGTGCGGAGGGCCGGAAAAGGATCAAAAAGGGCACTAAGTTGTAAGCAAGCAAAAGAGGGGAAGAAAATATAATCGTAAGCCCGCAGCTCAATCCGACAGAAGGGGGCGGAACGAAAAAACATGTCGAAAACAAAAACGAAGGAGAGGGGGGAATTCAAGTCGTGGGAAGAGAGTGGAGGCACTCCCAAATCGTAACTAAATTGGGTTGCTCAAAAAAAAGTATTGCAGCAAAACCGCAACACAGGGGTTGGGGGGGGGGGGGGGGGAAAGTGCAACATCTTAGGAAACAGAGTGAAAAAAACGTTGACCCCCGCCGGTTTCGAACGACTAGAATAGAGGGGGCATCTGAGAAGAATATCGAGTGAAATTTTGAGAAAAGGAAGACGGGGTTCGGGACCCGTCACGTACGCAAACCAAAGGTGCAAAAAGCACCTTTCCGGACGCCGGCGTAAAGGGGGAGGCAGTCAATAGATCAAAAGCCCCCGTCCGAGTCAAAGTAAAAAAAAACGAAAACCACCGGCCAAAAGCAACTTACCCGCTGGGTAAAAGATGAAAAGGGGGTAAAGGGAGGGGGGGTTGTGGGGACGCGCCAGGAAAGGAAAGGACTCGGGAGGAAAAAACAATTAACGGCAAAAGAAAGAGTGTTTTCCAAAAAAAAGGAAAGAAAGACGCAGATAGGGGGAAAACGTAGAAACCACCGTATAACGGTCACCGGACAACAACAATGATTATCCCATGGAAAAAATCCAAAGTAAGTGAAAAGGGACTCATCCGCTTCCCAGTTCGCTGACAAAGAAAAACCCGAACCGGAGGAAAAGGAAGAAGGATCGAGACAAAGGAAACATTCTCCACAAAACGAAGCTTCACACACTACAAAAGGGCAGAAACCTCTCAGGGGGAAAAAACGGGAACCCAAGAAAAGGGGGGCATTAAAGACGCGGCGCAAGTACCAGGAGCCAGGACGGAAAGCATAGAAACCAACCAAAAAATGGGACGAAAAGACCAAAGCCGGGAAAAACCAAAAATCCCGAAAAAAGAGGAACAAGTCAAACTCCGCACGAAAACTCTGACGCAAAAAAAAGAAGGAAAAAAAAAAACAAATTCTCATACAATCGCAGGGAAAAAGGCCGTCAAAAGTAAGACCAAATAGAGGAAGGCGCCAACACGTCTCGTCGAGCCCTTCGACGTCAAAAAGTAATTTTTGGGGGGGGTTTTTACAGAAAGGGATTGAATTCCTACAGGGGAGGGGGTGAGAACTCTAGACTTCCGGTTCCAGAGTGGAAAAAACATGGGACATATGGGGAAGAGGTCATCTAACCATAACAGTAATCTCCAAGGAGGGAGGGAATAAGTACTGGGTCAAGTGGGTGGCATACAACGGGGAAGGAACAATTGGAAGGGGGGTCAGGACGGGCAATATAGGAGGTTCTCGGGAGGAAGAAGAAGAAATGAATATGGGGCAATTGAGAACAAAAAAGTATAATTAAAAGAAATGATGAAAAAACAATTATAGTTAGAAGGAACGAATAAAGTTCTCTAAAAACGGGTTAAACGAAGAATGTATGTAAGGGGAAGGGGGGCTTGTAAGCAGGGACATGGTGAGGTTTTGGAACACTTGGGGGGTGGTCACCAGAGTCTGGGGGCTTATTTTGCGGTTTCTGGGGTGCTTTGGGCGGAGGAGGGCGGAAGAAGGGAGCGTTTCCGGGATTTGGAAATGTGAGGGGATTGGTGTTTGGCGTTTGCTCTGATTTCGGGTTATGCTTTCGGAAGGAAGGGTGTTTTAATTCCCTGTGTACCGGAGCCTTTCGAGTCGGGGCGCCCTTTTGTGAGGTAGTAATGATACACAGGTGTTGGAAGGTTGCAGAGGGGAAAAGCTAAAAGTTTTCGAGGGAGCTGAAAGTTCAAAAGGTCAAGGTGAATTGGATCCCTTAATGAGAATAATTGTTATGCTGGTACAAGAATGGGGGGAAAGGGGACGGAGTAAGGAGAATGGGGTTGGGTGGTACCCGAAACTGTTTAGTGCGTGCAATTATGGAATATAGAAGAAACTTCGGGAGAGGGAAATAACCTTGGGGGGGAAGTAAATATTGGGAAGGATTATGTGGCAAACGCTTCCGAAAACCACCGAAGGAAAAAAAAAGGTCCCAATCTTTCTATGCGGGAATTTGGGGAAGCCGTCTAGGGAGGAGAAAGGGTTCGTTGTTGAGTGTGGAAGGTACGGGAGAAGGGGGGGAGGGGGGGGGAGGGGGGAAAGTTGGAATCAGAGACGCCATGGTGCTGGACCCTGTAAACAAAAAGGGGGGGGTAGACGGAAAGGAACCGAAAAAGGAGGGGGAAGAAAAAAGGGGCAATCGCAAAATAGGCAAGGGAGAAGAATTCCATATGAAGCATTGACGTAAGAACAAATGGGGGAAATAGAAAAAATAAACACGACGTTTCCTGACAGAGGGACAGAAGTCAACTCATGGGTTAAACTTGGGGTCTCCTAACTGGAGGAGCAAAAAAGAGAGGGGGCGACTCACTGGAGAAAGAGATTAAACGACAGGAAAAAAACCTCACGTTCCGGAGGGGAATAAAAGGAAAGTAGGGGGAGAACACAAATATCGGAGGAGGTATCAGGAAAGGCTCAGGGAATCGCGGAAAAACAGTTTTGGGAACGAGGGAAAGTAATTGTCGGGAAAACGCACGCGCAAAAACCGAGGGGGAAAAAAGGAGCCCGATTCTGCCCTACGGATATGAATGAGGAGGAAGGCGAGGGAAGAAAGTTCAAACCGGTGCGTCGCGGTCAAGCAAAAAAACGCAAGGCTCCTTTTGGACGAGGGGGGTCGAAAATGGGTGCTAGGGGAGGCGGAACCCGGGTGAGAAAGAAACAAACAAGAGGGGGAGAAGATAATGAAAAACAGGAAACCCTGGTAGAAAAAAAAGGATCCAAAAAACTAGAAAGTGACATAAAGACCAAAAAAAAGGGGGTAAGAAGAGGGATAGGAGGATTGCCCAAATGAAAACGGCGCTGTCCGAAATGGGGGTTGAGAATGAAAACGAAAGTATCACAGCCTCCGGAAGGTAGCCGAGGACATTTTGTGACCGCTATCAAATCCTAAAAGAGTAGAGGCCTAAAGTTGAAGCGGGCAGGGGAACTACCGCCGGAATAGAGTGCAGGAGAGAAAGGGAATAGCCAAGGCTTTTTGATTTAACCAGGCAAATGGGGGATCAAAACAACTTGAAACAAAGGGGCGGGGGGGACGGGTAGTGCCCTCCAGGAACGTGGGAAAAATAAAGACTCGTGGCAGGCTCATTAATAGTTGCGTGCATTGATATTAAGACGGTGGTTCAAAGGACCCCGTCCCTTAATGCCCACCGCCTCAAAAAAAAAACCGATTTTCTGGAAAAAAAAAAGGCGACTGGCACCGCCCCAGGAACCCCTCCAGGGAAGTAGGAAAGGAAGGAACGAAATCGAAGATACGGGCCACCGAAGAACCTAATAAATTGAAATCGTGGGAAAAAAAGACCGGGACCGCGAAGAAGGAAAAAATAGGAGGGGGCTAAAGATGAAGAGGGAAGGAACCAAAATCGCCGCCCGGAAATCGCATACCGGAAAGGAAAATCTCTCACATTTCCTCAAGGAAAAAAAATAAAATAAAACCAGGGGAGAAAAGGAATCACAATACCCGTACTGATCGCACTAAAAACCAAAATTTCGGGGAACCATTAGGAGTCATAAGGAAAAGCGGGAAAAAAGCAGCGGTAACTCAAAAACGTCCCGTCAGCAGAAAATACCCTTGAATGGATCAAGGACTCGAACGCAGTCTAAAGAAAAATATTGGAATGAAGAGAAAAACCATTAGTCGACTATCCCCGAATCAAAAAAAAGGAGGCCTCAACCAAAAAGGGGCTCAGACACAATCACATCCAAACTCCGGGAAAACCAGCAGGAAAAACCTCAGTCCGCAGGGGCAAACTAAAAAAAAGTCGCGGCGCCACCAAAAACAACCGAATAACAAGGGCCCACAATTGGGAACCTTCTGTTCCTAACACGTCAAGAACGCATTAGAAAAAACGGGTCTTCGATCAACGTCTCCTACGACCACAAGAGTTTTGGGGGGGGAGACTGTGCGATAGGTTGAGGGGAAAGAAATCGAAATCAGGCGTCACGCCTTTGGCAAAAAAAAAAAAGGGGGGCAATCAATTATTGGAAAATATAGAAAAATCTTAATGATTTGGAAGGAGAGAGAACAAGGGTGACAAAAAGAAAAG
>Ga0179593_1379625_pt1 | contig 14721 bp, 18 predicted proteins | sample CZODoug2_1_08_16_FD_185931 | JGI IMG/M metagenome (GOLD analysis project Ga0179593, IMG submission 185931) | Vadose zone soil fungal communities from Angelo Coast Range Reserve, California, USA - CZODoug2_1_08_16fungal (PacBio error correction) | ecosystem: Environmental > Terrestrial > Soil >...
AAAGCATTAGACCGAGAGGAAGACAGGCATAGGCAGAGGGGGCAAGTGTACGCCGGAAGTATCCCTATCACATTTGCTAGGAAAGTGTCCTGGACCGGATCGAGCAGCGCGACTCTATCGTAATGCTCGGGGAGGGTGAAATGCGAGAAAGAAAGGAGAAAAGTGTCCTCTTCGAATAGGGCCTCGGGGATAGTCGACGAGTATCGTTCCGCGGTAAGGGGGGGCGACAAAAACCGGGAAATCGATGCGACGGTCTCAACCGAAGCACACCGGAGAGGAAAAGCGGGGCGACGAAATGTACACCATCGCGAGAAACGGATAATGCGAGAAAAGGGCCTCTTTCGAAGCAAGCGCGCAAAAAAGGAAATCTGATCATTAGGGGGACAAAAGGTACTAATGTGCTAGTACTCGAATAGGGGTCGAGATGAAAACCGGAGGGTCTTCAAGGGGGGACTACCTAAAACACCGCAATACACTCCTTTCTGAGAGGGATCATGGTACAAGTGTCCGGTCGGAAAGTTACGTGGAAAAGGGGGGCAAAATGAAAGAATCCAGTGGGGGGGCGGAAAAAAAGAGTCGTCACTCTAAGGTTTAGGAGACGGGGATATCGTCATTTAGGGGAGCAGGACATGAACTTTGCGTGAGTCGTTTACGCCGCGGAGGGGGGGGGAGGCACCAAACGTGTGCAGACGGAGAGAGCCAATCACGCGGAGGGAATACTCGTCCTGGAAAAAAGGGCTAATACGAAAGAGAGGGGCAATTGAAAAGAATTTTTTGTCAGAGAGGGGAAAAAGGAGGGGAGGTTGGAAAAAAGGAACCGTAGGCAGCTCCAACGCACCGGAAAGAATTCGGAAGAAAAGGGTGGACAAAACGATTAAAAAAAAACATGGACTGCCTTATCAGATAGGAAGGATAGGAGATTTTAGCGGCAGACCCTGGGAGAGGACCGTGTTGGATCCGTGAACGAACAAAAAAACAGCCCTTCTCGCAGAAGAAGTCGGGAAAAAAACGCACCGGGGCAATTTGTTCAAACGTCCAGGTGGAAAATGAGGTCATTAGCTTTCTCGGATGGGACTACCTGTATGAGGAACCGAAAGAAAGGGAAGATCGGGAGAAGAAGACAGGGGAAATAGACGAAAAATCTCAAAGCTGGGAGAGGGGACCAATTGGTATAATCCATTACATTGGGGGACTGATCCCGTGTGGGGGGGGGAGGTTTTCGTCTTAGGTTGGGAAGGACAATAAAAAAAAAGGGGACCGGTTGACGGGATTATGGGATAGAGTTTAGTAGGAAGAAGACCAAGGACCATTGGCCTACTCCAAGAAAATAACTCGAAAGTGGGGAAGGGTGAGGGAGAGCGGTTGATTTCTCTCGTGGGGGGAAGACAAAAGACTCCAGAGGGAAAAGAGAAAAAAGGGAAAACGCTTCGGAAGAAAGGGTTGTCTCGGGGGGGGAGAGAAGTTCCACGGCGCATGAAAAAAAACTACAAACTCCAAAATGATTTCCTGGAAGTGAGAAGGGTTGCTAGAGGGGGGGCAACGTCCTGAAAAGGGAGAAACGGTCAGAGAAAGAAGCGAACTCAAAAACTTGGCAAGGTGATGCCGCTGGGGGTGGATGTCGCGAGTGGGGAGAAAAGCCAGAAGGGTGACAAAAAAAAAGAAAGACAGGAGGTAGGTGTAAAGGAAAACGCATGGTTTGACAATCGCAAAAAAGCGCAAAGGAGCCAGACGCCACCGTTTCGGCGGGAAGGGAGGGGTGGGCGCGTGATTGGGGGAGCGCTGATTGCGCCAAGGGCAGCCAAGGGAAGCGACAGCGCAAAAAAGAAAGGGGGGGGCGAAGGCCGCCACCTGTCCAGGGGTAAAAAAAAGCCAAGAAGGAGTATGGGTCGGGGGGGGCAAGGTGTGAGCGAGTGTGGGAGAGAGGAAAAAGGACCAAGGGTCAAGGAAAGGGGGGAAGCACGAGCCATTGATCGAAGGGAAGGAGAAATCGAAGGAAAAAATGGAAAGAGGGGTGGGGGGTAACCGCCGATGGGGCAAAAAGGGGAGTACAAGGCGATGGACCAAAAAAGATCTGCTCAAAATTGAACGAAGGAAAATAAAAATTTTTCTGGTGGTCGTGGGCCTCAGAAGGGAAGACTTTTTGTCACAAAAAGGAAACCAACCGTCAGGTCCATGCGGCAGGCAAAGGGGGAAGCGTCCGCAGGGACGAGGCAAGAAGGAGAGGAAGATTGGGCTCAATTCTCGTCTACCATGATAATGTCGGCCAAAAGGTGCTGCGTCGGCTGGTCATAGCGGGAAAAGCAAAACAGGCGAGGAGAGGGAGGAAGAGTAGGAAAAACGGCTCAATCGAAGCGGTCCCAAGGGAGAAAATCAAGGAGTAGAAAGAGGCGGAAGGGTGAGCAAAAAGTCGCCATATACTGGAGGGAGCTACTCGGAGAAGAAGAGATAAACAAGAAAAAACTTAGGAGGAAAAAGAGAAAAGAGGAAAGTCGGCCTGACGGAGCGAGGAGCCTGGTCACGAAAACGTCTAACCTAGCACGTAAGGGGTGCAAAATGACCCTGTACTCAACTGATGCAAAGGGGAGAAAAGACCGAGCGGGAGGGATCCATGTTCTAGGGGGGAGATCGGACAGTAAAACAGAAGCAGAAAAAGGAGACTGTCTATCCCAAAGGGGGAACGAGCAGAAAGGCATAGATATCTGTCTCCATCCTGGGGGTCTTTAAATAAGGGGAGGCGAACCGAGAAGAGGGGAGCGCCGACAGAGGGGGGATAAAGAAAAAGTAGAAGAGAAAGACACAACAAGAAAATTCGGCTGCGGGGATCCAGTGAACGAGAGAAGAGAGGGGGAGGGGGCTCGCTCTGGGACGAGAAAGCGACTAAAACAGAAGGGCCGAGAAAGAAAAAAAGGGGTAAGCTCATTCTATTCCAAATCACCCCTAGGTGGGCCTGGAAGGAGGAGCCTACCTTGAAAAAGGGGGGCATGCGAGAAGGAAGGGAAAAAAAACAGCGAGCAAAACAAGAAAAGGAACACACCTCAATGGCGGAAGGGGGGGAGGACCCCAGAGCAACCTGCAAATGGGTGGAGGGACAGGGGCGTATGCCTTCTGACCTTTTCTTAAGAGAAACAAAATAGGACGAAAAACCCTAGAAGACAATGGCCTCCGGGAGTCTGGGAGTCACGACAGGGGAAAGGGATAGACCCTTCAAAAAAAAAAGAAAGAAAAAATCTGCAAAAGACGAGTGAGGATTTGTAGGAAAACGGTTCTTCTGGCGGCAAACCGAGTGAAAAATAAGCCAGGAAAGGCGAAAAAGGGGTGTGGTGGTCTGGGCAAGGGGGGGAGTAGCCCTTGTCGGCTTTGCGGGGTCAGAGGCTCACAAGAGAGGACAAACACAAGCATCACTAACTACCTAGGGTGGCTAGGGTTGCGTCCCTCTTTCGAGGTATGAGAGGAAAAAGCCTATTAAAAAGAGGACTACCTACCTACGGTAAGCTTTTCAGGTCCCAGGGAGGGGGAGAAGCAAGAGAAAAACTCTGAAAGAACCGGAAAAAAAAACCCTGAAGGGGGGGAGTGGGAAATTGAAGTCGGAAACTTGGCGGTGGAGGAAAGAGGCAAGAACAACGAGAGCAAAAGCTTCCCACAGAAAGAGGGTTTTTTGTGGAGGGTCGGGTTGAAGAAAAAAGAAGAGCAACGCCAAACCAAAATGGAGCAAGGCCAGAAACGGGGGAACAAAATAGGACTGAAAAGCGGAAACCAGTTTTTCTAAACTAGGAAGTGAGCGCCAGGCCGCAGGGGATAAGGGAGAGGCCAAGCGACGGGTTTCGTGCCTGGGGTAGGGGAGAAGAGCAAGTAGACCTATACGGACCGGATTCCATGTGCTTCATCCGGAGCACCACGGAAGGATCAAGGGGAAACGTCATACCCAGAACCGGCTACCGAACCGCGACAGAGGGTCCCGTGTGGGGAGTAACAGGGGGCAACACTTAACGTAAAGGCTTGGGGAAGTTACACCGCGAAGCATTCAGCGCTCACGGAGTTGCCATGTCAGCTGTGATAAACCGAAGAATGAGTCAAAAAGGGTGGGAGGTTGCGGAGGGGATGAAATATTAGATGTCAGGCAACACCTTCGTAATCGCCAAAACAAAGGAAGGGTGTTAGATCGGGGAGTCTTAAGATGAAGGCTAGTAAAAGTCGTTCTTTGGGAGCGAGAACCACGAGATGAAAATGTCAAACTCTTCTAGAGACGAAGGGGAGGTTTGCGGGGGGAGATGCAGAAAAAGAATAAACCGGAGGGATAACGGTAGAGAAGGAATCCAAGGAGAGGAACAACGAGGAGGTCCAATTCAAAAGTTTGAGAGGTCTAAGTGCCTACAGATGAATGAAAACGAATGAGAAATCTGGACGCGGAAAGACAGGGGGGAGAAGCACACATAGAGAAGACAACGAAGGGGTTGTCAATTTTGCCCCATGAAGAGAGAACGTCCTAAAAAAAAGGGGTCCACTTTCTTGACGAAAAGCGCAGATGGGTTTCCTTCGAACATGGCGGAGAAAGGAGAGGAATGTCGTAAGAAATGGGAAGGAGAAAATGAACTTTGAGCGTCTCCGGAGCGCGAGGGGTGGCCGCACGGTATGGGACCGGGGAGGAAGGACAAGGCAAAATACTTGGGGGGGGTTCGAAAATAACTAACCTGCTAGGAACAGGTTGCTCTAACCTTGAGCGCTAAGAGAGTCCGCAAGTTTCCAATGGATCGGAGAGCAGAAACAGTAGGGATGATCGGAAGGAGAGCTCTGAGGCACACGAGGGGCCGTACGGCTCATAACTTGTCTCTTTGATTCGCGCGAGGTCGGGAGGGGAGGAATTCAAGATAAGCGAGAGAAATCTCAACAACAACGGGATAAAGAGAGCTTTCATCCGACTGCATACGAAAATCAGAAGAAGGACGAAATCTAAAACTTAAAGCTCATCCCGAGAACTAGAGACCTTGAACAGAGGGGGTGAATAGAGGGAGATCAGTCTAAAAAATCGCGTGCGGGGTAGTTAGGGAAAACCTAAGGAAAGTCCGCGCGGCGTAGAAAGACCTGATCGGAGGAAGATACATCTTTTAGCGTGTCGGGAAAAAGACCAAGGTTATCTGAAAGGGGAATTGCGCAAGGTCCCAATCACAGGGAACCTGCGCGAAGGCACACCCATGGAGTCTAAAAAGGAAAAAAAAAACACAGAGGTTCGATCGAACGGAGTGCCTGAGAGACAAAAGGTCGGGTAGGTAGATGACACGCTCGACCTTGGAACTAGAAGATATCGCTGGCGGGAGGGACATTGGTAAAAAGGGGAATGGAACTATAAGCTAGAGAGGAAGGTCAAGCAATGATTGATAGAAATCAGGTTAATGTGGCAGAACAGGCTCATGTCACTGAAATTCGGAGGACGGTCAAAATTCCAGTACGCCGTAGTAGGGAGAGGAGAGCGATCCTTCAATAAGAGGGTGGATAAAAAGGAAAAGATATTTTGATAGGGGGAACTAAAACTCAAGGAGGTTTGAACAGGGGGTTCTGAGGAGATCCCCTGAAAAATGAACTGGGAGGGAACTGAAGACGAGAGCAACACCAAAGGGGGAGGCCTGAGGGGGGGGTAGAAAGGAAGGAAACACAATATGGAGTCAGAAAAAAACAGTAATGTCCAGAAGAAAAACAGAGAGAAAGTGAGGGCATGTTGGGGGAGAGGAAAAAAAAATATCAGGGTGGTAACCTCTGAAAACTGGGGGAAACGAGGGGATTGCGAACAGAAAATAAACATAAGAGGACTACGACGGGGAGATGATCCTAAAGCTGAAAACATCGAGGGGGGGGAGTATGATGGCTCCTGGAAGGGTGTGGAAAGCGGAGAAAACGTAAACTAGCCGGGTCGATTAAGGGGTAGGCAATTACTAAAATAAGAAACTCTTCTCTCTGGGGCGTGAGCAGGAGGGCAAGAAAATGGGAAAGTTCAGAGATGCCGGGGGGGGGGGGAACATCGTATAAGCCGAACTACACATTATAGGGATAGGATGGACTCTTGCGAGGGAGAAACCAGACCAGGCAAACACGAAAAAAGAGAGGAACTACGAAATGTATACAGAGGGAAAAAAAGAGGAATTACTAGTTTTCGGGGGCCAACTTGGGGGGAGAAAAAAAAAGGAGCAGGGGCGGAAAAAAAAACAATTGTTGTTTGCGGGGGGATCGTAAATTTGTAGGACAGGCAGACCGAAACAAAGCAGGGGGCCGGGGAGGTGGCAGAAGGGGAACGTCGGTTGTGAAAAAGAATAGGTGGGGAGACAAGCCGCAAACATTGAAGCCTCAAACTGGCCCAACATGGGACCGGGGGGGGAGGAAAGTGGTCCTCGCTTGGGGGGGAGCGTTTTGGTCCTGACAATAGCAAAAAGGAGAAAGAAAAACAAACCGAGTTTCGGGAGGGAACAAGTCTGTGAGAAAAAGAATGTTTGGGAGAATCCGTAAAGATACACAAAACAAAAAGGCTAAGGGCGGGAGTTGAATAGGGGGGGTCAAACTCTAGGTGATTGCACGCGGACTCCAGGACATAAGCCAAGGCAAACACAAGCCTCAAACCCACAAAAACGGGGGGAAAAGGGGGGCATTGCAATGATTGCTAGGCGTTGGGGGAAGACCTCAGCCTAGGCCTGGAAGGCCAAGACCCAAAATCGGAAAGGGGCGTTGGGGAAGGGTTTCGCAGAGGGAGGGGCGCGCAGACAAACCAAGAGACAAGAGGAAAAGCCATAAGCAAACTTAGGCCGGTCGTGCCAGGGGGGGTGGCTCGCGGGTGATGGAGGAGCAAAGACAATCCCCTTGAAAAAGGCAGACTCAGAAACAACAGGTTGAATTGAAGAAAAGCACACGTCCATGGGGTCAAACAATCTATGACAGGATCAGGTGCAGAAAGGGTTGATAGGATTGCTCGATAGGCCACTGACCCAGGGGGCAGCGTAGTTTGGCTCATCTACCTTAAACAATTCTGGAAAGAAGAGGGAATCGACGTTAGAGAAAATGGTAACGCCACGGAGGGGGACTGCAGCGAATGGTCCGTCCCTCTCTAAGAGCTTTTCAATAGAAGGGGAAAGGAAAGTTTAGAGTTGGGGATTCTGGTGGCAACATTCTATTGGGGAGAACAAAAGCATACTAGAAGACGATGTAGAATGTCACTGTTTAAATCGAGAACTCATTACGGAACAACGAGGGGGAAAGTTATGGAGGAAGAAGCACAAATGGGCTCGGAGACACAGGAGATAGAACGTTGAGGCAGAGTATTGGAGGGAAAGCAAAACACTAACGGAGAAATGCTGACAGCTTTAGGCCCAGCAACGGGACAAACTAAGAGAGGTCACATAGGGAAACGAAAGCAAGGCCGACCAAGAAGTAGAGGAGGAAGACAAGGCTCTACCGAGGTAAAGAAACTCTCTTCTGGCCGAGCTAGACTACAAACCACAAGGCAGGAGGAGGAAAAAGGAAGTAAGGTTACGAAGCCAATAAAATCGTTTAGCCAGGTCCTCGAAACCGAGACCCTAGAGAAGGGACTGGGGAAAGACCGGGAAATTCGAGAGGGGTCGGCAGGGGGAGGGAAAAGCTGAAAGGAGACTGGTGGATAAATGGGGGGAGTGAGAGAAAACGCACACGCAGCAACGGAAGGAAGAGGAAAAAGACACCCATTTTCTTCGAAAAAAGAATAGAAAAGGGAAGGGAGACAAGAACGAGTTAAAGAAAAACTGGCGAAGAGGACGACTGTGCGAGAGGCATGAGTTGAAAATGGCTACAAACGAGCCAAAGCGAAAGAGCTAGAATAGGTCTCATAAAGCTATTTTGAGGTCAGAGAGATGGAAGACAGCGACGCAACCTCCGGGAGACGAAAAAAGGAGTAGAAATCATCAACAGCAGAAAACCCAGTGGTCATTCTAAACTGGAAAAACAGACAGATGAAAAAAAAGGGTGCAATGTGTAAGAAAGTAGGAGCAAAAAACAAAAGAGGACAAACCCTCATACAAAAAACGAAAGCAGAGGGGAGCTGGTTCCCCCGGGAGGAGGAGGAATCAGAAAAGAAAAAAGGTGTTGGTGATGAAGGGGGAGCCCTGACCTGTCGGGCCGGGGGGAGTATCCGGCGAAAATCACCCGAGAAAAAAAAAACACATAGGACCAGAAAAAACACGGCAGAGGGAAATGTTCGTTACTTGAGAAGGGGGAGATCCGGCAACGATCTAGAACAACCACCTAGTGGCGAAAATGGGAATAAAAATTGCGGATTGTCGACTAACAACCTCAGACGCAAAACAGGAATAAAAACCCGTTTGGGTGGGGAGGAAGGCGGAGGGAAAAGGGGTTCATTGAGGGGGTAAAAACCGTGAAATGAAAAAAAAAGAGGCACCGCACGACCTACTCTCCGTGCGGAGTGACACTAATGGCCTTGGATACACTCGAGCAAACCCTACCAAAAGGAAAACCTACGGGAAAAGACAGAAACTGGCCTGTAGGGACGGGGCCTCGGGGAGGCTTTGGCTGCAACAGGAAGCAAAGACGACCGAGAAAAGAGAAATCCTGCCAAAGGTACTTGGTGGCGACAATGGGGAAGTCTGAAGGGGAGGAAGGGGAGGCAGGGAGGGGGGACCCAAAGGAAAACGAAATCACGCCTTACCAACAGGTGGAGGTTCCGGATTCATAACCAAATCTCAAAACTACAACCACAAGGGGAAGCAGGAACAGCGGGGGAGAATGGGAAAAGAACAACGAAAAACAAGCGTTCCCTGCAGAGGGGGAGAAGTCGTAAAATCAAGGGGAGTGTGTGTGCTTTGGAAGGAAAGCGGCGCAGCATAAAGAAGACATCCTATCCAGGAAATCCTTTTCCCCCTGAGCGGCAAAAACCGAAAAAAATGATACACCCGACTGCTGGACCCGAAGAAAAGAGATTGAGGGGGTGGGGGTTTGCGGAATGGATACAACAAAAAAGGAAAAACTGAAAAGGGGGTGGGCAGAGTAAAAAGAAAATTCTATCGAGAAGGAATCGGATATTTTCAAGGGCATCTCCCTGGGGGAATCTTAAGGGGGAGGGGGAGCCTATCAGAGGAAATGCATGCGAGAACAGTCGCGTCAGAAGTTATGTCACGAGCTTGTGCGCCGTCTAAGTCCAAAAAGCCACGATTGACTGGGGCTCTCTAACACCGAGGCCAACGTGTGTGTGGGAAAAGAACTGTCAGGAGTAAAGGCAAGAAAAAGAAGGTAATGGACTTGGGCGAGAAAAAGAAACCGGATAAAAAGAAAAAATGAGAACTACTTAACAGAGCACCTTGTCCAAAGCGTGGCGGTGGGAAAAACTTGGAACAGGTGCTCTTCTAGGACTGAGCAAAGATACTGGTATACCCAGGAGAATCAACGCACGTTTCTCGAGAAGGGGCGACTGGAGGGGACTCACAAAGCCGAGGAGGACAGAAAGTTGTTTAAAGTTTCCCCCTCCTCGTAGAGAATATAAAAGGAGAACTGTTCTTGCCGGAAAGCAGCGAGGGTATAGGTAACGGGAGAAGAGGCTTCGACTGGATTCTGTCTCATTATCCAAGCGAATTTCTGAATCGGAGAGAGGGGAGATTGCAAGGGAGAGGAAGTTAAAGGTGAGGCAAGGAGAACACAGTGGCGTTTGTGTCGAAAGCGAAAGAAAAGGAACTAGGTCTCGGGAGCCATAGGAAGAGCACGCCGACGATCCAAGCAGGGGGTCAAGGGAATCGAGAGCCTCCCAGCGCGGGGCGAGAGAGAGAAAGGACTGTAGAGGGAAGCTGACGGCAGCGAAATAGGGCAACTCTTTGATGAAACTGAACGAAAGGGGGCTCTGGAGGGGGGGGGCCTATTAAATCTCTATCGATCTCAAAAAACAAGGGGGTATGAGGGATGCGGAAGCTTCCTCTTCATCAAGGGAGATGGCGGGGAGGCCGCGAAAATGCAATTCACGCGCACGATCTGCCGAAAAAGAACTTTAACGATCAGAGATCGGATAGTCAGCGAAGGGAAAAGGGGGGGAGAATCCTATAAAAAAGAAAAGGAGGACGATTGCGCGTTCTTAGAAAATAAATGGAGCAGCCCGAAAGGGACTAGACCACACCGTGAAGCGGGAACTGGTCAAGGGGCTCACAGGACAACTGAGCACCTTCCGAAAGGACAAAGCCTGACTAAGTCATCACATAGGAGGGAGTCTCCATGATCCTGAGAGAAAGGCTATCGATTGCGGCAGAAAAAAGCGGCTCACGTGGAGGAGAATCGGCAGGCGGATCGGAACGTGACCTACTTAGGGAAGTGACTAAAAATCGGGGCGAGGGGAAAAAAAAAATTAAAGAATAATAGGGAGGTCACCCACGTATACAATCTTTCTAAGGGGAGTGGTGGAAAAGAAAGGAACGCCAGGTTATGGAAGGAGAACGCACGGAAGGGGGCGACGCTTAGAAGTTCTCTCGTGGATCCGGTCAAACTCGCGAGGGGGCATCCGATGAAGGTACGTTGGAACCAAGACAAAAAACTTAAACTGTGCTCAAGAAAACAAGGGAGGAAGCAAAAAAAAAAAGTTTGAAGCTAAAGTTCCGAGACACATGCACAGAGTGCGATAAGAAAGAAACAACGGAGAAAAGAAACCTTCTTTGGGGGGGGCGGCAACTTGGGGACATCACAGGGTCCTCTAGGAAGAATCACGAAAATTCAGGACTCACGAAAGGGGCATCCACTCGATAAAAGAAGCTAGGAGAGATAGGGGAGGGATAGGAGTTGGTACTAAGCCAGGGTAGAGGGAGGACATTAACCAAACTACCAGCGCCGTAGCGTCGTAGCAGGATTGGGTAAAACTTGAACAGGAGCGATCTTGAACCCTTTGAGGAGCAGGGATAAGGCTAAGAGGGGTCGGGGATTAGCCGAGACGAAAAGTCACCTACAAGAGCGGACTCCGGGGGGGTCATCGAAATCTCCAACGGTGCAAAGCAAAAAATTGGGGGGAGAAAACCGTTCAGTTGCGGGGAATGACCATTGTGGTGGTTTTACGCGTAGGGTGATGCCAGAAGAAACCGCCAACAAAGCAAACCGGGTTCGTTCAGAATTTTGTCATCGAATGGGGGGAAAGAGGAAACCGTACACTAAAACTACAATGACGCAAAGAAGGGGGGGAGTGAAAGTTAATGAGCTTTAGTGCTGAGCGGTGGTCTCGAAAGGAGAAGCGCAAACAAACGAAAAGTAGTCGAGAGGGGAAAGGGGGTTGTCAGAGCGGATGGGTTGCCGACCAGGAATGCCGGGGCCAAATTGCAAAGGCTTAAAGCAAGACAACACGGGGGGAGGTCGTGCATTTTTCTAGAACGGGGAAAAAAGCGGCTTAAAAAAAGGACCAGGAAGCCAAAGGGAAACGCCCAAAGGGACGGGAAAAACCACAAAAAAACGGGGGGAGGCAAGGCGTATCGTGGTGATTGAAGAAACGCGGTTGCCGAAAAAAGGCTCCAGGGAAGGGAAAAAAATAGGGAATTCATTTGGTGCAGAGGGGGATAGCAGATTGGGTTTTGCGACGCAAATAGAATGCTCTGAAAGGAAAGAAAAAAGAAACCCCACGAAAAAAGATTCAGATTTTTTGGCGACGGATTGGGGAGGAGCGGCGATTAACCGGGGAACGGCCGCAAAAGGTGAAAAGACAAGCAAACTCAAACAAACTGAGTGAAGAGTTTGGAAGAAAAAAGCACAGGGGGGGGGAAGAAAAACCCAGTAGTGGGGGAGTTGTGCGAAGGGGTTTGGGCGCTGTGGGGGGTGCTAGCAGCAAGAACAAAGGTTAACAGGTTTTCCTCCAAAAGACAGGAATTTCGGCAGAGAGGGCTTAATGAATGAGGGAGTACTGACGGGAAGGTGGTTACCGCAATGGGGAGGGAGAGGACAGGAAACGGGCAAGCTACTGGAGTCTTTAAACTAGATCCGCATAACGGATGGTCGTGGTGTCGGGTGGGAGTTGTGGGAGGAGTTGGAAGCTATCCCTTCTCTTGGTGGAGAACACCAAGCACTAAAGAAATTTGAGGGAAGAAAACCTTATTAAAAAAGTGAAAAAGAACTGGAAGAAAGAATGAAAGAGATTAAAATCTCGAAGACAAATGGGGCATCGGAAAAGTAGGTGTCTCGGAGGATTTGACGTTCAAAAAAAGAAAAAAGCAACTCGCAAGCTCCGAAAGCAAAAGTTCAAAAAGAACGAAGAGGGGGGGGGCGTACGTCCACCAGTGGCAAGCTGAATTAGCTCGAGCGAGGAAGGTGAGAGTGATAAGGCGATCAAAGAGGACGTCAGAGATAAGGCATAGTCAAAAACAACAACAACAAAACGGGATGGGGAATAGGAATCAAAGTTCTCCTCAGTCTCTGCAGGGAGTACCTAAAAGGAAGCAGAAATGGAGCTCCTTGCGCAGGACCACGGAAAAAATATCGATGCGGTGAAATGGGGACGGAAAACCAGGACAGCAGCTATGGTCTGAGTTGCTGCGGAAGAACAAAAAGTCCGAGAGCCTGTTCTCAAGAAAACAGGGACGTAAGAGGCAGAAACGAAATCAACGAAACAAAAGTCCAAGGCAATGCGGAAGCTTGTACCTCGGTTCGGAATCCCTCTATGGGGTCGCGTGAAGAGGGGGGGTGCTCACAAAAGCACCACGGATCCAAAGGGAATCAAAACGGCGCGATCCTTCTAAAGACAAAAGGGGGAAATGGATCGGGGCTCGGAGGTCATGGGGGTCAGGCAATCAGCCGAAAGACGGTCTCGAAATGTCCTCAATGGGGAGAAATTCCGAGAGAAGCCCAAACAAAGGGAGATTCTAAAACTAAAGAAGGACAAAGGTGGGACTCTCATGCCCAGCGACCAAACACCAGCGAGAAAAACTCTGAAAACCGGAAAGAAGAGGGGGAGGCACAAGGGCTTCTGTAAACCTAGACTGGAAAAAAAAACCTTGCCTGGTGGGCTTAGGAGTACTGCATTGTAGAAGGGGGGAGGTAATCCTCAATCAGCACCCGACGAAAAAACAGAGGGAAAAAAAAAAAATCAGTGGCGTCTTTGGGTCGGGAGCATCGGGAGCTTCAATCATCAAACTCCAGAGAAGAAAAAGCAACACAAACACCGAACGAGAGGGATTTTTGCAGTCCAGCCCTGATTGGAGGAAAAAAAAGAAGCAAAAGTCCCAGAGCCACAATCTGCCCGTTTGGTGGGGGTGCGTCATGCCATTTTTCGGAGGGGAGAGGGCAAGGGGAAATCACCACGCAAAAACAAAGCAGAACGACCTAAGTGGGAGGAGTGAGAAAACGCAGTTACATTGGGGAGAGTAGAAACATATCTACACCACTTTTCAAAAGACAAGAACTCCTGTGGGGAGGGCACGTTTGAAAAGGACCGGATGTGGACGCAAACCATGGAAAGGCAAACAAGATGACAAGATTCCGGCCACAAATGAAGGGGGACTTGTCGTCCTACCTTGGAGAAGGGAAACCGGCTGCAATAAAACAACTGGAACGAAAAGGCCTGACAGGACAGGAAATAAAAACGAGTAAAACGACCAAACAAAAAAAGGGGGACGAAAGAAACTGATCCTGGCTCGAGACCAAAAAAACTAACCTATCAACGTGAGCTTGCCAGCTGGGAGAGGTCGTATAGAATCACGGGTATTGAACTTTTCGGGGGGTGCAGAAGGGCACTCCAGAGACGGCCGGAGAAGGACTATATGGGACCAAAAAAAAGGCAAAGGTGGGAACTGGACCCCCGAAAAACATCGGTACTTCATATTGGGAGTGTTTTAGGCACATGTCTAAAAAAAGAAAGACGAGGGAAGGCTCGGGGGGGCACGAGGACAAGCCGCCGAGAAATTCGAGAGACAGCCTCAATGAGGGCTGGGGGACGTGTAGCTAAAATCGAGGACAGAAGATCCTTGGTGGATCATACGGGAGCGGCCGGAAGAGACCGCGGAGGGAAAAATAACGACAAAAAGGACGAAGGTTAAAAGCCGGCGGTTCCTAAGGAGGGGCAAAGACACGTGGCTGGGTGCTTCTCAGAAAAAAAAGAACGGGGGGGTGTTGCTAAACGCGGACTCACGAGGTACAGGGGGGTTTGGCATTGGGGGGCGTGGGGAGGTAAAGAGGGAAAATGAGAACCGGCTGTGCAACTGAGTCTAGTTGACCCTAGCCAAAGGGGGTCCACGAGGGAGTGCCAATGAACCGTTCAGAGTAGAAGGCTACCGCGGAATGATAACCCAGCGCCGAAAGGAGTGCGGCGGTCAGGAATGGAGGTAGGCCATCAATATTAAAAGGAAGTGGGGATTGCCCCAGCTCAGGCGAGGAAGCCTCTCCATTCGTCCCGGGGGGGGTGGGAAATCCTCACAGAGGTTATCTGTGTCAAGGTGAGCCGCTGGGCTTCAGCCGGCAAGACAGGTTGCTTCTTATATGGAGGTAGTCGGAGAGGTGAAAAAAAAAAGATACTTTTCTCTCTTCAGGGTTGCCTTAAGATTGCCGGACCGCGAACACGTTAGAGTCAAGGGGGGGGGTTGTAGCAATCTAACGCAGCTTAGCGGTGATACCTATTTAATCTCTACAATGGAAGGGACGATAAAAAAAACTCTGTCTACAGAAGGGGAAGCTCGAATAGTAGGAAAACGAGCGTGAAGAATTGTTATGTATCGCGGGCGAAGAGAAAGTGAATGCGGGGGGTCCGCGGGA
>Ga0179593_1251764_pt1 | contig 14720 bp, 18 predicted proteins | sample CZODoug2_1_08_16_FD_185931 | JGI IMG/M metagenome (GOLD analysis project Ga0179593, IMG submission 185931) | Vadose zone soil fungal communities from Angelo Coast Range Reserve, California, USA - CZODoug2_1_08_16fungal (PacBio error correction) | ecosystem: Environmental > Terrestrial > Soil >...
GCCAGGAACGTCAATCGTGGGCAATGGGTGTGGTGTGGGGGGTCCGGGAATACCTTGCATCGGACAGAGAAAGCTGTACGGCGACGCGTTGGGGCTCAAAAAAGCACGGCGGTGGTTGGGGAACCGGACATTCGAAAAAGAAAAAGACGCCGGTTAAAAGTTAAACCAAAATTTCGGCGACAGTGCAGTCGGATGTTCGCGGGAGAGAGATGTCTAAAGGTGAGACGGCGGAGGAAAGGGGACAGGGCCCTACTGGTCGGAGAAGGATCGGGTGCTCAGATCGGTAAGAAAAGGGAAACCAGACGTGGAAATAAAACCAAAAAAGTACGCGAGTCGGCAGGTACTGGAACTAAGATGATCCCACTCAAGTCTCAAAGCCCCCAAAAATTACCTGGTATTCAAAGGAATGTGTGCACTGGATCAGGGGGGAGAAAGTCACGAAGAAATGGAGAATATTGTCACGAGGGGGGTGCATCAAACATACTAGGATATTGGAACAAAAAAAAAAAAAAAAAAACAAATAGTACCCGGCTTGATCATGGGGAGTGGTGGCCTCACAAGGAAACTGCACGGCTGACCAGAATCGTAAGCGAGAGGAGGGATCGAGCAGGATCCGTCCTAGGAAGTAAGGGAGGGCTTATCGCCGAGCGGGGAAAAAGGTAATCACTTTCGGCTGGGAAGGAGAATGGCCGCAGACTAGGAAGAAAGTTCATCGAAGACACGCGGGCGAAATACACATTTCAAACTAGTTTCCGAGGGCAGACGTAACGGAAAAACGTGGACATCGCGCAACGCCTCTACGCTCGTGGAAAATCCAAGCAAGAAGAAAGCGGCCGGGATCGGCTCGCAAAGGCAAAAACACCAGAGATGGTGACTCTCGGCAGAGGGACAGGTCGTGATGAAAAAGCCTCAGCTGTATGGAAAGAGTCAGATCCGTTCAACACGCCACGAAGTACGCTGCAGGTCAACGAGGGAAATGCGCAGAAAGGGCCGGACGAAACCAAAAAAAAGAATTGCAACACTAAAAAAAAAAAACCGACACCTCTATCAGGGGAAACAGAGCCAAGCGAGAGGTGGAAGAGAACGACAGAAGAGCCAACACTGGAAGCCGCACTTCAGACTGCATGCAGACTACGGCTGGCACAAAAGCACTGGGCGACAACCGTAAAGAAAAAAAAGCGGACGAATTTGTGGTTAGCAGCGCGCGAAATAGGAAATAGGGCCCGCCTACGAAAAAAAAACCATAGGACAAGAAGCGCGGACCATGTGGTGGCGGGAAGCAATTGACCATAAAGGGCAAAACGATTCTTCGATGCATTCCGGAGTTTGTGACACAAAAAACAGATAAGGCGTAAGGGTCCCGCGAAATGAAGTGCTGTGAATCGATAAAAAAGACCACCCAAAGCCGCAGCAAGCTAAGAAGAAAAAGGGGGAAATAGAACGAGGCTGAGCGCAAAAAAGTGTCCGAAACCACGAAAAAATTCTAGACAAGAGGAGGAATACGCTTTTTGTGGACATATGAAAGAAACCAAAAAGAGACAGCCGACGAGACCCCTAGAGGGCAACGGAAGGGAGGGGCCCGGAAAAAGAACAGCGCAGCGGGGGTGTGCCAAGTACTGCCTGGGCCCAGTAGGAAAGACACCAGAAACGAAGAATTTCCAGGAAACGCTTTGTCCTAAAGAACCGAAACATCATGCTTTGTCTACAGCAAAAAGTCCTTTGGCGTGAGGCCCACAAGCGATAAGAGCGGGAAGAAAAAAAAGGCCGAACAGGGAAGCGGGTGACGACCGCGAGGGACCTCGCAGGAGGAATGCCGGCACGGAGGGTTAACCGCACTCAACGGATGAAGAAGGGAAAAATGAAGAAGTGAAAGCCGAGTCAAAAACTACTGGGCAAGAAAGAAACTCAAATAAACCCTCAAAGAAGGCAGAATTGTATTGGCCCGCTACGCCCGTCGGGGGAGAGAAACGGTAGGAAACGGCCGCCCCGTCAAGACATAGAGCCGTACTGATGTCAGATAGGGGGACTACTACAGTTTGGGAGTGGAAACATTTGCCGGCTTCGGGGAGGGAGGACTGTTAGACGTGCTTGTAAGCCGCGGGCAAACGAATCGTAGAGGCGAGGGACTATGAAAGGACGGGTGCAGAGGAAAAAAAACTATGACAAGAAAGACCTTGAGAGAGATCGGAGGCCGGGAAGATCTAGAAATTCAAAATCGCTATCGCGACAGGCGATCATTGCTTGAAGTCGACTGTGTCACTATCTTGGGGAGAGAGAGGGTAATAAGCACAGTCCCTTTCAAGCGTCGGGCTATTTTCGGGTCCCTTCGAAAAAGGAGAGATCCACGATGGGGGAGAGAGGAACCGTTTTTTTCGCCTCGGGCACAGAAAGGATCATGACGAGAAGTACTACCGAAAGCGCCACAGCCCCAGAAAACACAGTCATTGGCTAAAGAAAGAACGAAAACAATCTCTTCAAAAGGAAAAAGAGCATTTCGGCCGAGAAACCCCAAACTCGACGGCGAATCCGCCGAACGGCCTCCAAGGTTCGCCAGTATGACAGAGAGAACATGTCCGAGAAAGCGCCCGTTAAAAAGTAAAAAAAAAAAAGTCACCATCTCACCGGTTCTCCCGCATGTTGGAGGGGGAGAAAAAATACCCCGGACAAGCTGAGGGGAGCGGGGATAGTGAGCGGGCGGGCGAGAGCCTAAGTGGGTGACGTCCTCGGCGCCCGGGTCTTGGGCCCATCTCTAGAAAAAAACACGAGGAAAAGAGATAGTGCAAAAAAGAAAAGAACTCTCCCCTTCGAATAAGAGAAAAGGCGACCGAGCAACGAAAAGGCTTGGTGCAGGAAGGAAAATGCGCAACCGCAGACACGAAAAACGTTGATGCTGGGCCGACGCTGATGGATCTTTCCAGAGGGGACTACCGCACGCGACATGAAAGGAAACTGCTCAAAAAACCGAAAAAAAAACGGTTTATGACAAAAGGGACGACCTTCGGGCACAAGATTGGAGTTTTGGGAAAAAAACAGATCGAGCCGGATGACCGTCTCCACGAAAGGCGATTAGACAAACTGCTACTGGAACATTAAAGGAGATCCATCAGACGAAGTCTTCAAGACCGGAGATTTACTATCCGCAAAAAAACAGGCTTCGGAGTGGAACCAAACAAAGAGGGGAGAACTCGCAGGGGGAGCGGGCCCGAATAGAAGGAAAAGCCGGAAGGGAGGTGAGAAGCGACTAATATTTTACGCCAAGGGGGAAGCGCATCGGAAAGAACTGGTTTCCAATCGAATCAAGCGATCTAAAGGTACGAAACGAGGCGCAAGAAGTAACGAAAAAAAGGCTTTAAGTCTATCAGAGCTACATTAGGTTCTGGGTAAATCGCAGGAAAAGGGGCAAAACAGGTACCGGGTAGGGAGCGAATCGCCGCTACCGCTAAAAAAGAAACGCTAGAAAACTACACTTCACCAAAAACCCGATCTGAATCATTTCTCCAACCAACACGGACTTATGAACAGCCACTCCAACATCGAATTCCCGAAGGAATAGTAGAGACGCTGGCGCGCCATGCGCAGTAAAAAAAAGTGTCAAAGCCGGCCCACCGGGCCGGAAAACCAATCTTCACTATCTGTACTGACCGCACAGAGAGGGAGCCAAAAATCAAAGCGAAGGCCTAGGCAAAGGAATAAGGACGCGGTCAAGCATCGAGAGGAGGGTGTACACAGACACATGCCCAATATAAACCAACGCGCGGTCTGTCACCCGATCTGAGGGCGGGAGACTAGCATAATCAAAAATGAAAGGGAGGAGAGGCTTGAAAGAAACCAAAGGGGAGGTCCACGGAATGGGGAAAAAGGAGCGGGTAGGAAAAGAGGCAGTAAAGTCCAAAAAGGTCAGGAATGCCGGAGGAGGACCGCAACGGGAAACCAGTCAGTAACGTGCACGAAAAAACTTCTCTTACTGAAAGCATAACGGAGCAAAAAAAGGTTTGAAAAGAAGGGTCACCGTCGAGAGGTCGAGGATTGTGACAACCAAAAGAAAAAAATCGGATAAAAAAAATTGCGCTTTGGGCCGCGTGGAAAACACAAGTGAAGAGTTTGGGGGAGCCCGACAGAATCGGCTATTGTCAAGCCTCGGAGACGAGAAGCCGCACTCAGAAGGGGAGATTGGTCGGGAAAAAAACCCCATCAATCGATGAAAAGTACGCCTGAGCCCCGGCAGGGGGTTCACAACTAAGGAGGAAGCGAAAGAGCGAAGAAACAGAGAGGAAGAAGTCGATAGAGCAAAAAAGAAAAGGGAAAAATCAATGGACAAAAGGGGGGGCGACGTTAGGAGTCAAAAGCGTCAAGAGCGCTCACCCCCAAAGCGCGCCGAGGCAGAGGAAGGTGGGTCGAAAAGTAGTACGCTGTCCAGCCGTACGGCATGCAAAGGAATAGCTTCCATGGGGGGGACTTCTATCACGTGTATCGTGAAGAAACGCGCCGGGAGCAAAATGGGGTCGGCGGCGGCCAGGAGCTGTGAGGGTCAAAAAGCAGGATGGACAGGGGAAACGTAAAAAAGAGAAGAAGGTTTCACGGTGAAGAGGAGGCATGCCGATTGCGGTAACTAGAGAAAGGAGGAAAATAAAGCAGACGACCGGGCAATTCATTCCACGAAAGGATCCGTCAAGTAAGGGGGTGGAAACCAGACTCGGGTGGAAAGAAAAAAAATGCCGAGGCGTTCAATGCTGGGGGATCGCCGTCCTTTCCGCGAGGGAAATCGGAGCCTCAAGAAAGAAGGGGACGGGAGAAACATCGAAAATAGTCAGTTTTACATTGTATTCTGCCGGAATGGGAAAAAGGGGGGACCAGGCGAGAGAAGGGGGGGGAAGCAAATATCCATCCTTAACTAAGAAAAACTGTTAACACGCGGCGCGAGAGGGATGCACTCCATTATCGCCGCCAAAGAAATTGAGGAAGCCCGACTCATCCAAAACGATCAAGCCGCGCGCGAACGCTTCGGTAAACAAAAAAAAGATTGTTTCACCACTCCGAACAAAGATCCGCAGGTACTCGGAGGGAGGTGATTCAAAAAAAAGAAGAGGCGGAACTGAACGTCAGGATCCGACGAGCATGAAGGGAAATCTTCCGAATAAAGGCCACAAGCTTCGAATACCTAAAGTAGAGCAAGGAAAGAGCGGTGGGGAAGGCGCGGGAAAACCTCCGCCGCGGCGACAGAGTGGGGGGTCGGAAATGAAGGGGTAAAAAAAAGAAGAGCTAGTTCAGACAACAAAGGCCTCTTAAAAGGAAAGTCGGCAAGGGGAGTGAAATGCACGAGTTGCAGATACGGTAGAAAGTCGAAATCAGAAAGACCCTGAGACCTCACCGCAAGGAAAAAGCATAAAAAGGGAACGGAACAGAGAGGGGCGGGAATTATGCAGAAGGTCAAAACAAAAGCAGCTCAAAAGGGGGAGCGCAAAGAATCGTCCGCATAGGACACGAGGCGAGCTGGTAAGCTTAACGCCGGTCCTGAACCAAAAAACCCAACACAAAGGGCCACAATTGATCGAGTCCAGATGCATCTCCGAAAAAAAAAAGGGGGGATGAAAAAAAAAAAGATATGCCTCGGGGTTTAGATACTAGGGCATTTTTGTGGTTGTGGGGGGAAAGAAGAGTTGCAGAGAACCGCCTCGAAAAACACGCTGGGAGCGCTCGGCGTTGAAGGGTGTTTCATAACCGCTACGAATACCAATGGAACGGGTGTTCCTTGCATATGAAGGCAGGCGGATTCTCGGGATGAAGGATACTATGAAAGAGAAGGGCAAGAAGGAAGAGAACAAGTAACCAAACTCCTTCTAGAAAAGAGGAAAAATGGAGCAATGAAGAACAAAGAAAAAAAAAAAAAAAAAAAAAAGGAGTCTAAGAAACCGTTCGTGTGGAAACCCCCAGAGGACGATCAAGGAAGAGATCACCTTAGGGATAAAGATGATGAATCCATCGCTCTCGATAGGAACGGACACGAACAAATTCCAGTGATACAAGAAAATGTGCACGGGAATGTAAAGAAGACAGGAAAAAATTTGACAGTTGCCTCCGACTAGCGAGGGTGGATCACATACCGCCTAAAATGAAAAGCGATCGCTCGACAGAATGTGAGGGGACCAGCGCTTAACTGGCAAGCTTACGGAAGGGGATGACGCGAGCAGGAGGGGAGCCAATTTAGGCAGCCTGCCATTGCGATAATAAGGAGAGGGAGAGAAGTAACATCAGCGGTGAAGCCTGGATGAGGAAAGGAGATAAAGGATAGAAGCCCAGTGGGATCAGAAGCCACAACCGTCGAGACAAAAAAGGGGCCAGTTAACGAAGGCAAAGCCACCGTTCAGAAAGAGGCTAGACAAACCACTCTGAAAGAGTCAAACGAGGGAACCTAAAGAAAAAAGTTGAAAGAAAGAAAGGGGATCGGGAGAAAGAACGACAGCTCTGTTGCAACTCTCAGGAAATTGAAAGGGGGAATTCAGAAACAAAACCCTAAGAGACGGATCCTTTTCACTAACATCGAGGAAATAAAAGGGCAGGCACCCAGAGAAAAGGGGGCATACAAAGCCACAAGAAAGAAGAAAAAAAAAATCCGCAGTCCTGGAGCCGCCGAAAAGAAACAAGACGATCAAACAAGGACGAGAGACAGCATGATCGCTGAAGTTTAAAGACCGAAAGGGAGACAGGCCTAAAGATTCAAAACGAGAAGCAAAAAGGGAAGACCAAAGAAAAAGAGGGACTGCTAGAAGGGGGAGCGCGCACGGACGATCGGAGAAGAGAAAAAGACGATCAGAAGCAACAATGTCAGGACCAAAACTAGTACCATTGTTTTCTCGAAAAGAAGGTTAGTAAACACACTCGGGTACTGCGAAAAGGTGAAGGAATTACGGGAGGGTTGGGAAAAAGAAGGATAATGCAAATGGGACAGAACGGAAGGTGAGGAAAATCAACATACCCCTCAATAAACCAAATCAGGACAAAACTCCGTCTAGGAGCCTGTGGGGGAACTCCTAGTCGGGAGAAAAAAAGCCTAAGTGAAGGGAAAAAGCGCCATTCTCGCCCATCGAGGAAGAAAGGTGTAAGAGTGAAGGGGAAATAAGGATAAAAACAAATTTTGACCCCTCAGATAGGCAACTTCAGAGTAGATAAGGGGAAAGACGCTCGCAGAACGAGCAGAGGTGGGTGAAAAATGTACTGCCTGGCCACCCGAGGAAGAAAAAGCCGAAAGAAGAAAAATGGACGGGGGGCAGAAGCTGGAAGGACTCAGAAATTCGTCTACATTCAGGAATAGACCTTTGAAATTAGACCCGAAGGAAAGCGAGAGAAAGAGGAGAGGGAAGCAAAGCGACGTAGGGGTGAAAAAAAGAGATTGGCAAGAAAGGGATAACTCTTGAAAGGGGGGGGGACCTACAAAGACAGGAAGACTGTAAAGGGGCGGAAAGAAAAAAAAAAAAAAAAAGGAAGGGAAGGAATGACGACAATGTCGCGGGCAAGAAAATACTGAGAAAGAAGGTCAAAGATTTTAGGGAACTAATAAGTCCCGTATGGGGTACTTCTGACGGGACGTGAAGCCAGGAGAGACAAAGGACGACGATCTGCGAGACAGGAGGAGGGGGGAGTGAGAAAAAGAAAAACGGTTGGAGGGAATTCGAAGGTCTAGGGACGAAGTTTACTTCATGGAACAAAGGGAGAGAAGTCGAGCGGGGAAGGCCTGAGAAGAGTCCCCCGTAAGTTGTTACGAGGTAGTGCAAAAACGGAGAGAAATCCAAACTGGGAAAATCGGCAGGCTATGAGCTGCCGGAGGAAACTGAAAAAGATATCAGAAAATGCGAAAGAGGGAGAAAATTCGAACAGATAGGGAATGGGCCTAGCGATAAGGAAAGGCAGAATGTAAAGCGAGCACAGCCAGTCATAGGAATGAGGTTTCACGGAGCCCCCTTAGTGTCTTCGAACGATGGTGTGGAGTCACGCCAGCCGTGAAGAGGTCCATGCAACAAAGGAAGGAGAAACCCTGAGAGAAGAGCCAGATTCAACCGACCTACCCTTGAAAACTGGGGGGAAGGCCAAAGCAAAACGAAAGGAAAGTACAGTAAAAAAGATTGAGAGAGGATGGGAAGAAAAAGAACCCAAAAGTAGCCTGGGAAGGAAGAAACTTGAAGGGAACAACAGGTTTTCTTTGGAGAATTAATTAAAAAAGAACAGGTCAGAAGGGGCGCCAAAAAGTGAAAAAAAGAAAATCGAACAAAGAGACACCGGGAAAAAACAAAGGTTCTTAGGGGGAAGATAACCATGCAAAAAGAGAGGGAGAGTGGCAAGGAAGCGGAATCCTACGTGTCCTAAATCGGGACAAAGCAGGTGAGCACCTGGTCTTTATAGTTCCCCTAGAGGAAAAAAAGAGGAGGAAGGAAAAGGAGGGTAACCAAGAGAAAGAGCTACCCGATGGACGGAGCCAAAAGAAACCATCGCCGCCAGAACGCAAGCGAAATGCCCAAGTGGTTAAGGTGTTCAAAAGCAAAAAAGCAACACCAACGCGGTAGAGCGTGAGGCGGGGGAAAAAAGATGGACTGGAATAGGGAAAAAGTGGGAACCCCGAAGGAAAAGCGTCGCTGCGCACTAGGAAAGACCGGTGGAAAAAAGGGTCTGCTGGAAGGAGAGAAGAAGACTTTTTTATGGTTTTACCGATCACGGGCGCCATTAACCCGAAAAAAAGGAGAACAGGCCGGGAAACGGCAAAACGCACCGCAGTACTGGCACGTGCTAGGGAGGGAAGGTAGAGCATAACGAAGGAACTCCGAAGATTGACGGAAGGAAAAAAAAAAAAAAATGTCTACTGTTAAGTCAAACAGAGGAAGAAAAAGACGCGCGGTGCAGAGGGAAAAGAAATCGCCAGACCCCGCAGGGATGTTAGCGAAGAAAAGGGCCGCCAAAAGAATGAATAAAAGAGCCCGAATAAGAAAGAGAATCCATCTCTGCCGCAAAAACAGTCGAAGAGACGAATCACCAGGAAAGAGGACGCGCAGTCGACGCCGAGCGCGCCATGAGGGAGGGAATAGGGGGGGGGAAGGAGCCAAGGGAGAAACACTTCCTCGGGCAAGGAGCAAAGGGGATAGGGGGGACGGAGACCAAAGAGGAGGCCGAATCGCTTCCAGAGAAGTAAGTAAGAAACCGGGAGCATGGGAAAAAAAAAAAAAAACAGGGACAGGAGGGGGAACCCACAGATGAAGGGAAAGCGTCCGCGGAGGGGAAGAGGTCGCGAGGGGGAGATAATGAACGATAAAGAAACGATCCAGGCACACAAAGTAAGGAGAGAGGGAAAAAACGTACTACTATCTGTAAAGGAGCACGATGGTCCAGGGAATACAGTAGAAAGAGAATCGGCAATTTAATGTCCATATGGAAAAAAAGGCAAAGGGGGCTGGGTTAAAAGACCGGGGTCATGTCACATGAATATGAAAGGAAGGAACAACACAGGGGAGGACGGGCAGAACAAAAAATGAGTTCTGAATTACTCCTGGAGAAAACTCTATCCACTCGAGAAATAGGATTGATCAGGACTGCAAACATACCGCCAAAAAAAGTTCTAAAGGAGTAGAACAAAGAAAAAAAAAGCGGGGGGGGGGGGGACAGCAGTAAAATGAACCTCTGAAATGGTCAGCCTTTAGAGGCAGGGGAGCCAGCCATCCGTATAAAAGATGACAGGAGAAACCTCTGGTCCTTATTCGCTCTTAAAGGGAAGAAAAAGAACTATGAAAGGGCCTATAGAGGGGAAGAACACCGTCTTCTAGTCAGATAATTCAGGTGACCACCAACGACAAAAGGAAAAAAAGAGTATACGACTATATAGAATTGAATAGTTTTACATAAAGAACAAGTCCAAAATTGGGGGAGTCGAAGGGCTCAACGAAGATCGAATGTCAAATTCCTCTGACCCGTCGCCAAAAAAAAATGGAGGAGTGGGATGAAAAATCGAGACCATCCCAGGACAGAAGAAAGCAGGACGGAAAGAGACCACAAGGAGGCACAACTCCCTTAAGGTCAGGCAGATCGACAAAAAGAAGGGAAGCGAAGGAGATCAGGGAGGAAAAAAAGGGGAAAAGCTGCAAAGAAGCTCGCGGTGGGGGATCGGGGGGTCGGCGGGAAGGAGGGTCAAAGTAGAGTCCTCAGCGCGCTGACCAAAAAGCAAACCGAGGAGAGTCGCGTTTGGTCGCCCAGGGGAGGAGACGCATGGGAAAGGCAGGGAGGCAAGAAGATATGGAAGAGGACGAAATATTTTGAGGGAGAAATCGGATTAAGGAAAGAAGACGCCGGAAAGGCAGGGAGAACTATTGGGGAGACAGAGCCAGGATGGGCAGGTTAATAGGAGTTAAAAGGATGAGAGCCCACGTCGAGCAGCGGGTGACGATACGGGTAGGGGAATCGAAGGATGGCGGGAAAAAAACGAAAAGATGATCTATGAAGCGCGAAGCAGGGGGCCATGGCAATACACGAAGGAATCACATCAGGTGGGAAAACCGAAATCTTGTTGTGAAAGTATCATATAAATCAAGAGTCAAGTTAAAGTGTGCTGGGTCGGCAATCGGTAACTGTCGGATGCTGGGAAAGCGATTGCAGAACTGAACGGTGACGGGAGGCGGAAAATCAGGAAATAATATGGGTTAAATGTTTATTCAGCCGCGGGGAATGAGAAACACCAATTCGGGGCTAACTAAGCACTAAAGACCTGACAAAAAGAAAAGTCTTCCCCAGAGGGGGGGATGAAAACAACTCGGGAAAGAAGCTCTAGAGGAAGGTCACACAACGGTCGACTCCCATAGAGAGTAGGAGCCCGTAAGAGAAAACTACCTCGGCGGCCATGTAAGGAAATAAGGTGGTGGGTACAAAATCACCATAGCCAGCGGATACGGGAGGGGACTCTGGGGGCGTTAGGGGGAAAAAACCATAGCCAACGAATGAGGAGTGAAAAGCCTACATCCGGGAGGAGCATGGGAACGACCGAGAACCATAACATAGGTCATGTACATAAATGGGAAGCGGAGCGGGACGAAAAAAAGAAGACGATTGATCAGCGCGGTGATAAAAGAAACCCGAGGAAAAGAAGAGGTGGGACGTTCCAAAAGAATTTTGCCCTTATTACCAAAGTGGTTACGACACAGCCGTCCTCGTCAGGGGACGAAGGAACGGAGTCTGCAAGGTGAGCAGGAGAGGAGTCGAGAATAGAATAGCCCAATACATCCCCCCGGAACCCGTCACAGAACAAATGGAAAGGGACTCGGGGAGGGCCATTTGGAAATAAGAGGGGACCCCAAGGGAAAAAAAAAAAAAAGAGCCCACTCTCATACACCCTGTCGACGTCGGTACACGAGCGACTACTTGAAGGATCGCCGAACGTGAAGTACACAATACAAAAAAATAAACATGCCAACCTATTTAAATAAGAAAAAAAAGACTCTAGAAAAAAAACACAAAGGAGGAAAGGAGAAAGGGGAAAATGCATCGGTGATCGTCAAATCGTTTGTCAATGGGTGGGGGGGGTGGGTTGGAAGGGGAAGTCAGGATACGGAATCCTCCTGTGTAAAAAAAAAGGGGGAGAAAAAGTAGGAGCGGGCGTTGTGGGGGGACACTTCTACTAAGCCCCATGCCGCCAGAGGGACAGAAGGGGGAGGGGATCGTCTTGATGAAGAGCGTGGGATGAGATGGAGAAGATTCTAGGCGCGTAAAAAATTCAGAAGAAAGTGCCCCGCAAGTAGACGAACCTTGCTGGTTGCGGCCCTCTCGGACGGGAAATCAGGACCAAGACTGGAAAAAGGAAACCCAACTCGAAATACAAAAACGCTTCGGGATAAAAGGATGAGACTCGCTCAAGCCGAGAGCACGTCAAGAGACGGCAAAAGGGATAAGACTCAGAGGGTGCAGCATCGACAATAAAACTAATTGCAAAAGTTACCAGGAAGGGAGGTGCAGAACTGGGGAAGGGGGGGGGAAGAACATAATCAAGGAAACCGCGTCATGCTTGGACTAATTGAGGGGTCACCAATAATTAAAAAAAGCACAAGGGATGACCAAGAGCGCAGGAAGGAGAGAAATGAGGGGAGCCCATAATCGGTGAGAAGAAGGGAAAGAAAAAGAGGGACAAGAAGAAGGGAGAATCAGTTAAGGAGTGTCGATTACTGCACGACTCCGCACGTGTTTATAGAAAGGAAAACAGGGAAGGCGTAAAGATAAAATGACACAAGGAGGTGAACGGAATAAAAAAACACGTTCAGCATCTGGGATAAAAAATAGACGGCGAGAGGGAAAGCAGCAACCATGGGAAACGCCGAGCCTTCATCGAACGTCCCTGTGGAAAATCGACATTGAAGGGAGGGGGAGAAGGCATCTCACGGGTAAGGGATAACGGGGAGAAGAAAAAGAGGAGGGAAGAAGTAGTAAGGAAAAACCTATAATGAAAAGAGACCACCTAAGAAGATGGGACAAATTACACGACCAGCCTGGCCGCAAAAGGGAACAAGGGATCCCGGCGAGGTGCGCGGTTGTGGGGGGCGGGGGATTGAGAATGTTGGGGGGTTTTGGTTTTGGGTGTGTGGGGGGGGGGTACCCAGGGGGGCGGGGTTTTGGGGGTGGGGGGGATGAGGGGGTGGGCGTGGGGTTTGTTTTGGGTTTGGGGGTGGGGGGGGGAGTGTGCGGTTTGTGTGGGTGCGGGGTGTGTTTCTGGGGATGTTTGGTTTTTGGTCGGGTGGTGTGGTGGTGAGGTGGTTTGTGGGAAGAAGGGCTGGGGGTGTGGGGGAGTTTTGGTTTGGGGTGGTCTCTTTGTGTGGTTGGGGGTGGGGGGTGGGGGGGTGATGTGGTGCGTTTCCGCACAACGGCGGTCTCTTCTACCAAGACACCGCCCCTCTGTCCTCCAGGCCCGGCGATCATGGCAAGGGCCGCCTACGCTTGAACGCGAGGAAGGGGCAAAAAGGGGGGAGAACCAACACAAAACAAAAACGGGCGGAGAACGGGGTGGGGGGGGGGGAAAAGCTAAATAGAGAGAAGACCGAGAGATTACACTACTAATGCCAAACTGACGCGCCAAGGGCGGAGGCCCGGACTTACCAGTATGGGGGAAGGGAGGGAATTTCGAGGAAAAAGCGGGATGGGAGGCGTGACCTCGTAAAAAAGAATTTTTGCAACCGCCGCAGAGGAAAGGATAATGGTCCCACGGGCGATGAAACGTGGCTTGTGATAGAGAATGGAACCACGAAAAAGAAAGAACGACGGAGGAGACTAATAGGAAAAGACTGGGAACTCTAAGGAGAAGGGAAATAACAAAAGCCGACGTGTGAAAGGCCAGCCTATGCAGTCAGCTCCATTAGGGGAAGACCCCTGTTGGGTGAAGTGAGGTACTGGGTCAAAAAATTACTAGCGAGAAGACAAACTTTAAAGGAAGGACACTTCTAGTATAACGGGGCTAAGAAAACGCAGTAAAAGCGAAGCGTGGTTTGGGTGAAAAAAGTACGACCAGGGGCTCCCCGAGGGCGTAAAAACGGCACTTGAAACCCGACAGTAAAAGAAAAGCCTAAAACAGCGCAAGACGGAGGGTGTCCACATAACAGGAAAAGCCTTTGGGCATGAACGAAAAAACATCAACCAGGGATAGAGATCGATGATCAATGAGAAAACTAGCGGAAAAGTGAACGAAAGACGGTTTGAACTAGCCTGGCTAACATGGGACTGGTGGCGGGAAACAAGGGGACCAAAGTCCGTCAAGAGGGAAAGGGCTTGAAAATAAATGAAGGGGAGGTCCGAGGGTTCGCGCGGCAGAAAACTGTGAGAACTACGATAGTCAGAAGGAAGTGAAAAACGAGACTCAAGGGCGGGTTTACGGGTCATGAGGGGAAAAAGAAGCGCATGCAAAGAAGGAAACGAGAGATTAAGGAAAGAAAATAATAAATTTGTTCTTAAATCCGTGGGGCTCAAGTGCCGCTCGGGGGAGCTTGCCCGTGAAGGAAGTGGAAAAGAGGAGGGAGAGAGTATCGGTTAAGGGGAGATGAGAAAAAACCGGAAGGGGGGAAGAAGTCGGGGTAAAATCGGAAAAGCCCTCCGTGTCATCGCAGTAGCGAAAAGGCCAAGGGAAGATGCAAAGAAGGATCGTATCAGACATGAGGAGAATGTAATGAAAGCGGGCATATGAAGTACGAGAGAGGCCTTTAAGGTTCTGGTCCAAAGATGTACTTATGAAGAAATGCGTTTCGGGGCGGCCAGCGCACCGCGCTTCATAGACCCACGATGGGGGGGGGTAAAGACGGAGCCTTGTGTTGGAGGGGGCGCAAGCCATCGCCCGCTCATAAAAGGAATTGGAAGAGACCAAGGAGGACCAACAGACCTAGCCCGGGAAGGAAGGCAGGGAGCCGAAGATTTAAAACCGGGTCATTCGGCGCACGTAGTAGGAAAAGAAAATAAAAAAGACGAAGGGGATCCTCGAAGCCGTGAGCAACCGGTTACGGGAATAGTGAGAACGGAGAAAAGCATGATCTCTTTTCGCAACAAACGTAAAAAAATCACCATCAGGGGACGGGGGCCAAGAGAAAAGGGGATGGCCGCGAGGGATTGGTTTGAAAAGGTTAAAATCAACCATCACAATGAAGGGACGAGGCGACGCGGAGGAGAGATTAACTAAAGGGGGGGGGGGTGTGGACCTTTCGGTTAAAAAAAATCGGTTCAAA
>Ga0179593_1616609_pt1 | contig 14720 bp, 20 predicted proteins | sample CZODoug2_1_08_16_FD_185931 | JGI IMG/M metagenome (GOLD analysis project Ga0179593, IMG submission 185931) | Vadose zone soil fungal communities from Angelo Coast Range Reserve, California, USA - CZODoug2_1_08_16fungal (PacBio error correction) | ecosystem: Environmental > Terrestrial > Soil >...
AAGACCAAAAGGATTGTTACATCGTACCCCATCCCGAGGCGAGAAATATCCGCGGCTGGAAAATATGGGATGAGCTGTCTTATCAATAGCCAAAAGTCACGGATGAAGTCGATTTACCCCCGGAACACAGGGTGAAAAGCTCGAATGGCGGTCATACAGAGTCCATTTCAAGGAGGGCATTAATTGTAAGGAAAGAAAAAAATGAAAAAAAGTGATTTGCTGGGGGGGGGGGGTGAGGGGGGAAGGTCCTCCGCCGTTAAAAAGAAAACGCGGCGCCGCAAAAATGGGCAATCCAGATGGCAAGTAGCTTCTCGAGAGAACAGAAAGGACGAACAGAAAGCCAATTAAAAAAGACACGGCAGGGGAGAGGGGAAAGAAGGAGTGCGGGGAATCGCAGACCACTCCAGGAGGAAAAAACGTCGCGCGGTTATATCATGGCCAGAGAAAAAGATTCCAGAAAAGGAAAAAAAAGGATCGACCCCGACGCATGGAGAAAGCGCCTCTTCAATGGACAGGCCGAAGTCTACACAAATTCCGGCGGGAAAATGAAAAAGGGAAAAAATTCCGTCCTAGCACCAGAAAAGGAAAATCAATGAAGACAAAAAAAGAATTTAACTGCCCTTGCGGGGGGCGAATGAACAAAGCAGCAACGGACAGGGGCGTTAAATCATCACGTGATAACTACTGGAAGTTTCCTTTCGAATTAGAAGAAAGCGACGGGGGTCGGACATGAATACTATCCTTCCCAAGGAGGGGACGCGTAGTCTTCGAAGAAAAAGAAAGTCCCAGGTATGCTCGACGTCAATCTAGCGGGCTTCTAGAGAATAGAAGTACGAACAACCTGCAGGAACGGGGGGAGGGAGAGTAACGTTCAAGAAAAATCATCTCGAGGGGGGGGAGGGCAGGGACTACCTGTGTGTTACTTCTGGCTATGAAAAGCACGTACAAGTAAAGAAGGGACTATGGCAACAAAACAAAGCTTGGTGGGAATACTTGGCATTCTTAGAAAAACAAGGAAAGACCCTTCAGTCTGTAAGCTTCCAAAGGAGATTTGAAAAAATCACAATTTTTTTTTGGGTTTTTTTTGGGCGTGAAATTACGGGGAGACCATGATGGGCCGGAGGAATCTAAAAATCTTTCGGAAAGGGAGGAACCGTTGTCGAAAGAAAGGGGCTGTTAGGAAAGGAAGGGGGACGTGCTCGGGAAGTGATTCAAAGACCCAAGAGAGTGGGGGGGATCTAGAAAATTCCGGGAAAAAAAGAAAAGAAAATTCTGTAAGGGAAGGAGAAGTTGGATGGGGTCTCAAGAACATTCGCTTTTATTTAAAGGGGAGAGATATCGCGAAAAGGGTACACTCTTTTGCAGCATTGATACAAAATCAAGAATCTCAATTTAATGGCCAACTTTATGGATTATTAAAGAAGAGGGCTGGTATGGGACTGGGAGAGGGGGTGCTAGGCCGACAATGTAGAGGCAGAAGTGGATTCAGCTCTTGGAAAAGAAACTCTCGAAGAGAGAAACCCATTAGCGGAGGGGGTGGCAGTTCATTTCAAAGGAGCTGATTGGAAAAACTGGGGTTATTACGCTGATTAGAAAAACGGCCGCTTTTCCAGCACGGCTTTAGGGGAAAGAAAAACTTCGTCATTTCCAGAAAAAAGAAAAAAAAAATAGTTCCGAAAGAAGAAGGCTACAACTTCCTCACTTGCTATCTCTCTCTAAGGAGGAAAGGAAGATATCCGATAGAGGGGGGGAGACTTGGTTCGGAGTGTCGGTGACAATGGAAATGTTCTGGGAAAGGGGTGAAGGAATCTCAAGAAAGAAGGACTTGAAAATCTTTTATAAGCTTTTCAAGGGCAAAGAAGAGGTCTGAGGATAAAGCATCGCATCCATGGGGGGGAAATGAACTGCAAACCCATCAAAGAAGTGAATATCGGGCGAGCGCTGCGTCAGAGGACTGGGTGAATCCAGCGCTGAAGTCAAGAAAGCCGCTACTTTGCCGGGAAGAGAACCTATAATCCCCCCTTCCCATACAGAGAGAAGAAAGAGAACAATGCTGGGGGGGGGGGCATTCCGTCCTGTTCCGCCTGGGAGAGCGATTGGCTTTTGTAGCAATGGCCTGCAACGCCGAAATGACGCGGAGGTGAATCTGCGTAAGCAAAGGGGGGGGGAGGATAGCTCCTCCAAATTATCGAATCCATAAGGTCGTTAACTACACGAAAGAGGGAGAGGGAAGAAATTAAACTTATACGAAATCTCAGAAAAAACTCGGTAACCTCCACTTGCAGAAGTCAGAGATGGAGGCCAACGGAGAATGCCTACAAAATAAAAAGGGAAGGGGGGGATAGGAAGGGGGGGTCATCTCATCATTTTCGCCAGAAATTCGTTATGGACCGGGGGGGGGACCAAGAAAGCATTGGGAAAAGGTACTTTCCTCTAAAATCAAAAGTGGGGGGTACCGGCAGGCCCAGGAGCGCCCCAATCGGTTTTTTATCTGGACCGTGGGAATGGTAACTTGACGGAGGGAAGAGGGGGACCCTAATTAAAAGGGGTCCCGACAGAGGGGATGTGTTCGAGTGGCGACTCCAGCCGCAAAGGGAATGAGAGTTGTTCGAAAAATCGAAGCCCCTCTCAAAGTTGGGAATCCAAACGAGAAAAGAAAGGGGGGGGGGTCATCAGGGAAAAAACCGCAACATGTAATCCTGAAAGGGAGAAAGGAAATGATCGGCGTCAATCCAAGGGGTTGGCTCATAAGGCGACTGTCCACATAAAAAAAAGAAAGGAAGGGTGATGATTTTCCGATCCGAGAAGAGAGAGAGGTTTATCAGGAAAAAAAGACCACTCAAGTTCATTAATCCAGGGGGGGGGAAGGAAAAAAGGGTATTGAAGCTAGGACACGGAAAGAGACGGAAAATGAATTTGCGCGCAATCCCCAGGGGGTTGAAGAGCCGCTGTAAAGGGCAGGGGAGGTGGAATTTCTGGGGGGTCACGGTCGAACTAGGCAAATGGACATGATTATACCCCGAAGGAGTCCGAGACGCAATGCGAAAAAGTCCCAGCTGTCTGTGGCTCAGTAGAGTCAGGCCGAGGGGAACCAGAGGAGGAAAAGGGTTAAAAGGGAAGGGCTGTGCTCTCGGATCAGGGCAATCGGGGGGGAAGGTCCAGGGGGTGGCGGCGTGCAGGCTCCTTAGGAATGATTCGGGGGAAACCACCAGAGAAAAGTGGACTTTGCGGAAAAAAAAAAGTGCCTTGTCTCCTGGAAAGATGTGAATGGGGGGGGGTCCCGCATTCGATGTTTTTGGAAAGCCCGGGGGGGACATGCGCCGGATAGCCAAGGGGAAAGGGGAATCGGGGGGGCTCCGCCAGAAAGAAAATGAAAGAAGTTCGAGCGGATATGTTCTCGCTTGGCGAGGGGGAAACGATGCCCCATTCCGTGATTTCTTCAAAATGAAGCCTACGTACTTGGGGTCTAAATACAACGAAAGCTTGGGAGTCATACAACTCGTCGGGGGGGAAAAAGCCGCGAAGGCCCAGGGAAAAAAAGGATCGCGGTGAGTTGAAAAGCGTTACTTAGCCGTTCAGGAGAGGAGGGAAAATCTCTCTCAACAAAAAAAAGTAGGTCCGAGAGGGGCACAAAGACCCTCCTGAAAGGGCCCGAACGAAAGAGAGAATGTTCTCGGAAAGCGCTTTGTACTAAAAAGGAACCGAGTTGTATAAAGCCCGCACACGGGTACGCCCGAGGGGGGAAGCGGCAACAAGTATACGTAGGACTCCTCTTAGGGAAAGAAGGAACCTCGACACCAGTCAAAGAGAACAGTCCGCGAAAAAAAACGGGCTGCTGCCGGCTTTATCAAAGGACTCGCCGAAGGGAAGGCTATCCGTCGCTGGCCCAAAGAAAGCGCTATGGCGGGAAAAAAAAAAGTTTCACATTAAATGCCCAGTATCAAAGAAATGAAGAGGGGAACCTCACAAAATTTGCGGGAACTTGGGGACGACCGTTACTGCAGCCAACGATAAGCAGGAAAAGGGAATCCAGAGGGAAAGGGACCCGTCTATCCAAAAAAAAAGAAGCCCCATGACCGCTGGAAAAGGAAATCAGTCTTGAAAAAGCAAAACAGGCCGTGCGGGGAACGGAAGGGAATGACCCTGCAGCGTCTTGTGAAGAAAATGAGGGGGCAGGGAAAAAAAGGGAAAATTGAAAAATCTCGCCCCGCTAAAATGGGGAGAATTCAATAACTATTCCAAAGCCTTGGTGGGAAAAGCGGCTTATGTCCTAAACTTCTCCCTACTTCATCAATTAAACGGAAGCCACGAAAGGAACTGGCGTGGTGTGGGGGGGTCCATTTGCACAGAAGGGAGAAAATCATCACGATGAGAACTAAGGGTGCCGTCGAATTATGCGAAAAAAAAAAAGCGACTGTTCTTCCGATCACATCAGAAAGGATGAAAACCTGTTCGCGGGAACGCATCGGGGAGGAGAAAAAGGAGGAGGCGGGTCTTCGATCTGTAAGGAGGGGAAAAAAAACTGCGTGAAAGAGTAACGGTCAAGACACACCATTTCGTTGGAATACCTGTGGGGGGGGATTCGTCTACGAGGTTAAACGGAGGTACATTCAAAGGGCACAAAACCGGATTGGGCGACTCGGTCCTAAAACAGGCGTTCCCCACAAAGAAAGGCGGTAATCGGCAAAAAAGAGGGGCAGGATGTTTCTGGGCGCAATTTCGGCTGGCTTACGAAGGAGAATAATTCCTCTCCCATAATGGACAGATCTTGGAGATGAAAAGTTTGGTCGAAACTAGCCGAAAAAGAGGGGAATACGGACCTTGCTTGCTCGGGAGGGAAAGACCTCCAAAAAGGGGATTTTGAATCGGAAGGATATCACATCAAGTCCGTAGGAAAAGGGGACAACCCATTCTTTTTATGGGTGGGAGCTCAATACAGAAAACCGTCTCTATGCGCTATATCCCCTCCAGACTTAAAGGAAAATATTTTTGCAGGCATTGTACAAAAAAGAAACAGTTTGGGGGGGGGGGGGGGGGGGGGGGGGCGCATGTGGGAATTATGAGGAGGGGGACTGTTTTATTCTTTCAGTCAGCGATGCACATGTCATCTGGGTGTACCTTCCCTAAGGGAAAAAAAAAAAAGAACGATATTCACTCCCATGAGCTCTAGGGGAAAAAAAGGTCAGTCCAGCCGAGAGGAAAAAGGAAATCATACATGGAAATCGCCACGATGAAATACGCAGGGAGAAGGACGCTGAAGAAACGCTTTGTTTTGGGAAAGGAGATTTCCGAGAAAAAAAGGAATAAGAACACCTCGGTAACCACTCTATCCAGGAAAAAAAAAAAAAAACCACGGAAAGTATCTCTCTCACAAACAAAAAAGAAGAGCGAGTGCTGAAGTGGAGAGGAAAAAAAAGCCAATGTATAGAGGGGAAAGGAGAGGGGAGGAACTGAATAATTTTAGATTGAAAAAAAAAAACAGCAGAAAACTTGGAAAAAGAGGGGGAAGAGGAGGGGAATCAGCGTTCATAATCTGTGAGTCCGGGACAGACCATACAAGCAAACCCTCGAGAGAAAAGGGGAGAGTCGATCTCTGCTTCACAGATAGCCCAGCTCTGGGAGAAAACTGGGCCTCTACATGCGGGGGCGGCCGGGGGGTCCACACGTACCAAAAAAAAAGTAGTCAATCAGCTAATCAAGCGGGGGGAGCTTACGAATGTTACCGCCTGGGGAAAAGAGCTTTTGTCTCAATGCCTGTCTTCTGTATAGGAGGGAGGGGGAGATGCGCATCGCGCGTAAAGGAAAGGTCCGCCCTATTGGGGAAGACCCAGAATTTTGGGACTTGGAAGGAAGGTCTGCTTCTATATCAATAAAAGAAACCGCTGATGGGGAGTCTCACTAGAAAAGAAGGGTCCAAAGGAATACAGCCACTTGCTCCTGTTGGCAGAAGTTAAACAACGGGAAAAAAAAGATGCGGACCTTCATAGTTTTCAGCTCAAAGAGGGGGAGCCCGTAAGAGCAAGAGGCCGGGAGCGCCCATCAAAAAAGGACATGGTGCCGATAAAAGGAAGCGGGTAGGTGTGGGAAGAAGAATGTCCCAGGAGAGAAAAGGTTTTTTTTCCATAGGGGGGAGGTAAACTTGAACGGAGGGAAAAAAAAAAAGTAAGCCAGACGTCCCAAACAGGTAGCTCGTTAAGAGTTCGGTCGGGACCGTTACGAAGAGCACTAAGGGTGACGAATCCAGATCGAGAGAACCCCTTCGATCGAAGAAGAGGAAGTCCGACGCGCCCGCGACATTAAAAAATGAGAGATGATAGGTCGGAAGACGCTTTCGTTCAACAAAGGGGGGGGGAAGGACGAGACTGTATTCAAAAATTCGCAGCGTTTATGGAGGAGGAACGTGCAAATGGAAGCGAGGGTTGGAAAGGAAAAAACACGGAAGGGCAGTAAAATCCTTGCGGGTGAGGAAGTTTATGGTTCTAGGAACGACGAATTGGTCCACCTGAGGGGGGAGAATTGATTGAAGATCTCGTATTTCAAATCAGTGGGGAGGGGGACACATTTCTGGTCAAAAAAAAGGCCCTGGAGAAAAGAGGGAATTATATCCCAAGGTAGACCGGTTGGAAAAACGCAATGCTTTCCTCCCCAACCGAAGGGGGGGGGAGAACAGCCGTGCTCCGAAGGAAGGGGAATTTTTTAGAATGTCTGGGGGGCAGAAGTGGGAAACCATTCCTCTTCGTTGGCGGGCCGGGAGGAGAGGCGGAAAACCAGCGAAACCAAAGAAAAAGCATCTTTGGGGAAAGGGAAGGGAGGAATCATTCATTTCCGCTTGGCATAGGGGGAAAGGGGGGGCGGGGTATTCCCGCCATTCTTATTTTGTGGTCATGAAAATGGGGAGGGGGTAAAGCGCCGGAAGGAATTCCTTGAAAGTGGAGGGGAGGAGTTTCTCCATCCAGCATCATCCAGGGGATATGGGGGAAGGTCAATCAGGCTGGTTTCCGAGTGTCAAAGAACCATGGGAAAAAAGGGGCAGTCCAAAGGGGTTGAATGATGAAAAAGAAAAAGAGGACCCCCATCGTTTAGTGCGTCAGGAAGGAGGCCTGGGGGGAGGAAAAAGAAAAGAGATTCCATGAGAACTCTCAACGGGGGCAGGGGGCAAAGATCCGTTTCACAAGGAGGGAGGAAGAACGAATCTCTCTCACAGGGGGAAAAAGGAATATGGAATTGGAAAAACAAACTCCTTAAACGGCTAAGAAAATTGGGGGGGGAAAAAAGAGGAAGAAGGTTCTCCTGTTAGCCGAAAGGATCCACTAGGGGGAGGGAAAGAAAGAAGGTAGTTATTCTACCAGGGAAAAGTACTTATTAGGGGAAGGAAACTCCCTTAATGGGGCAGAGTGGGAGAATGATGGCACGCGAGAAAAAACGATTACTAGAGGGATGACTTTCTTAGCAAGCCGAAGACCTATACTGGAGGAATACCGGAGACTGTACCAGGGATGAAAAAAACTGCTCAAAAAAATTCAACTTAGGAAGTGCTAAAGGCAATAATTAATGAACGAGAGAAAAAGAGGAAAGTGCTTAAGAGGGGGGAAAAGGTTTCTCCTCCTTTCTTTCCGTAATCTGCAGGGGCTCTCAGAGGGAGGAAAGCCCGAAGGGATCCGAGATAAAAAGAAAAGACATTCTACAAAGAAAGCAAAACTTTTGAGGGATTACATTATCACATCAATCATAGCTGGTGAGGAAAAGGGCAAGACAACGAATTAAAAAAGATCATGTTGAACAGCTCTGCCAGGGCCGCTTGAACATGAACCATAAAGGAAAAGACTCAATTTTTCATACAGGGGGCGCTCTGACGTGAGGACAGGAAAGGCGCGCAAAGGAATCTGCTGATGGAGGTTAAAACAATCAACTTCTCACTACCAGAAAAACTTATTGAATGAAGGTCGGAATCTTATAGAACCAGCTCTGTCACCAGTTGCAGGGAGCAGGAAGAAAAGTGGGAAAGAACAGGGAAGTTGTGCGAACTTATGCGCCAACACAAGGGGGGAAGAAAAGCAAGCGACTTTTCTGTCCGCTCAAAAAAGAAAGAGAAACCTTTCGAGGGAGGGGAGGGAAAAAAAGAAAAGAAACGCATCTGGTAGCTCAAAGAAGGTTAGGAAGAAATGGAGATCGGGAACGGCTTTAAAGTGGAGGAGGGGTAACTGTCAATACCGGACTCTTGAGGGGGAAAGGGAAAGAGGAGACCTTTTTTTAATGGTCTAGGGGAAGTCAAGTACAATTCAAAAAAAAACCTCGTGGGCGCTCCTGAGTCGGTCATCACCGAATCCCAGAAGGCGCTTCGTTAAGCGGGGGAAAAGAGGGAGGTGCAAGCCATCACCGAATTGGAGGGGCTGGCTTAGGGGATTGCGCTAGATTCACTCTCCAGAGAAGGGAAGGGTCGGCAAGGGTGGTCGAAACGAGCAACGGCACGTTGCGGGGGAAGGGGGACCGGAAAATCTCGTGGGAACTACGCCCAGCACGGGTTACGTGGTATTGAAAAGAGACAATTCTTTCGTCCTATCAAAGAAGAATGTGGGCTGCGCGAAGAGTTAATTTACCGCGGCCGGAAGAGATCCGCTCTCCAGCAGTCTGGAAAGAAAGCTCGACCATTCGGAACAGTTCCAGAGTATTTTGATACGAGGAAAGAGGGCCATTCTGTTATGGGGATCTAGGTGCTAAGAAATGTAGAGTCCCAGTTCAAAGAGGGACCTTCCGCAGGGAAGAAGAAAAGAAAGAATTACACTCCCATGGTCTCGAGGGTTGGGGGTCAGCAAAGAAGGGACGATGAAAAAGTGTAACTGGGGGAACTCAGCCGCGATTATGACGGAAAGAAAGCCCCTCTTATCCCCGGAGGGGAGGAGCAGAGATTTACTATAAAAAATGAGGGAAAGTGCGCAGCACACCTCGTGACCATCTATCCTGCCACTCCGTAAAGGAAGCACGGAGATAATCGCCTCACAAAAAGATAGAGATATCGGTGCGGAAGTTGTGGGACGTTGTTCGAGTTTCGGGCCAATGGGGGGGGGGGGGTTGTAAACTGGGGGAAGAAGGCTCCTTCCCGAAATCCGGTGGAATGAAAGAGAGAAGGGTCAGAGAGTTGGGAGGGGGGAGAGAAGTGAGGGGGAAAGGAGGAAAGCTTCTCTCATTTCTTGACTAGGCCTGGGAAGGCCCGGGACCCTCGCTGCAAATCCAGAGACTGGGGGCCTCACATTTCGAGTCAACCCGTCCCAGCCGAAGTCAGCTAAGCAACGTCTCAAGGATACTTCGACGGGAAAAATTTCCTATCTCGGGGGAAAAAATCTTGGAGCGTTGGTAAAAAAGAAAAGCGTATATCGCTCATCTCGCGAACTCAGGAAGCAAAGAATCGGGCATGAAAAGAGGTCTCGTTCCTACGAAAGAAGAGAATATAGAAATTCACAAGAAGGGGGAGGGGGTCTTTGCGGACTAAGACGCCCCGGTCTCCAAGGAGGGTGCTCTCTGGTCGGAGAGTTTCGCAAAGGGAAGTTATACTCATGTCGAAAGGAATGATTATTGGGAGAGAGAGGGAGGAAGAAAGACGAAATTCTTTTATGGGGGGTCCGCACTTTGCCTTGCCGGCTTAAATCCTGCTAATTGGGAAGGGGGGAACTCCGGTGAAGAAAGGAGCGTCCCGCAATAAGTTTTGTTGGGGTGGATTTTAAGGGGTCCATCTTAGCAAGAAGTCCAGAAAAACTCTGTTTTCCCGTCACAACGGGGGGGGATTTACCTTTACGAAAAAAAAAAACTTTCACGAAAGGGTGAGAAAGACAGATGAATTGTACTCCCAGTCGAGCCTCCCCGAATGAAGGTTAAATTTGCAGGCCGAACTCAAAAAGAAGGCTTCACGAGGGGGGGGGGGAGGAGGCAGACTCCGTCGCTTGCGGGAAGCCAGAAAGAGAAAAGTCTCACTCTTTGGAGGGGGATTCCGAGCCGCTCCTGCAGGGGGGAAAAAAGAGAAAGCCGACAAAACACTGCAGTAAATCCGTGTGATGTGCGTGGAGAAGTTTGATGGTGCTATGAAAAGATTTCCCCCTGAATTTGCGCGCATGGAATAGTTGGGGGGAGCGGGGAATTTAAAATTCTTCCGGGTTACGAGAGTGCAAGAGGGGGAAGCTGGCACATGATATACCCCAACCGGGTAATCGTTTTCCTAAGGAAAAGAAGTGCTTTCCCAAGCAAAAGCTTGCTTTTTCTCATTAAGTCCCGCTCAAAAGGGTCATGGGAGGGAAGGTGTCTTTTGCTCTCCGCTTATCTCCAAAGGAGGAATGGAAACAGTGTAAGAGGAAAAAAGTGTGCTTCTTAGGGTTGGGAAACGGAGGGGGGAGGGAAAAAACCTCCGGGGAAAAGACAAAACAAATCATCTTTGGTCAAAAAAAGGGGGGGAAAAAAGGTCGTTTCAACGGACAGGAAAGGAGGGTCTCCTTTATATACTTGGACTGATTTGAGGAGACAACGACAAGGAAGAGTTTTTTTTCATCCAGAGGGCCTTTTTTCCATTCGAAGGGGGAGGGAAAGAAGAACTTCTTTACAGAGAGGGAGGGGGAAAAAGAAGGCATCCTCCCTCTTATAAACCGCCATATTAGGATTTTTTCTATGTCACGTACCCCATTCGGGTCTTCCAGAAGGAAGACGTATCGCGGGTGGGGTCTGGGTCTAATACCCTCCATCGAGGAAGAAAAATAGTAGGAGTTGTCGGGGATTCCCATAGAACTTCTCGAAGGGGGTTGTGGCGGGCAAATCTTTCAGGGAAAGGGCCTGTTGGAAAAAAAGTACGAATAGGACAACCAACAACAACTGATTATTATTAAATTTCAACAAAAGGAACGAGAAAAGAAAGATTGGGAAGAGATATTTTCCTCAACTCTCTTTTGGGGAGAGGGGAAAGAGGGGAAGAATTTTTCTGAGAAAAAGGGCCGACCTATGTATTTTTCATCTATCGTGGAAAATGGGGGGAGAGGGACATGAGCCACTCTATAACATGCCGAGGGGCGAACTGATTCTCATCGTGCTGGGAAGGAAGATACGCTATACGTCAAGGAAAAGAAGGATCGCTTCCTCTTTAACCCAAAGAATGGTGAAAAAACTCTCGGGGAAGGAACAAAACATTCAAACATTAGCAAAAATCAGGAGACATGCAATGAATGCATGAAAAAAGAGTGACCACAGGGAGGGGGAGTCTGTTTTTTCTGGGGTGGGGGGGGCAAAACTCCAACTAAGTGGCAGAATGAAAAGAAGTCCCAGAAGGAAGGGGAACATCCCCCTACATTCTACACAAGAACAAATTAAATAAAAAGGCGGAGAGAATGAAGCCAAAAGGACGCATTTCTTCCCAGTCCAAAATATTACCCCTTCAGAAGACATGGGGGGACTCTTCCAGTGCGGGCGTCGGCCAAGAAAGAAGACCAAGTCAATACAGAAAAAAATTGCAATAAACTAAAGGAAAGGGGAGGCGCAGGGGGGAAATGATCGTCTGATGCCGTTCAAAGGAAAAAGAAAATCAATTACGAAGTTAACTTCCCTTGTCGTGGTGAAGCATCGTAGATGAACCGCGCTGTCCATGGGGAAAGGGGGGAAAAGCATCACGATGAGAACGACTGGAAAAGGACGAACTTATGGCACCCCGTGCTGGGAAGATGGGCCGCTCAGAAATCTATCAGTGAGAAGGCGCTGGAGCTTCGGAAAATGAACAGGCACGCCATCTGGGATTCTCGAGGGGGAGGCGGGGGCTTCGTATCGAAAGGGAGGAAAAGCGTTGACCGTTTTCGGCAGGGACGTAACGGGAAGGACATAACCTCATCGGGATGTCGGGACAGCGTCCTAAAAAGGGGGGAAAAAAGGAATGGCTAATGGTAAACGAAATGGAAAAAGGAAAATGACGAACCTCTTGGGGCGCGACTTGGCCATTCGGAGTCCCACAACGAAAAAAGGAGAGCTGGCTTTCCTCTGCGAGTACAACGTGGAACGAACAGAATCAATGAATTTCGGAAACGTGCTCTAACATGATGGAGCGAAATATTCTCTCCCATGAGAGGGGACGTAACCTTAAAGGGGGGGGGACTAAACTATCCTCCCCTGCTGGGTTGAGGGGGAAGATGAGAGTGAAAAAGATTAACAGCAGCGGTTACGTTGTATGGGGTCTTATCTCTCACAGCCTGAGGTTCACTACCGAAAAAGGAGTGCCCGAATATTTTGTGAGGCCATCAGGGAAAAGAAGGAGAGAGAATCCTCGAAAAGGACAAGAGTTTGCAGGCAAGGAAAGCAAAGAGCTCTACAAAGAGGTTCCTTGAGCAAAGGGGGGACGAAGGCCTTTCTTGTATTTTAAATGTGGGTAAAAAAAAAATGGAGAGGGGGGCAAGAACAAACGAAAAAAAAAAAAACAAAAACAGCTGGATGAACCAGGAAAGAGACTATTCCCTCAACGGAGGGTTGGGCATTTCATTTCCCGCATTGAGCTCTTTAAAGAAGGGGAAAGAAAGGATGACGCTGATGAGAAAAAAAGCACGTCTTTCGGGCAGGAGATTTCCAAGTGGACTTCAGTTTCCAGAACCCCTCAGGGAAAGGACCGAAACTCCGAACCACGGCAGAGAAAAAAAAAAAAATCATCACTTCGATATGATCTACACAACGAAGGAAAAGAGTGGGAGGAGACTGGGAAATTTTTCCAGGTGGTTCTGGAGGGAGTATTGAGATTTAAAATCTCCTGCCAAAAGAGAGGATCAGCGGGGCAGGAAGGGAGAATCTGATTTCCATTTCTGACCGGGAAGAGAAAAGGAGGAAATGACGGCACGCTCATGGGAGTTAATAGCGGCGAAAGAGTCACGAGGCCGTGAAGCAAAGAAGGCACATTCCCTTTTTCCTTCAATGCGGGGGAAATCAAAAAAAGAAAAAAGAGGGGGGAAAGGAGTCAGAAAGAGATACATTCGCTGTCAGGGTCCGAGCCTCTTTGCTGGGGGAGAAGGAAAATCTTTGATTTACAGGGTTGTCCAAAGGGAGCGATATATCGCATCGCGCGGTAAAACAGCCGCGGTCGGGCCGGGGGGCAATGCCACCAGAAGCTCTAAGGAGGATTGCTTAAAGGGACAGTCAAACCTGCTGCGGGGGGGATAATTCACGAGCATCCCGAAGTCTTTCAGCAAGGGGAAAGCTTCTCTTTAAGTCTGTAGAAAATGGGGGAAGCATTGCCGGAAATACATTCATGGAGAGGAATTTGGGGTCAGCGCCATCTTGTATCTAGGGGAAAGGAAAGCCGAAATTCTTGAATTCCGGGGCCCAGTTGGGGGGAAAGGAACGCCGGTATTTTGTGGGAACGAAGGGGAGGACGATTTGCCCCAGACTCAAAGGGGGGGGGGGGAAATCTGGACAAGGGAGGAGGGGTAAGTTACTGCGGGTTTAACATCTAGCCACAGAGGAGAAAGGGGGAAAACCGACAAAAGTTTCGATTGTAGTGGGGACCGTTGGGAATCAGCCTGCCCACGTCACGAGGAGAGAAAAGGCGGGGGGAAGGAAGAGCCAGAGGAAATTGACTCCTTCAGACGATGCGAACTGGAGTGGGGGAAGCAGCATTAAAAGAGAGGCGGCGTGATGAGAATGTGGCGGTGGTGCAAAGGGGGGAAGGGGACGGGGCTCGGGGGGGGGGGGGGGGGGTCTGGGGAGGGGGGCGGAAAAAGCAAGTTAGGCAGTAATCTCGACAAAGAGGAGAATAGGGGGGGGGGGGGGTGGGACTTCGATGCCCGGCGACTAGGGGCCGGATGAGAAAAAAAAAACAAACACAGATTCGGCCCCCGGTGGCATTTTTGCAACTTTATGTAGGGGAGAATTTTTGGTATTAACTGACATCATAGGATTAACCTTCCTTTTACGCGTGGGAAATGGGTGGGTTAATAGCGCGGTATGGAAAATTTGCGTAGTCGAGCTTGGGGCTTGACTTGTGCATAGGGGAGACGAGAAAGAGTCTTTCACATGATATAACCGCTCTTAGACTGGGAAATGTACGTTTACATGGGGTCAACCTCACTTGGGGGGTGAAAAGAGAACTTTGCTAACAAGTACCACTGTCATGTCGTGAAAAAAAAAGGGGGGGGGGGTTGGAGGTGTGGAGTTTCCTAAAAGAAGGACTGCTTTCTCCAAAAGTCTTTTTTCGAAATTTTTTGAGGGGATGGGGGAGGCTCGCCGGTTAACGTCTGGAAACCGCCTAAACCACATAGTAGAGGGTTCATATGGAAGGAATTTCCTTCATTCATTGAGAAGGGCGATAAGGAATTTTGTGTGCTTTTCATTTCAGAAATTCTAGAGGTGGGGTCATCCATACTTGTGGGTAAGGGAGAGGTAGACGAATGCAAGCTTAGGTAGAAACAGCCAGCAATAAAGTCTTTCGCCAGGAATGCTCTCTTCAGGAGAGGGAAAAGATCCCCAGTCCTGGGGCATTGCCGAGGTCGCTCCTACCTGCGACTCTTAAAAATACTATCGAATTACCCGAAGGGGGTGGCTGAAGAATCTTCTTATTTCATGGCAAGGGGAAGTGACCAAGTATCTTTGCAGTTGGGCAGGAAACCGTGGACATTATTTTCTGGTATAAAAGATGGAGAAAAAACGGATTATTGAAAAGAGAGGTCTTATTGAAAAAAATAACTCCGAACGAAAAGGAAATCAAAGACAGGAGTACT
>Ga0179593_1663976_pt1 | contig 14720 bp, 18 predicted proteins | sample CZODoug2_1_08_16_FD_185931 | JGI IMG/M metagenome (GOLD analysis project Ga0179593, IMG submission 185931) | Vadose zone soil fungal communities from Angelo Coast Range Reserve, California, USA - CZODoug2_1_08_16fungal (PacBio error correction) | ecosystem: Environmental > Terrestrial > Soil >...
ACTAGGATTAGCGAAAGCTTCAAGAAAGCACCTAAAAAACGACACCACCAGGTGTACCACCTCCGACAAAGAGGATAAGGGTACGGGGGAAAAAGGCCTAAAAAAAAAGGCGAAGAAAAAGCCTATCAAACGAGGCACTAGGAAGGGGGGCGCCTAGTCAAGGGGAAAGAAGGCTCAGAGTTCGCCCCTCCCCACCCATACGGCTGACGGCCTACCCCGGGAAAACTCCATTCAAAAAAGATCTGTGGGAGAACGAGAGGGAACTAATGTCAGCAACTAAGTTGACAGTTCACCTGAAAAAACGGAGAAAACAAAAAGACTCCGGGGGGAAGGTTTAAAGGAGGGGAGTATCGCTCGGTCAAGGTCTCCTGCCACCCCAGCGCGCAAAAAGGAGAACCAAGACCAACCAAGACACCTCAGAGTCTCCGGTCCTGCACCGCTAATCAGGGAATCTCCACGATCGTCGGGGAGGCACGCTTCGAACGACCGTAAAAAAGGCGGTTATCGAGGAGAAGATGAAAAGAGGGTACAAAAAGAATTCTATCGCGAAAAAGAATCCACTGAAGCGATCTCAACGAAAAACGCTTTGAGACTAGGGGTGCCCAGAAAAAAAGGAAAAGAGAGCTGTCCCCGAACATCCTGAAAGGGCACAGATTCAAAAAAAAAGAAAAAAAGAAAGAATAAGGGGGGGGCCAAGCACAGAAGACAAAAAACCTTACAAAAGTGCTCAAAGTTACCACACTGTTTTTTACCTAAGTTTGTTTCAAAGAAAATTGGGAAAAAGGAAATGGGGAGGAAAAAAAAAAGAGTCAGGAGGGTCCGAGGAAATGCTCGGGGAGGGATTCCGGGAAGAATTAGAGCAAAGCTACGGAAAAAATGGACCTCCATGGTCTAAGGGACCCTCGACAAAAAAAAAAAGAGCGCTGATGGCGAAAAAAAGCGGCACGAAGTGTTTAACCTGGGGGGCAGGAATAGGGAAACCATTCAAATCGAAGGGTTGAGAGGGAAGTAACGCCACCTACAAGAACAAAGGCCCCTCAAAGAGAGGCACGCCGGATTGATGGATCGACTTAAGAAGGGAAGAAGGGAAAAATATCAACAAAAACGAGGAAAAAAGAAGTCTTCTGATAAGAAAGAGACTGCCCAGAGAGGGGAAAAACTACAGAAAGCCGAAAACGAAAAAGCGTGGTTAGAAGAGAGGGAAAAAGGAAAACAAAGAAGGCCAGGAGGTTCAACTGCAAGCGATCCTCAAGAACAAGATTGGTAAAACTAGGGCCTCTAAAGAAAAAAAAATCCAAAAAAAATGTAAAAAAAAAAAATCAAGTCGAAGGGTGAGAAAAAAAGGGACCACTAGAAGGAAAGGCTACGTGGGGGGCTTTGTCTCCCGGGATCGTAAATACAGGTGCCCAGCGGGAAAGGGCGCGAAACGGTCCCCTGAAGCGCAACAAGGGGCAAATCGGCAAAAGTCTGCCCAGTTCCCGGTGAAAAAAAAAAAACCCAGGAGGAAATTGGAAAACAGATGCGGTCCGTCGTCTGAAGGGATCGAACAGTTGTGGCGAGCGGGGAAAAAAAATCGAAAATCAAAAGGGAAGAAAACGCCTAAAAAGAAAACCGGAGGACCCCAAAAATCAAAAAAATCAACACAGCTAGCGGAGGGTTCCCCTCAGCGTGGGAAAAAAAAAAAGAAAAAAAAAAAACCTATGGAGGTCCAGACAAGCCAGTCTGCGTCCCTTAGCAACGGGGCAGGAAACCGATCCCTCTCCCGAAAACAAGAAAGGTTGGTGGAAAAACAACGAGGGGGCGCCGGAATCCCAAGGAAAAGGTGCTGCGCCACGTGGGAAGGTCCCAGAAAAACGAGCCCGCAAAAAACTTGAAAACTGCCTTAGGGGGACACCTCAAGAAAAGACGTTCCGGAAGGCAAAAAAGGGGGGAAGGGTTTCGTCAAGGGATCTCAAAGTGAGGGGTCTGCGAGGGACTAGAAGAAAAAATTTGCGGAGGACTGCGCTGTCAACCAAGGGACCCTCCAAAAGACAAGGGAACACGAAAAAAAAGGCTGGGACATACTCCTCTTTGTTTTGAGGGAAGGAGGGAATTCTCGAGGGGGGGGTCACCGGCGCCGGGGGAAAAGAAGTCTTCCGCCAGGGACAGAGGAGGGTGCTGCAAAGGGGAAAAACGGGGCAAGGACCTAGGGCGCAGGGAGGTACTCGCGAAGGAAGACCACAGCGAACAATCGACCCACGCAAACTTGCCGGAAGGTTGAAAAAGGCGGGCAACGTGCAAACGGGGGAGGAAAATCGAAAAGGAAAGGGAAAAAAAAAACCGGAAGGCAGGACGAAAGATAGACAGCCGGCGGTCGCCGACCTAGTGGGGAAAAAAAAATCGAGGGAGTGTTCAAAAAAGAAAGGGAAGGGGACCGCAACACGCCCGGAAAGCAGTGAAAGCGGCCGACAGCTCTTAAGGACACAAAAGAAGGAAACGCAGAAAAATGTGTGTTGTGGAAATTTAGGTGCTTGAAAAATCCGAATCAGGGGGGAGTCAAAAAAAAGAGTCCATAGAATTGGATCGTCAAAATTGCGCGGGGTGCGGGGCAGCGGAGAAAAAACCTTGAAAATTTGAGGAAACAAAGGGGGGGAACTTGACCGGGGGGTCCGGACATCAAAAGCCTCCTGGCTCGCCACAAAGGGGACCCAATCCGACAAAAGAATCTACAAGATGATCCCGGACAGAACCCGAGCCCCCTGGAAAAACTGGTAGAAAAAAAGACAAAGAGAAAAACTTACGGGTGTCTCTCAAAATGACAATCCCAAAAAAAAAAAAAAAACGAATTGAAAAATCCCCTGGGGATACGGCGGGGACGACGCACAAACGAAATTTCGAAAAAAAAAAAAACCTCTGGTAAAAATCCGACAAAAAAAAGACGGGGAAGTGGAAAAGGGGGTTGGGGGGAGAAACGAGAAGGTGGTTCACCACTTGAGACGCAACGAAAACGCAAAGAAAAAACTTTCAGGGGGGGGACAGGGCGGAAGGCCCGAAGGCGGACCGGAATCAAAAAAGGAATGATGGAATTGGGAAGGAGGGGAACGCAAAAAATCCACGGGAGCGGAGATAAAGTATCTAAGTTAACCGGGGGAGGGGTAGGGAGGTAAGGTCCCGAAAGGCTCGCGGTGGTTTGGGCGGCCTAGTAAAGGGTCGATTACTCATTGAGGGTAAAGAGAAAAAAAGGTTGGAGAGTCAAGGGAAGGGGGAGATCCAAAAACTTGCGCGGGGGGAGGAAAACCGACGTAACAAGGAATCGCAGCTAGTGGCCAGTACTACTCGCAAACGGGAAAATGGGAAACCTAAAGAAAAGGAACGCAGTGAAAGCGGAAGACTGAAGGGCGTGGGATTGAAAAAAAACCCGAACGCAAGGCTCCAGAACGGTTCGCCTCGAGATTTCTAGGTAAGAAGTGAGGGGGGCTGGAAGAAAGGCTGTTAGTGACGGGAAAGGCCCAATGGAAAGGGCGGGGGGAGTAACCCTTTAACGGGGGGGGGTCCCAGTGCGAACCCGCCCACTCAAAACTAACAGGAGGAAAAGGTCCAGCCAGGGGTGTAGAAAGGGGCCACTGCCGGAACTCCGCCCCGCACGGAAGAAGGGGGGGTACTAGGGAGGAAAGCGATGCACTGAGGGGGGACCGATGATATCGAGAGCAACCTATTGGGTTCGTAACGAAAAGGGGGCCAGAAAAAAGAGCGAAAAAAAAAAAGGTGCGGACGTGGAAAAAAGGTTTGCAACGACTCTTAAAGGGCTGAAAAATAAATCCATAAGAGACAGAGAGGGGGAAAAGCACGTATCCTCGACGAGGAGAAAATTTTATCAGGATCGCGGAGGTATCGGGGAAAAAAAGGGAAAGTCATAGAAGAACCGCCTAAGGGCGGAACCAGCCTTGCGCCTAACGGAAGAACGAAAGTTTTGAAGGGGGGGAAGGAACATATAAATGACCGCAGAAAAGTTAACCGGAAGAATGCGCCGAAGGGGACCCGACAGAGGAAAAAGACAAGTGAAAAAAGATGTACCAAGGCCGTATCTTCTTTGCAAGGTCGACAAAAAAAATTGAGCCTGGAAGGAATAGAAAACGCGCAAAGAAGAAGAGTCGGAACCCAACATTAAAAATCAACACGAATCCGCCCCGAACCGCGACGTAGGGGGGGATGGACATGGGGGAAAAAAGAGGTGTAGGGAACAAGTAGGGGACAGGGTCGTGCCGGTATGGAAAGGCAAAAATGAGGTGAGAAAAAAAAAAAAGACTCAGATGAGGTACGGGGACCGGGAAAAAAAGGAAAGGTCGCTTCAGGGAACTTGGGGATTTGTCGAACAGTAGATTCTTCAGGAAAAAGTGTAAGGAAAAGCTAGGAAAAAAAGAAGACGAAAAACCGCTTGGAAAAGCGGAGAAACCCTATGTAAGGTTGGGGAAAAGGGAAAAGGAACCCGCAGGCGGGGAAAGGAAAATTTTTTTCTTTGAGCGTCCAAGGTGTTCGGCTACTGGTCTCTTCTCCTCCCGGCCCGAGGAAAACTGAAAACTACAAAAAACCGCGTCTCAAAAAAAGTGCTACAGACTGTACTCTAAAAGGCAGTCTCTGAGATTAAGGGAGAAAAGTCAAAAAAAAATCAACTAGGGAAAACAAATTCCTTAACATCTGGCTCTGCCCAAAACAAAGAAGAGTGATAAGAAGGTGTGTCATCGGTTTTCGCGTATGACTTGAGATACACCGGAATCGCCGGGGGAAGGGAAATAACGTAACTGTGTACTAAGGTCTGGTCAGACAGCTCCATAAATCAGGGTCTAGGAAATACTAAGAAGGAAGGACGGAAAACGGAAGCTGATTCAGAATCGAACCTGCTCCTACACTATCAGGTATCGTAGGCCAGAAACAAAGAGGGAAGAGCGTCCCACTCAGGGGGGTTCTCTTAAGCTTCCAAGAAGGGCAAGGACCAAAGGAGAAAACAGAATCGGAAAACCCCTCAGTTTCCCGTCGGCGAAAAAATTCCGGGAAAGGGTGCAGGAAAAAAAGAAGCGGGTAAACGCGCAGTGGGGGGACCGGGGGTTTGAGGGTAAAAACATCCGCAAGAATAAAAAAACGTCGTCCTGGGAACGCGGCCCAAGGGAGGGGGAAAAACTAGGGGGGGTTGTGTGCAAGGACGAGGTACCAAAAAAAACAGTCTCCCAGGCGCGGTTCAATCAGGGCCTGTCAAGTTCAAGGAGGATTCAAAAAAAACGGTCGAAAGATTGAGGCAGCCGGGAAAGCGTTCAGCATCTTCCGGGTCAGGTTTTTGGAAAGGGGTGAAAGGACTCGGGGGGACCCATAAAAAAATGAGGAAGGTGCCGTGAAAAAAAAAAAAAGGCGGCCCTGGGGCCCGAAAGCGTTCGCGGGGGGAGTACTGGGAAGGGAAAAGAACAAAGAGGAAAAAGCGAAAAGGTGACCAAGAGAGTATTACCAACGTTGCGGGAAAAGGGGGGAAAAACTCTGAAAAAAAACCAGGAAAAAAAAAAACAGCGAAGTGCCCCGGGCTTCGTGAAACACGGTTACGGACAGAGAAAAAGAAAAAAAAAAATCATGAAGCCGGCAAGTACATCCAGTGACGTCTAAAAAAAAAAAAAAAGAAAAAAACTCGTTTGGAAAAGGAAAGCTAAAAGGGGGGGGAGGAGAGGGTCCGGGAAAAGGTGCGGAGGTCAAGGAAGAAAGTGGGGGAAGCATAAGGAACCTCCACCGGTACCGACTTACTCGAGCGGGCTCTTGCAAGAAAAGTGGAGACTGAGAGGAAAAGAAAGAAGAAAAAATAGTGGATCGCGCACCCAACGCCTTCGGGAAAACCAAAAAAAAAGAAGATCCTAAAAGAACAGCAGGACGGGGGTCTAGCCCATCATTGCGGTTGGGAAAAATTATCAGAAGGCGTGGGGGCACGTCTCAAAAAAAAGAATTTGCGAAAAAATCAAACAGGGGAAAGGGTAGGACAGGGTTGTAGCTAGGGTGAAAAAAAAGCCTGGCGATGTGAGAATACCAGCGCAGGAGAGAAACCTGGGGATCACTCGAAACCTCGAAAAGAAATCAGAAAATCCGAGAAAAACACGCCGCTCCCACTACCCGGGGGAAAAAAAAAAAAAGACCTCTAAAAAAAGCTCCAGGAAAGGGGTCCGGGATACAATGTCTAAAGGGGAAAGAAAAGACCTTATCGAAAATGCGGGATCTTGAAAAGAAAGCAAGAGAAAAAACTTCAGGGGGGGAGACTGGAGACGCTGCCCCCGGGGCCTCGAACCTCAAAGGATCAGTTTGCAGCCAAATCATAGGAAAAAAAAAGGCGTAAAGAGCCCCTATGGTGGGCAGAAGGGTTAATCGACCATTAAGGGGGGACGTAAAAAAAAAGGGGAAAGAGAATTCAAAAAAAGAACTGTAGTAGACGAGCCTGCGTTCGGAATCTCGCGCCGAAAAAACATTGCGAGGGAAGTGTGTCAAGAACGAAAAACAGGGGACACTTTGGGGAAATGACCTACATCAATCAAGCAAAAAAAGCCCACTCGGGAGACCCGAAGGGGTCTTGGGGAAATTGGGGGGAAAAAAAAATCAAAAAGGACGGGCAATTGAAAAGTAATTCAAAAAGAAGGCCCTGTAACGCAACGGTACTCACGAGAGATCAGGTCGCCTCACCCTAGGGAACCTTTTGTACTCTACACTACTACAATTAATTGGGAAAACACAGTGGAAAATAAGAAAAGAAAAGAAATCCAATAAGAACAAAGCACGGAAATCCTAGAATCAAACCCTCTCAAGCAGAACGCGATAACCGGGTCAAGGGAAGTAGTCTAAGGGAAAAGGGCAGCCACGAAGAAAACATAAAAAAAAAACGAAAGACGATCAAATAGGCATTCGACCAATCCGGGGAGAAAATCTCAGGAAAGGGGGGGTTTTGATTGAACGTCGAAAAAATAAGCCACTAAAAGCCGCCGCAAAAATACTCCAAAAAGTCCGCGGGGAGGGGGTACGGAATGGCGAAAAAAAGCGAACGAGGCACAGAAGAACGCAAGGAGCAAAAAGCCGGCCCGCCCGCCCACGTCTGAAGGGGAGGGGGGGGAAGACGAGCACAAAAAAAAAAAGCGAAAAAAAAGGGGCCGGAAAAAAAAAAAAAAAAACGGTTAGGGAGAAAAAAACGCCAAGCCGGAATCGCCAGTCCCGCAGGAAAATCAGAAGCACCGGGACGTCCGACCGATGATCAGACCGTCAGCAAATGAGTGGGGAAAGGGAATAGGGGAAAGAAAAGAAAAAACCATTCCGAGAATAGAGAAGGAAAAAACAGCGGGGAATACGGGGGAGACTTCGAAAGGGACGGAAAAAAGGCGCCGGATCTCGAAAAAAGAAAACCAAAGAGAAGCCAGGAAAGGGGCCGGCGAAACCTGTCAAGAAAAAAGAGGGAAAAAAAGAAAAACGGATTCTCGTCGGCAAAGCTCAGAGACGGCGAAAGAAGTATGGGAAAGAAAAAGAAAAAGGTTACACCAGCGTATCAGAAGGACGCCAACAAGAAAAAGGAAGGGGGAACGGGGGTTTAAGAGAGCGAGGAGTTCGCGGAAAAACTCGGACGAAAAAAACCCCCCGCAATGACGAAAAAAAACTGTTCTACGAGGCCTTACCCTCAAAGGAGGCTTAGACCAAAAAAGGAACCCCGAAAGAAAGGGAGAAAGGTTTGACGCAAGGAAAGGTACTAAAAGGAAAAACGATTAAACCGTTTGGTCTACTCCAAAGAACGGGGAGAGAAACTTGGAAAGGGAGTCTATCCAAAGGGGGCGAGAGGGTCTAGAGCGGCCTCGTCTCTCACCTCGAAACCTGCGCCGGGTCCCTCGGAGACGGGGGGGGGCTGGAGAGCCTTGGCAAAGAAAAAAAAGGGGTACAAGAGGTCTGGGGGGAAATGAAGCGAAAAAAGGGGGTCTTTTCCCAAAAGAAAAAAGAAAAAAGAGCCGGTTTACAAAAGTCAAGATGAACTAAAATGAAAGCAGTGAGGGGTCAAGGAGGGGCCGTAGATCGGGGAGCGAATATCTCAGAGAAAAAAAAAACGAAAAAAAGGGGAAGAAAAAAACGGCACCGAGAAGGAAAAAAAATAAAAAAAAAAGCCGCGTAAGGCGTGTTCGTGTATGGCGCTCGCCTTCACTCAAAGAACGCGGGAAAAAAGGGGGGATGCAGGAAAAAAAAAAAAAGGAAGTCCGCCTGTAAGGGAAATCGGGGAGAGGGCGAATAAGAGAACCGCACTAGAAAAAGGAGCCGTCGACGCGTAGATCCCACCTCGAGCTCCAAGGACTAACCGGGGGAGGCTCACGGAGGAAAAAAATCTACGAGGTAGGGAAAAATTTCAGATCCAGGGGACGCGGAGAGGGGGACGAAAAAAGAGTCCAAAATCGGCAAAGTCTTTTCGAGTCACCAGTCGGGAAGGGGGGGGGGGGAGCATGGGAAAGAAAAAAAAAACCAGAAAAAAAAAGGGAGGGGGACGATAAGGTGGTGCTACAAGCCCAAAAGCAAAGCTTCGCCGAGAGGACTGCCGAAGGAACGACCAGGCTTAAAAAAAAAAGGGGTCTCCAACAAATAAAAAAGAAAGGGAAGATGGGAGAAGAATGGAAAAAGGAAAATATCTAGGGAGGAAAAAGTCACGGTGCGGCCGTAACCTGAAGGGAACTCGAAAAAAAACGTTAAAGACGGAAAAAAGGAGGGAGGGGAGAGAGGAGAAAACAGCGTTGGCAGGATCGATCTCCAAAAAAAAAAGCCAAAGGCGCAAAAATCGACGGATTTCAAGAAAAAAAAAACCCTCGCCCGGGCGCACTTGCTGGGGGGAGGGGAGGTGTCCAAAGGAAAAAAGTTCCATGGTCCTTGGGGAAGAAAAAAACGAAAAAGGCTGTCCAGAGGGACTGGTCTGCTGCAAAACCAGTCGCATCGATAAAAGACAAAAAAGGAACGTCGTGCCTAGTCTTTGGGCTCGGGAGGAAGAAAGGGAAAGACCCCTCAAGAAGCTGCGTTTCCTCTACGCTTTTATTCGGGTCTGGGGGGCTCAAAAAAAGGGGAGCTGGAGCGCTTACTCGGTAGTTCATTCCGGAAAGGATGCAGTGGGGATCAGGAAAAAAAAAGAATAAAAAGGGGGTCGACCCAAAGTAGGACGGCTTTGAAGGATTAGGGGCGGTAAAACGTGGGGACAGGAAACTAGCCCCCCCCGACAAGGAAGGGAAAGATACCGACCTTCAAGGCGACGGAGGGGGCGACCCACTTCCGCCTATTGAGCGAAAAAGAAAAAACGGGGGAAAAAAAAAAAAAAAAAAACCACGAAGGGGGCGGAAAAACCCGAGGAAGCAGAGAAAATACCGGGGTGTGGGGAAAAACCGGGGGGGGAGGAAGCCGGAGAAACGGGTGGGGGGAAGCGCAAAAAGAGGCGTTTCCCTCGGGGTTGCCGGTCAGAGAGATGAAAGGAAAAAAAAATCAGTGCTTCACTGGAAAAAAAAGTCGGAACAAACCCACGCGAGTCGGAAGTGAATCAAGGAAAGGGAAAAAAGCCTTGAGGGAAAAAGGTTAGACCAAGGGGGAACGCTCAGAGCCTTCTTCAAAAAATGACGTCAAAAAAAACCCGGACGAAACCTCAAAAAGAGGAGGGAAAAACAGGAAGAAAAACCGTATACCTCGAAAACCCCAGTTGGGGAAAACCCAAAGGGGGAAGCTCTGAAAAAAGTCCTCAATGGAGTAGGAATATGGAAAACGTGGACGGATACAACGCAAAGGGGTCAAAACGTCCCGCCTCCTCGGGCTTAGACCGGGAGAAAAAAAAAAAGAGACGAAAAAACTCAGGGGAGAACTTGGGGTCGTTGTCCGGGGGACTGAAAGGGTCGGAAAAAAAAGGGAACAAAAGGCAGAGGAGCCAAAAAAAAGGAGTCGAAAGAGGCCATGAAGACAAAAAGCCCGGAGGGTTCGGGTACACGAGGAAAGGCAAGGACCTGCATATAACGGTAGACAGCCAGAAAAATTTCGAGGAGAATCGAAAGTGGACGGGCCTGAGGGATGAAGAATTCAAAAAAAAAACTAGGCGAGGGGGGGCGGATATGAGGTTCAAAATCAGAGAAGTAAAAAAAAAGGTCTCTGTCCTCGATCTGTTTAATTTAACTCACGGAAAAAGGCCGTCACCTCTCCGGCAGGAGGAAAGAGAAGATGACAAAACGAATTAAAAAGAGCGCGGAACACTCGAAAAAGCAGGCGCTTTGAAACTTGACAAGTGGGAAGATCAAAAGGGTCCAAACCGTTCTCCAGCTAAAACGCTTAGGAATTCTAAAAGAAGGGGAAAATAAAGAGGGCTCTCGGGTTGCCAAAAAAAAGAACGGAACGCGCCATGTGGGAAGGGGGAAGCGAAAATCCACGAGACTAAAAAAAAAAACCCCGAAAAAGGAACAGAGCATCTCCTTGCAATCGACAGCGGAACGGGAAGAAAAAAAAATAAAGGGAAAGACAGATTTTAGGGGAAACGACTCTGGTGCTAAAACAAAAAAAAGCCAAACTAGGCCCACGTCCCTGGAAAAAGATTCGGAGCAGAAAATTTCAGAAAAAGGGCAAAAAAAGTCGATGAAAGTGAGTCGACTTGGGCAAGGGCAGAAGAGGGGGGAATGGAGTCTGGGGGAGGAGGGGGGGTAAAAAAAAACCCGAGGGCGGGGGGAACCGGGGAAATACAGGAGCGAAAACCTTAAATCTGAGAGGGGAAGGGAGGTGGAGTAAGAAAATACCCAGAAGCGCCAGCGGCCTTCTGACCCTTAAGCTCGAAAAAAAAGAAAATGCGTTTGAATGCTCCCTGGAGCAATCAAATAGGACAACGGGGAACCGAGAATGTGGAAGGGGATCCTTGGGGGCCAAAAAGGCCAAAAGAACCCATTGAAAAAAAAGACGGCTGAAAGGATCCTCTTGCAGAGGGCTATCCGATTCCCAAGTGAAGCCAGGGGGGAAGGACTTCGACCGTACTCAAGGGGAACGAAAGAGGGAGGGGAAGCTCCTCTATCAGCAGGGAACACCGGGGGGAGGGGGGGAAGAAACGTCCAACAAAAAAAAAAAGTCTTGGCTCCATCCGGAGGGAAACGTACGAAATCAAATCACGCAATTGGGATTTGGGGGGAAGAAAAGAGATTCTGCATCCACTTTCCCTATCGTCTATGAAAATAGACGGGAACCCAAGGGAAGTCCAAGCAAAAAAAGATCAAAAAAGATGGGGAACCATCAGCTATCCGGGGGGGACGTCCGGAGAATCAGATCCCCGACTAGTAGGATGAAAGGAACGGGTACCACTTAAGGGGGTTTTCCGGTCTTCCGGTCTCAAAGCGGGGTGAACCTGTTCAACCCCAAAAATTCCAAGCCGGTTTATAGGAGAAGTGGGGGGAACCGAAAAGGCTGAACGGGGGATATGCACAAACAAGTCTACTTCGAAAAAATAAATGAAGAGGATCAACAATATTGGAGGGAGTGTTAAGCGTGGCGCTTCTACGTGCCTAATCGAAAATCACGGAAAGAGGAAGGTCTGAAACTCCTCCCTTTGTATCAAATCACTGCAAAAGCGGGAAAATCAAGGGGACGCGGAAGGAACGAGAATCGAAAAGCAAAGGAAATCAAAAACCAAAGAAAGCAAAATCACTGAAAAGGCTTGAGAGCGGCAAAAAGGCACAGAACTCAAGGAAGGAGCCGTTAAAGTGACAAAAATCTCCTAAGAGGGGCAGGAAAGAAAACGCGCTCAAGTTGTTCAAGGAGTCGAAGTAAAAGGTCTAGGTAAAGGACCTAAGAAGAAAGAGAACGCCAAGAGGCGTTCTAAAAAAAAACGGAGGGGGAAAACGCAGGTGGCAGGGGGGGGGGGAGAAGCGAGCGGGTGGTAAATACCTATGGCAATCGGGCATAAAAGTAAAAAAACGAGGTGAATAAGGGGAGGAAAAAAAGACTCTGCAAATATCCGAGGGCTGTGGGCAAAGGAGCGAATAAAGGGAGAGACAAAGGGCTAGTGCAGCATCTTGGCGGTGAACAAAGGGGGTAATGCCAAGAAAAGACCACAACAACCAGGGGAAATCGCGCCGAATTTCGCAAGAAAAGGGGTCGCCAGGGGGAAAAAAAAAAAAGTGAGAAAGGGGGATGAGACTGAAAAGGGGGGAAGCGCAAAAAATCCGGTGCGAATCGATGACCAATAATTTCCAGGACCGCCCGGAAAGGAAAGCTAGAAAAAGGAGACAACACTAAGAGAAGAAGAGCCAGGGGGAACGCGTAAAAAAAAACGTAAAAGTCCCGAAAGGCGGCAATCGAGAAATTTTGCCGAAAAGGGACCGCGGAAGGGAGGGGAAAACGTTCAGAAAGAGAAGGGGGGAAAAGGGGGAAGGGGAGGCAGGGGGGATGAGGGACAGGTTCTGCACGGACGGAAAAAAAAGGGGGGAGCCGGGTAAAAATTAAAAAAATCACCGAAAATGAAAGAGGGGGTCGCGGGGAAAAAGAAGCGTGGGCGGTGCGCAAAATTACTATCTACGTGAGTGCGGAGGACGGGGCAAAACAAGCCTGGGGCAGTGGAAACGCGGGAAAAAAAAAGCCGAGCGCCCCACCAGCCATCACGAAGCTAGCTAGGGGAGCGCAGGGCGAACAAGAAGTGAAGACCCGGTCCTGCACGTCCCTCCCCCACTGAATTAGGAGGCTTACCAGATGGACCTAAAGGGAACCGAAAAGAAAAAGCACGGGTGGAAGAAAGCGGAGGAAAAGAAAGCTAGTTACTACCCGCTCATGAAATAAAAAAAATAAAAGGAGGCCAAGAGCGAAAACATCTCAAGAACTAAATTACTCTCCCTACTCCACTCTAATTCACAAAAAGGGTAAAAAAAAGGAAAGGCTATCCGGGAATACTTGCACGAATTGGTTCAAGCTGCCGAGACCAAGGGGATAAAAAGGCCAGGAGGGGCACGGGGGGACCAAATACTAATGCAGATCGCTCAACTTCTGTACTACTCATGGAAAAAAAGAGCGCAGTCAAGCGGAAGGGAAGGGCTCACAGAAAATGGTGACGAATATCTTCGACAACAAAAGAAAAAGAGTTCAACGAAGAGGGTGGGGGCGATCGGCTTAAAGGAAAACGGGGGGGAAAAGACCACTGTACGGGAGCCAAAAAAGGTCGAAACGAAGGGGGAATCCGCAATTGCCCAGGAAGGGGGTTACGAGCCTATGAAAATCACAAACTCAGGGAAAAAGAACTCGGAAAAAAAGAGGGATCTTACGGGAAGAGAAACTAACGAAGCAGGAAAAAGGGCTTTCTCATTTGGGGTTTCTAGCAAAGGGACGTGGCAGGGGCAGGCGAAACACGGAACCGTTGCTTCAAAGTAACGCCAGGAATCGGCCGCAATGAGGAAAATCACTCCGCCAAGTGGGGGGAAACACCGAACCGGAATTAAAAAAGAAAAAGAACGAAAAAAAAAAAGCAACAAAACGATCGACGATAAACGAGCCAGCACGCGATCACCTTGTAACCGTACGGAGGAGGGGAGAAGATTTTCACCACGGGGAGGAAGGTTCGGGCAAAAAGTTGAACTCCGAAAAAGGAGAAGAACGCTCGTCGGTCGTCAATGCCAAAAAACATTGAGGGGGGCTAGGCCGGGCCGCGAAAAAAGAGCACGCCGAAAAAGGGAAAAGGCTCCAAAAAACCCCCTTCAAAAAAAGGGGTTAGAAAAGAAGCCCCGGGGGGGGTGGGACCAAAAAAAAGGGCACGAAAAAAAAAGGCAAGAACCTGGAAAGCCAAACGCCAAGAAGCTGCCCGCCGCCGGCGAAATCTGTACCAGACCCTAAAATCGCGAAAGCCCGAAAAAAAAAAAAAAACAAGAGGGAACAAAAGTTGCCGTGCATGCGCGACCGATGCAGAAAAGGGGTCAGAGAAGAATTGAACCAGAACAAGGAAAAAACCGTCCGGGTAAAAAGCGCTAGCCGACAGTGACCGTGGCGCTCAAAAAAAGAGACAAAAACGCCAGGGGGGTCCAGAACACGCGAGCAGTGCGAATCTGAAAGGAGGGGTGCAGAGAAAAACTATACTGCGGAAAAAGAGCACGCCATCAGGAAGACTGCACGACCTGGGAGGAGAAACCGCGAGGACTTAGGGGATGCCAAACAAGAAAAAAAAAATGAGGAACGGGGAGGCGATATGTCTGAGCACAAAGCTATGTACAAAATCCGCGGAAGCAGAGATGAAGCGAAAGAAGTTCAAGAGGGGGGGCTCGTCGAGCGGCCTGTAAAGCGACCCAAAATCTGAGCCCAAAGAGGTAGCAAAAGAGGCTTGGCTTCTCCCACAAACCCCAAACACAAAAAAAAAACCACAAAAAGAATCCAAGGGAAAAACGAAAAGAACGACCCTTGAAATTTTGGTGCCTATTGGCCGAGGTTCATGATTCCAAACGACAAAAGTTGCAACTGGCGGACGTCTTGGGGAGAAAAGTCAAAAAAGGAGTGGCGCGAAGTCCGACAAACTCGAGGGGGCAACTCGTAAAAAAAGGAAACGCCACCATCTCGCGCGGTAATCAGGTCGAGAGACGGGAAGGAAAGGGGTGGAAAATTGGGGAATATACGCAGCAGAAACCGGGGAAGGTCAGAGGAGCGAGGAGCACGCCCATAACACGAACAAAAAAGTTCCCGCCGGAAAAATTTGGGGGGGAAATAGAAAAGAGGGTGGAGTCGGAAAA
>Ga0179593_1313729_pt1 | contig 14719 bp, 28 predicted proteins | sample CZODoug2_1_08_16_FD_185931 | JGI IMG/M metagenome (GOLD analysis project Ga0179593, IMG submission 185931) | Vadose zone soil fungal communities from Angelo Coast Range Reserve, California, USA - CZODoug2_1_08_16fungal (PacBio error correction) | ecosystem: Environmental > Terrestrial > Soil >...
AGAGATCCCAGAAAAAGGACGCAAAGGGGTTGAAACTAAAACGCGCCGAAAGAGGAAAAAGGGGGTGGGGGGGTAGGCGATGTTAATACGAGGCTAAAAGAAATAGGCTTCAAAAACTGATTCGTTCTATTAAAAGTAAAGTCTTCTAACAGGAAAAAACAGTTCAGGGAAGGGAAAATCGAAACGCACCTCGCTCTCGGCACTCGGAAAAACAACCGGCAAAAAACTGGATCGAAATTTCGCTCTTTCTGCTTAAGATCTGGTCAGGAAGAAGGGGGGAAATAGGGTTCAGTAAATAGAATAGCGGGCCCTGAGGGAAGGAGGAATGTGCTACTCTTCGTTTTCACCATTAACTTTAAAAGGAAGAAAAAAAAAGAAAAATTATAAAAGAAAATACAAAACGTCCTGGACGCTTCTAAATGGGGAGGGGGGGAAAGAAGGGCGAGATGGGCGAAGGACACGGTAATAAAAAAAAAAGAAAGTCGGCGTGGCTGGTCGAGTCGACAGTTCGTTCTATGTGGGAGATAAGAATAGTGCCGGTCGGGAGGGCGTCAATATGGGTTGGCGACTAAGGAGGAAAAAAAAAAAAAACAAAAAAGGCGGAAGGTGGGAGGAAGGTGGAAGCGAGCTTCGGTCGGTCGCAAAAAAATGGTCATCGGAATAGCATGAGGGGGGAAAAAAAAAAACAGGCAACACAAGGAAATCAAGCGCCAAAAAACTAGGGAGGGTTTTAGAAGAAGAAGGGGGAAAGGAGTTCCGAGCCAGAGCCTTAAAAACTATGCAGGAGGGGGGGGAAACGAAGCTGGGAACGAAAAAAAAAAAAACAAATCAAATCCACGTTGGTAGGGGGTTTGTAGAAGCGATGCGGCAGAAGAAGACGGGAAAACAAAAATGTTAAAGCTTAAGGGAGCAGATGCAATAGAGAGGCCCCGCTACAATTCCGCGAATGAAAGACGAAGCAAATCTCCAGGGGAAGAGATGTGATGGCGACGTCGCGCGCGGCGTATTGCCCATCATACAGAAGATTGTAGAAAAGAAGGGGGAAAAAGGGAAGGGAGGAGGGGTTGGCTGGGAAGGAGGGGATGATATAGGTGTTGATGGTATTGGCGCGTTGCGGGGCTACTACATTCTTCTATTTAAGGGGGAGGCTCGGAGGGAGGAAAAAAAAGGTCTTCCGGCATAATCGCCGGGCGAAAGGAAGGGGAAAGGTGATCGCAAAGGGATTGAAGGGAGGAGAGGTCTTGTGGCTGCGGGTTGCAGTCCTTATTGTCCCTGAGCTGCGATAAAGAACCTTATGGATGAGAAATCGAGGGGGAAGAAAAGGAAGAGATGTCTGGATGTCGATTGAGTTCGGGGTAAAAAACAAGCAAAAATGTGCTGTGTGGGGTCACTTCTGGCGAGGGAACTCAAAGGGGAAAGGAGAAAGGAGTGTCGGACAAAGCAATGAGGACGGGAAGGGAGGGGGGAAACTGCTGGCTGACAGATTTCCTGACCGGAGGGGGAAGGGCAGGTGGGGACTGTCGCTTTTGTCTCTCGTGGCAAATGGAAGGGGGGCCGGGGTCAAGTACCAGTGGTGAAAAGGGGAGAAAAAACAAGACGGAATACCAGAGTCTTACCTCGAAGAAAAAGGAGAGCAATAACCGCCGATGATAAGAGGTGGGCTAACAAACAAAAAAAAAGAACCGGGGAGAAGAGGGGAGAAAAGGGAGACATGATGTGAAGGGCATTGATCAGAAAAAGGAGGGGGGAGCAAGAGAAAAATATGACGTTATAAAGGTCTCCCGCAGTACAAAGGTTGGAGGGTCGATCTGGTCTCGAAATGTCTTCACTCTCCTAATTACAAAGGGGGACCAAAAGAAAGGGGGAAGGTGCTATTCAAGGATGAAAAGTAGAGGGGAGAGAAGGACGGAGTGATGCGCCAACTCGAGGTTCTTCATTCTGAAAAAGAATAAGGCGGAGAAAAAATGAGTTGTCAAGTTCTTTCATATCGGCCGTTCTGGTGCACAGTCACGTGAAAAAAAAGAATGTGGAATAAAAGTAGCGTCACGGGGGGGACGGGGCAGCGGAGAAGCGAAGCTTTTGGAGAAAAAACCTCGCAAAATCTCTCATGGTCCAAAACGAAAAAGAGAGTCTGCGCTCGACATGCGTTTCAAAAGGGTGAAAGAGGGGAGAAAAAAAAAGGAAGGGACGATAGGAAGGAGGGGAAGGCACAGCAAAACGAGGGGAGGGGAAAGCGCGCCCACCATCCGGTCAATTGGTACCTCTTCGAAAAGACAAAGGAAGAAGCACGGGGCAGACTAGGAGGCTTAAGCACGAACTAAAGGGATTGTGAAGGAGATAATCTAGCAGAAGAGATGGTAGCGCGGGAGTATGGAGCAACGGCGCGAAACGCACCAGCGACAAGTCGGGGAAAAGTGAAAAAAGGACTGAGCGGATCAGTTCTGCGCATGTCATAGAAGAAAAAAAAAGAGGGAGAAGGAAGAAAAGAAAAAAATGAGCGAGCGGGAGAAGACGACTACGGGGGATACGCCAAGGAGTTGTCTTCTGGTGGACGTGACGCTAACCCCTAAGACATAAAAAAAAAATAAAAGGTTAAAAGAGCGCTTAGGTTGAAGCGTATAATGCAATTTAAAGGATCAGAAGAGAAGAGAAAAATTTCGGACGAAGGGTGCGATGGGGACGAGAAGAAACAAGGGTATGGTGGGCGCGAAAGGTTCCTCACTCGTGGGGGGAAAGCACTGGGAGGTCTTGGTGGTATTAGCAAAATGAAAGGGAAAGAAATTCAGACAAGCACGTAAGTTGGGATAGGAGAGCGTGTGGGCGGCCGCCTGGCTGAGTAGAAAAAACGGAAGTGGCAAAGGGCACCAACAACTCGGCACCGAAAATAATGAGGGGGGAAAAGACCGCGGGAGGGAAAGTGGGGGGGGATGGCTCCGTGGACAAGAAAGAGAAGGAAGGGAGGAAATCAAGAGCGCCGCCGACTAGATTCTATACAAGAATCAGTGGGGAGAGAAAATCTTCTCGACGCTTCCATCTCTTCCAAAGTTTGGGAAGCAGGAAGAAAAAAAACAAAACCAGTGGGGAAGGGGGAAAGCGGTAGACGGAAATTCGCCCGCTCGAAGCAACTCCACCGGACAGGATAAAAGGAGTCGGGTTGACTCGCATCATGTGCGGCTGAAAGAAAATTGGAAAGGAGAGGGGAAAGGAAGTTCCCCTCGGGAGAAGGGTGAGAAAAGAACGAGGATATAGGTTGAGCTTCGTGGCGGCCTTTTATGAAAAAGAGTAGGAAAGGAGGCGGAGGTGTTGGATGCGTGAACGTGAGAGGGGAAGAGGGAAGGGGGGAAAAAAAACGAGCTAGAGCGATTGGAGGAAGGAAGCACAATCGCGAACTGCATCAAGAGGACAAAAGGACCAAAAGGACGCTCGGCATTCAAAAAAGTAACGGAGATGGGGGGGGACGGCCGACCAGACAAGGAACGGCCGCTATTTGGGAGCAATCGCGTGATAAGTCTTTCTGGGAGAGGCCGGGGGGAGAGGAGTCATAACATAATAGGGTGGTTTATACAGGAGAAAAAAAGCAGGCCAAGATGCAAAAAAAGTCGCTTGTCAACTATTGGAAAAGGCAGCGCAGTGGTTCGTACAGTAAGATGTGGGGGGACGGTAAAAGTCGCACAGTCAAAAGGGGACAGGCCGCAGCCTAAGCAAGAAGCTCCGGAGCAAAGGGAAGCATATGTCGAGACAAAAGTTCAGTCAAAAAGGAGGAAAAGGCAGAGGAAGCAATACGAGAAGGGAAAAAAAGACCGAACCTCGCCGTTCGTAAAAGATGGAGGAGACAGAAACACATGCCACCATCTTAGTCAAGCAAATGCAAAACAAAGGAAAAAAGGCTATTATGAAGGGTAAAATGATCGGCGGTACAGGAGAATAAGGGGAGGGGGGCAATCACGCTGCGCGCGTGAGGAACAAGGAAAAGATGCTCAAGAAAAATGTGGCCATGGTATTGTCAGGGGAGAGGGGAGCGAAAAAAAAAGAGCTAAGAGATGAGTTAGGAAAATCATCTTCATGGTTGACGACCTATTTATGAAAAACGAGAAGGAAGACTTTGTTTCTAAATCAGGGATTCAATAGCGAGGCAAAAGACCTAAAGGCTTTGAAGAGAGAAAGGTGCTTTCTTAAATGAAAAGAAGGTAAGATTTTTGGCTCCAAGGCCGACAAAAGCAGAAGAGGAGGAGTAAAGGGGGAAAAGATGGGGGTCGGTGGAGTTTGAACTTGTGTGTTCTAGGGGGGGTGGTAAAAAGGGGGGGTGACGCGGGGAAGCAGGGAGATGGCTAACGAAAAGAACACCAGAAAAAAAGGGCAGACAAAAGAAGTGGGGAAAGGAAAAAACGTAAAAAGTTCGATGTCGGAGAGCAAAAAACTTTTCCCCTATCATGAATGAGAAAAAAAGAGAGAAGGAATTGCGTCTGGGGGAGGGCATCACGCAGTGGATGAAGGGGGGGAGGGAAGGAAATTGAATCTTCTTTCTAACATAAAAGGATAGGAAAAGTTTTCGGCGGAAGGACTTTGACTGGGGAAAGTTGGGTCACAGACAGACGGAAACGAGGAACTGTATTAGAAGATTCGAGAAAAAAAAATCTAAAAAGGGGAAGGAATACTAAAGGTATGTGAAAAAGAAAAAGCGATGAGGGTCATGCTGCAGTGACGATACGAGGCCATATAGCTAGCAAGGCGGGGGGTCGCAGATGATACGCGAGTGTGAGGAAGAATCATGGGGGAAGAGGGATCGGGGGAGGACGAGGGATGGCCTAGGAAGTACTCTTAGTGGAGGGGTGAAATTGTCAGGAGTGTATCCTCTATAAAAAAAAAAGAAGTGAAACGTGTGAACCGAAATGAAATCGGGCGGACGGGGAATGGGAAAATTGCGGGAGATAACGAAAAAAAAAGAGAAAAAACGGGAGGAGAAAAGAGGGAGATAGACCAAACTTCTTCAGAACCGTCCGGGTGGTTGCAGCGGCAAACACTATATGTCAAAAAGGGATGAAGAAAGAGAGGAAAAGCGCAATTTCGAAAAAGAGAAAAACCGGAATCTAGAACTGCGCTCCGTCAAGGTCGGGAAAAAACCTTTAGGAGGGGGGAAAGGAACGGCGAAGAGACCTCAGGCACTCTCTCGATCAAAAGAAAAAAAAACCGCGTCAGCACGCTGCAGACAGGGAATACTGAGGGGGGGGGAAGCCTGGCCTTACGCCGACATTTCTTTTTCAGGTGAGTAGGGGAATCCTAGAACCGCCTGCGGATCCTTATACGGGGGAAAGAGGAAGGAAAGGAAGGGAGAGTCATGACGAGGAGGGAGAATGGAAATAAGCCTCGAACTTTCGTGCAGTATTCGTCGAGAAAAAAAGTAGAAGGACCATAAAAGAAAAATGGGAAGGGGACTTCCCGAAGGGAGGGCTTAAAGGGGAGAAGGAAGCCCTAAGGGGTCCGGATGATGCGCTCTTTCATACACTAATCTTTCGGGAAAACAAAAAAACAGGGAGCGCAAGTGGTATTGACCTATCGGGGTAAGGTAAAAAAGAGGGGGTGAGGTAGGGATCGACAAACGAGGGGCATAGAACGAAACTGCAAATTGAGGAAAAAAATAGAAAAAAAAAGTAAGATCAAACTCACTATGGGAGGGGGTACCAATGGAAATGCGAAGGACAGGAACCCCAGTCAAAAAAAAAAGAGAAAGAAAGAGACGAACAAAAAAAAAAACAGAAAAAAAAAAAACAAAAACCGATAACCAAATCTGCAATCTCATCCCCCATCACTTCGAACCCCTCCCCCCCTCATTAAAAACTTAATCTCATTAAACACCCGCCCAAGGTGAACCCACACAAAGGCGCCCAAAATATACAGGAAATTGGGGGGGGGAAAACAGATCAGACGGGAAACCCCGCAAAAAAATGGGGGAGGAGACGAGGAAGGCAGGTGGGGGAGACTTCCTCTGAAAAGAACCCACCACAAAAACAAAAAAAAAAAAAAAAAAAAAAACAAACGAAGACGTTAGCAATCCAGGGACAGCAGGCTGTGGGTTTCTCTTAGACTTCGAACTAAGTGCTAAAAGGCAAAAACTTGGCCGGGGGGGCTAACGAAACAGGGAAAAAAAAAAGAAAAAAAAAGATAATTATGTGATAAATATTTAGGGGGAACTCGCGAGAACTCAGATGGATCGCACATCGTAAGGACTGGGAGAGAAGTGGGAAGGGGCAATGGACTGGGGAGATTGTGTTGGAAAGAGCGGACGGGAAAAATAGAGGGCGGGTCGGAAGGAGAAGACGGCGGGGAAAAAAAGCTCTTCAGTCGTTCGCATCTTCTGTAAAGGCGAGGGAACTATCGCCGAGGGGCGATCAGTATTTTGAATGGGGGAGGCAAGGGGGGGGGGCTTGTGCGGGGGAGAGTAGCTGGGAAGGCTGGTGATGGCATTGTTTGTGGACAGAGGAGCTTATTCCGGCAGTTCTATCAGGTATGTCGAAAGGGAGGAAGGGGGGAAGGAACTCAAGAGAGTGAGTTGATGTCGTCTGGTCGTTCGGCAGGGGAAAAAGAAAACCACTCTGGCTGGGGGTGCACTCTGTATAGAGCAGAACGCACGGATAACGAGGAAGAACTGCAAGAAGGGGGGGGGCAAGGGGCGGTCGGCGAAGATTTTCCGTACGGACGGAAAGGGGGTTGAAGGGGGGGGGAAAAGGTCGCTGGAAGAAAAGGGAAAAGGGGAGAGGGAAACCTTTCGTTAAAAAAAAAGGAGGTGAAGGGGAAGGAAAAGGAACCGGCTTGGCGAATGGTCGAGCGACGTTCGAAAAGAGAAAAATAGCTTCAGGGGGCAAGATCAATGCGCTTGGCTAAAATCGAAGAAAAGAGAAGGGGAGTCATCAAGAGGGCTAAACGCGCCAGAAAAGAACGGACGGGGGAAATGAATTACGGCAACAAGGTCTTTTGTGGAAAAAACAAAGACGGAAAAAAAAAAAAAGAAAAAACAGGAGGGGGTTCAAAACTTTCGGGCTAAAGGAATAAGAGACATCTTCAGTATCGCCAGAAAAAAGGCAGGGGGAAAAAACCGGCAAGATCGAAAGAAATTCAACGTGCGGCGGAAAAAAAATAGGAAAAGAATGGTGGGACAAAAAGGGTCTACATTAGAAGACGATTCGGCGGCTATACTCTTTTGAAAGGCAAAAAAGGGAGGGGCGTACCAACATTTAAAGCCTCAGGGAAGAAGAGAAAAAAAAAGGACGGTGAAAAAGAAAAGTAGTTCGGCGTGGTCGGATCGCTGGAAGACTGCAAAGTTTTCAGAAAGACGAGGAAAAAAACCAATCTATGCGACCACGGTCCGTGCGAAAGACAGGCGAAAAAGGGGGGGGGAAAGGTTAATAACAAAAAAAAAAAGTTATCGAAGAGAGGAAAAAGTGGTCTGCGCACGATTGAGGAAATCGTAGCGCCACCATCCACGAGGGAAGTAGGAAAGATGAGAAAAATGGAGGGCGCGCAGCTGGGCAGCAAAGATGCTAAATAAGAGGAGAGGCAAAGTTCTGGGGAAGGATCGATAGGGCAAGACAGCGAAATATGGAACTCTTATGGCGCAGGGCTTAGGGGGTACGCAAAAAAAAAAAGAGAAATGAGGGCGTCAACGCTTCGGCACTAGACAAAAAAAAACAAACAAATGTAGGACTGGGGCAGTCAGCATGGCTAACTATCTCTCACACAAAAGAAAGGAAAATTGGGGGAAAGGGGAGGTAGGCAAAAGAGATTCTTCATAACTTATCCGAAACGAAGACGGGAAGGAAGATTACGCAAGGGGGGGGAGGATGGGGGAGGGGGGACTAAATCCTCCTCATACCAGCAATCTCAGACCAATATCTTGCTGATAGAGAGGAAGAAGACAAGATAAATGGGGTACTATCATAGTTATTAGCAAAAGTGGAAAAGAGAGCTCAAACATTGGAGTAGGATGGGAGAAGAACAATAGGTGGGAGAGATTCCCCATAGTCATTTGTTAAAAAAATAGGTAGAAGGGAGGGGGACTGTTTGTTGGTAAATTATTCAAAAAAGGGAAAGTAGATGCATCCCAAAAATAACATGTGGAAGATAGATATTCTTGCGGTCTGTCATATTTCGGGTAAAATATGTGAGGAAAGCGAGCACGACCACTCTGACTAAAAAAGAAAAAGGAAAGGAGAAGGCGGGCACTAGGAAGTACCTGATTGTAGGAGGAAGTATCGCATCCGACGATTTCAAATGGAAAGAGGAGGAGAAACTTATTCGAAAATTCGAGTCAACCATAGATTACGCGACGTTTGAACGGAAGAAAGAAAAGGATGGTGGAATCTGGGAGCGGGGAGGAAAACCGGATCGAAACAAGGCGCGGACATGATATCTGGCGGAAAATACGCAGGGGATGCTGCGAAAAAGACCGGCTGGTTTCGGTAACAAAAACCAGGGAAGGAGGAAGGCTGACAAGAGAAATAAAGGTGAGCTTTCAGGTGTCGTCATTTGAGGGGAAAATAAAGGGAGCGTTGTGGATCTGGACGTGTGCGGGGGGAGAAAAGGTTTGGGGACAGGGAAAGGGGGAAATTCATAAAACAACTTTGCGAATAGCGAAGAGAAAAGCAAGCACAAAGCGAAATGGCTCCCCAGTAAAAAAACAAAAAAAAGAAGGGAAAATCGGTACTTCAGAAAAAATGCCCACGTAGGGGGAAAGGGGGAGTTACAATGATGATCCTTGCACTTTCTCAAAAAGGAAAAGGGTGTGGTTCAAAAACCGCAAGGGGGGAAAGGCAAAACCACAAGAAAACATCAGGACAAAAATCAGACCATTCCTTGGTCATATTCAAGGAAAGAGGGAGGGGGCAAACTCAAAGTCGGATTTCTGAAGAAACAAAAGAAAGGGGGAAAAAACTAAAACCAAAAACATCAAGAGCAACTGCCCTTCAATTGGCTCTCAACAAAAGTTGAAAAAGTCAAATACGGGAGGAACGAGTCGAAAAATTCTAGAAAAAACAAATGAAGAGAAGGCGACGGAACATCAGGTCAAAAGCGAGAAAAACGTCGCCATCATCAGTCCAAGGAGGTTCAAAAAGGAAGAAAACACCAAGCCAACAGCAGGACAGAAGGGAAAATCCGAGTGCCTGACCGGCATTACAGGACTTATTGGGGGGATAACGGCCGCGCGGAGTTCCCCACGAAATAGAAAAAGAAAAGTACAGGAGGTCCCGGATGAGAAAAATTTGGGGGGGGCGAGGGCAGCTTGAGGCCACAAGGATGCATTGTTTAAAAGAAGTTGAAGCCGATCCGATAAGAAAAATTGGGGGGAAGGGATGCAAATACAGTGTATTTGTCTCAAGATCTGTCTTCCCAAAAAGGGGCATGTAGGTTTTGGGCTCATGGCTGTCGGAGGGAACAACGAGAAGGAAAAAAAAAAAAGTAGGGGGGAGGGACCTTGACGAGTGGGGTGGTCCTAGAACTTACTGGAGTTGCAAGGTAAGAAGGACCGGGGGAAAGGCAGAGCAATCCGAACCGGGGAAAAAGGAAAGGGTAAATCTCGCAGGACTTAGGGAAGAAGAACAAAGCAAAAAAGGGAATGAGCGCAACTCAGAGAGAACTCTTTTGCCAACCAAAAGCAGGGGTTGGCGGATCGGGAAAAGGGTCGGGCCGTCGCACATCAGGAGGAGAGAAAAGGAGCAGAAAGGGAGTGCTGTGAAAGAGGCAGATACGTAATGGACGAATTAGATGCTCAGGACAAAGAAAAGAGGAAAGTGAACGGGGGGATTTGGGAAAACAAGCTCCACGCCGGCAACGTCAGTAAAGAAAAAGGCAAAGTAGACAACGGGAAAAAGGACGGTGGTTGCGGAAAGCCGGAAAAAGAGGGGGAGCGCGGTCAGCAAATAATCGGGTCAAAAAAAAAGAAAAAAAGAGGAAAGGAAAACAACGCAGATTTGTGAAAAGAGTAGGGTATCGCTCGACAATCGATCTGGAAAATAAAAAAGAGGGCGATGGGAAACAGCGGACTGTTTTTGGAAAAAAAAACGGGGGAGAGAGAGAAAAAAACAAAAGGAGAGTTAGGAAGTATAGCAACTACATATCAGTCCCGCGGTTTCATCAAAACAGAAGAGTCAGGAGACCGAGGCCAAAATCAGACATGCGTCACAACAGCTACGCTCGGACGTGCATAAAGGAGAAGGAGGAAAGAAAAAGTCAGGACGCAGACTAGGAAAAAAAGCGCCGGAGAAAAAAACCGGGGGCGATCTGCAAGGCACGTGCGGAGAAAAATGGAGAGCGTAAGAATGGCGAAAAGAAGGCGTTGCAGTCAAAATCGTTAAGGGGGAAGCGGGCACTGTAGCGAAAAAAAGAGAGGCAAGGGTCAGGGCAAGGTTACGAAGCTCCAAACGCAAAGCGTCCGTAGCCGCGAACGGTAGGCATGGTATCGTCAGAAATGGAAAGAAACGACGGAAAGTAAGATCCGCTACTAAATTCGGGGAGAGAAAAAGCATGCTTGGGGTCGAGGCAGTTGCGCCTTTCAAGCCCTATCTGTGGAACGCGGCTGATCAAGAAATCCGAAAACGACGTGGGAAAAAAAAAAGGCAAAGTGGGGTGAAGAGGGTTAACAGGAAGAGAGCAGGAGGTCTCTCGCAACGATGTCACAAAAAAATAGAAAAGTATGGAATACACTCGGCACAATTAAAGAAAAGAGGGGAGGGGGTACTCAGACCATCAGAGTGTGAACGGGTAGGGTCCGCCGTCGGCCAGTGACCATAAAAAGACAATGAACAGTGCCTAGTGGAAAAAAAAGAGAATCACGGGAAAAAGATTATCTGCGGAGCATGTTGTTGTTTACTAAAAGATCAATCATCAATGCGAAAAAAAAAATAAAAAATAGGGGGAAAAAGGTCAGAAAGTGCTCTCTCCCCTCTGAATCGTCGGAGAATAAGGAAAGGAACAGTAGGAAAAGAGGCGTCGTCGGGAAAGACCGCAGGAAAATGGGACAAATTAGCGGGGACAGTCCAAAGGTGACCATTAAGGCCGTGTGTAAGATTGCAAGGGAACGTGACGGCGGGGTTTGCATGTCTGCTTTAGGCACGAAGGGGGGGAGGGATTAGGGGAAATAATGCGGACGAAGACGTCTAGGGCGCCGTCTTATCGTATGGAAGAAGAAAAATAAGGCCACGGGAGAATATTTGGGTAGTGGGGGAAAATGGCGGGACACAAAGAGGGAAAAATGAGGTCGTGGGGGCATGGATTTGCTCTGCGCTCTCACGCAATCACTAGTGATGGGAAAGAACGGGGGAAGCGCTAGAACAAGGACGACTGTTCTGGATGTCGAGAGAAAAAAAAAAAAAGGGTGGCAACTAAAAAAATTAGGCGCTAGAGAAATTCCTAGGTTGCTCCGTCAAATCGAGTACTTTCATGAGCGCAGAGGGCAAGGGGGGACGGGAAGGTTTGTGCCGGGACAGGAAAGAAAGGGGACTGAAACGCTGGGGGAGTCTAAAAGGTCACGGGAAAAGACGTTGTGATTGCGCTAAACGGAAATATTCGGTCTGCGGAAGATAGATCACGTCAAGGAAAAAAAAGAAGGGGGGATGTGAGTGGGGCTAAGAGGAAAAAAAGCTAAACAACTTTATCATCTGGAAGTTTCTACAAAAGAACTGAAAAAGGTCTACGGCAAGGCCGGGGGGAAAAAAAGAGGAAGAAAGCTAAAAGAGTTTAAAAGGAGGGGGGGTATCTGGAAGAATCCGTCCCGAAAACGGCAGGATGAGAAAATACAGCGGAGGTGGAGGACGCTATTTGGCAACGGAAAAAAAAAATCCTAAAAAAAGAGGGACGCGATTCAAGGAGATTGATCGCAAACTCCGATGGTCTTCAATTATGAGGAGCAAAAAAAATGGATGTTTGCAACAGCCGGGGGAAAGAGGGAAGAGAAACGACACAGGAGGGGTCAGGTGAACGGGGGACTCAGACCGCTTGACGAGTGCGTTCTTCTAGGGGAAAAAAAGTGTTTTGTCGTACAAAATGTTCCGTCAGAATGCCCAGAAAGAGATGGCCACCTTGTCACAGAAACGAGCGGCAGCCAGGGGGCTGTAAGACGTAACTTCACTCAATTATTCCCTATTCTTGCGGAGAGAACAAAGATGGGGGAGGGAAATCGACCACATCCCTGCGGGAGAACTAAGAAAAAGGGGGGGAAGGGGGAAAACTTGCCTAAAAACTGACATGCATCCGTTGCCTGGCATGACTATCTCTACTAGAAAGAAAAACGGAAGACTGGGAAAAAATGCTCTGGCGATGAGAGGGACGGGAGAAAAAAAACGAAATCAAGAAGGTGACAAAATAAGTCAAATCGGAGACTCTCGCAGGGATAATTTCGTCTCAGGGGAGAAAAAAAAAAAACACAAAAAGTGAGGGGGAGGAGAAATATAGGGAAAAAAAGAAGGAAAAACTCGAAAAGGGGCGGAGAAAAGAAGGGTATTTCCTGGCTGTGCGGTGGACGGGCACAGCTCCTTCGAAAAAGAAAAAAGAGTAAAGCGCGGAGGAGGAGCGAAATTGCCAAGAAGTGTCTCGTCTTAGTGGAAGAAAGAAAACTAGAAGGGGGGTCCAAAAACGGAAGAAAGGACGTACAAGGCGTGATGGTGTGGTTCGATCCTCACTCTGGGCGGAAAGGGACGTAGGGAACGGGTCCTGTGACGCGGGGACAGAAAAAAACGTGCCCGAGGGCGAAGGCAAACTAGCGTGCAGTGGCCGATAGATCTTTCTGGGCGTAACACAAGTAGTACGGAGGGGTTCAGAAAACTTTGTGCAGGGGGAGGACCAAGAAAAGCAAAGGGAAGAAAAAAGGTTAGTCGAGGCAGTCGCGCGGAGAGGGAAAAGGCGCAAAGTACTACTCCGACTGGCGGGGGGACCTGGAAGAAAAGATAGCAAAACTGGGATTCAATAATGCGACATCGGGACTATGCAAAAAAAGGAAGGAAAGAGGAGAAAAAAGAGCTCGAGGTTTGAATGTAAGCCGAAAATGAGGTCATCTGCGTGTCTGAGGGCGGAGCCTTAACGGCTCTACTAAAAAAAACAGGATCAGGCCGTGATGCGTTTTCTCGACAGAAAAAATATAAAAAAAGGGGGGGAGCATGCAGAAGGAAGGAAGGGCGACGAGAAGGGGGAAAGAAGGTGAGTCTTTCGTTTCGCCTGTAGTACAGCGTAGAGAGGGAGCGTCGGGATACCGATTGGTCGAACGGTAGGATCGAAAAGGAAAAAGCAGGTGAGGAAAACAGGAAGGGAGACATGCAAAGAACAAGAACAGTAAAAACTGAACTCCTGCCAAACCTCCGTCAGAATCGGTCGCCGTACCGACAAAAAAAGTCAAAGGGACGAAGGACTAGCGGATTAGAGCAATGCGAACAGGGGGCGCAACGATGAGAGGTGACGGAACATCGAACGACACTCGAAAATCAGAAAAGAAAAGGTATGTACTAAGGCAATGGGTTAAAACGCAATCGTACATTGGGCGATCGCTAGAAAGCAGGACTGCCGATAAAGAAGGCCGTGCCAGACACTCAGAGAGGAAAGGGGACTGGCCACGCAAATGGCTGTAGAAAAGAATAAAATGAAGGACGCAAGAATGGAGTTATATTCTTGGGAAAGGAAAAAGGGAAAAAAGGCAGCTAAGAATTTCGGGGCCCTAAACGGCTATTCGCATGTGATCATTAAAACGGATGTCAAACCTGTAAGCAGGAGTTTACGCAAAAAAAAAAAACAAAAGGAAGGGGATGCAGCGAGGAAAAAAATACGCTTCCTGACTACGTCGGTGGGAGGGAAAGAGCGCGGAGAGGGGGTTTTCCACTAATAAGAACAACCAAGCGGAGGAGGTGAAGGGCTCCATTAAAACGTAAGATGAATCTTTTGACATCGGGAGGGAGGCTTCGTGGGAAAAACAACCTAAGACATGGTGACTCCTAAAGGGGAACGTCCATCTGGGAGACCAAAACTGCTACGAAAAAGGGGCTGAAAGTCGAGTAGTGGCATTAAACCCGGAAAAGGGGTCTCATTTATATGGGAAGGGAAAAGGAAGGGCCAGGGGACGCCGTTAAAAGAGGGAGTTGAGTACACAATGAGGGAACTGGGGGAGAGTTTGGGTCCCTAGGTGATTCCGGGAAAGGTCATACGTCAGAAGCGACTCTAAGTCGCTGACAAAAAAGGAGTGTCAAGACAAAGGACAGCCGGTGTGTGCTCATCCCCAGAGTAGGAAGAAAGAAACAAGAAGGGGAGAAAGAAAGAACATTGCAACTGTAACCAGAAAGCACGTGTATTTGTTCGGAGATAGGAAGGCCTAATGAAAACATGCTGACGGCAGACTAATGGCCTTTTAAAGTAGAGGAGGACGGAGGAAAGAACCTGCAATATTCAAGAAAGATGGGTCTGCTCCGCTCAAGACGCGGCGGGGGAACAGGATAACGTTATGAAAAAAGGGAAAAAAAGGAGAGTAGGGGGAGGGGGCTGCGCAAAACGAGGCCAGAAAGAGAAGCAAGAGGGGGGGGGGGAGAGGGGGAAAAAGCAGAAGAGGATCAGAACGGAAAGGAGCGGTTCTTGGCGAAGAGAGAAGGGCAGAGAAGAATGTAGTAGGTTTTGAAGCAGGGTCTGGATTGGGGATGAAACGAAAAGAGGGGGGGGAGGGTGAACGATAGGAAGGGGAGGAGCTTTTTTGATC
>Ga0179593_1660513_pt1 | contig 14719 bp, 15 predicted proteins | sample CZODoug2_1_08_16_FD_185931 | JGI IMG/M metagenome (GOLD analysis project Ga0179593, IMG submission 185931) | Vadose zone soil fungal communities from Angelo Coast Range Reserve, California, USA - CZODoug2_1_08_16fungal (PacBio error correction) | ecosystem: Environmental > Terrestrial > Soil >...
AAAGAAAAACGGTCTCCATCTAACTTGGGAATCAAAACTCTCTCCGCGCAATTTCAAGTCGAAGAGGGCCCTTGCCTTTTATCCGGCCGCCGCCCAAGACCAGAGGGTGAAAGGAAGAAGAATGACTCATCAGTCTCTCCTCAGCCAGATGAGGGGGATCGGGGTGCCTTTAGGGCCAGCGAAGCGGGAGGTGGGAATGGGTTGGGATTGAGAGGGAGGTTTAAATAAGGTTGACTTAAGGGGGCAAATAAAAATGCACGGGAAAAAAGGGGTGCAGAGCCGGGGGTACCTCCTCCCATCGACTCCAGACCCTGCGCGAAAGTGGAAAAAAAGTCACGCAGGTCCGGCGGGGAAAGGACAGTGGGTCCCTTTGGTTTCCGCTGCGTTCCAGTGGGAAAGAAGCATCTTGCTCACAAAAATCGCGATGCTGCTTGTCAGGCGGAGGAACTCCGAGGCGCTGGCTTCTCGCTGGACGCATTGATGGACAGGGGAAGACTAAGTCCGCCAGATGGGACATGGCGTGGGGTTGGCCATTTGAAAAGAGGGGTGACGCCTTCGCGCAGAGTAGATTCAGACGAAAAAAAAAAAGTGATCCTCTTCTGAGGCCACCGATTCCTCGAAAACACGCTGAATCGACAAGGGAAGCCAATCCTCTATTCGGAACCGGGGGCTGCTCCTGGGAACAAGCGAGGAACGCAAGAGAGGGACTAAGTCCTAACATCTAAATCCGATCCTCTATTAAAGTATGAAGCGTGAGAACGAAGGGCCCTTCTTTTATAGCGGCCTTCCCAAAGGTCCCGGAGGGGGGGGAACGTGGGGAATGAAGTCCCATGGGCTAGGGGAGACAATCCAACAAAAAGGTTAAACAGGCAGAACACTATCATTGCGTCATGTAGAGACTTGTCAAGCAAAAAAAGGGAAGGGGATGCCGCTCAGCACACGGGAGCCGTACTAAAGGTCCACTAAAAGTAGCACGGCAATCGGCGGCATCTCAAAAAAAATGAAAAACAAAAAAAAGGGGAGCGGGAGGGGGGTGAAACAGAGCCGGAATCCGTTCAAGAGATCGAGGGGAACAGCGAAGAGAGACGAGCGCTATGCCTATTGCAAGAGAAAAATTCTCACGCCATAGGGGGGGAGGGCGAGAAAGGAGTCGTGGCAGGGGAGAGAAACGGTACGGGGGAAGAAAAAACCGACGTATAAAAATCCGGGGTAGGGGGTAGAGCTTAGGGAGAGGGGTCTTCCGAAGGCCCTAACCTCTAAGCACATAAAGGCACGGCGGCGGGGGGGAAGGGGTAAGGGCGAACGCCGAAAATCCAATATCTAACTCAGGCCGGGTCCCTCTGGAGGTCGCCGTTTGCGCATCTTTAGCGACAAGAAGACGGGGGGCCCTCGTGCCCTCTAGGAAGTCCGTTTTGACATTCCGCGAAGAGAGGGCCGATTCTGGGGGGAGGAATATAGCTCGAATCCCAAGCTAACCCACTGACCAGACCCCCAGCTCCCTCTCTTAAAACTGCGCCACCAAGCGAGGCTATCTGGAAAACGGAAAAAGCAAACGCTCCTGCAGCGACTCCTGCGCGCGAGTAAACGAAAAGGCAAACGGGGGGCGCAGTTCTCAGCTAAGAAGCTCGGGAGAAGGGGAAAACGCCTCCACCCGCACCGCTGATCGTTTAGAGCCCCCATTGCCGCTCTCGCGTTGAAAATCAGGGAAGGGGGTTGTAGACGAGGGCCGAAAGGCCTTCGAGGGGAGGGAGGACAGAAGCTTTCCTTAGCTTCTGACTATCCGTGAGGATGGGTCGAAGGCCGAGCAAGGGGACTTACTCTCCCATCCTTAGCCCGGAAGCTCTTCCTCCAGGGGGTCCTGAGGAGGAAAGAAAAAAAAGTCGGAATAAAGGTCCTTCCCCTTGTAGCTGTTGTGTAGGTGATGTCGTCGCACTGGGGGAAGATGGGGTTCGGCTTAGTGCGCGCGAGGGAAAACATCACGAGGAGTGGGGGAGAAGAACCTTGGGTAAAGAGCGCGTTAAACGATTTACCCGCGGGGGCAACTCTCAAAGGCAACGCTAGAGGCGTGCTACTGGTGTCGACCTGTCAGACGGCGTTCACGACGAGGGGAGGGAGTAACCAAATTCTTCTCAGCGTTTCGCCGTAGCGCGGATTCCTAGGTCCAGGGACGAGGGGGAGTCGATCCGTAACGTCCGCTCACCCAACGGCCCGGGGGGGGGGGATCGGGAGGGGGGGGGGGTTTAGGAACCTCTTCCTACCGAGGATGTTGGCGAAGGGAGCGAAATCGGGTTGGGACCTGGACGCTCGACCTTAGGAAAAAGGTTATCGCGGGGAAAGGGGGGGGGGTTTGGGGGGGGGGCAGGCTGTGGCGCGCCTATTACCAGGATGGGAGTAGTCACCCTGGGCAGGGGTTTTCGGAGGCGGAGCCGCACACAGAAGCAAGGGGGAATCTTGAGAGGAAAAAACAAAAGGGTTAGGAAAGAGATGGCGTGCCGAAATATTTGTCAAAGCAAGGCTCTGGCTGCGGCAATCGTCCGCACAACACAGGAAGGGGTCGAATAGCCTCTCGTTGTCAACGAATAAGGAGGGAAAGAGCGAATGTTGGGGCAAAGGATTTCTCATAATCGTCGCCAACCAGCCTCGCTTGAGGACCTATGGTTAGCCGGGGGCTAATCAAATTTCACAGGCGCCAAGGGGAGGGGAGGGGTGAGCGAGTAAAAAAAAAAAAGTGAGGAGACGACCGGAGACTCGCCGCCGTCGAAAAATCGGGGCATTGGGGGCGAAGAAACAAAATTAGGGACGAGCTTGTAGTAACGACTTCTGCAGAGAAAACGCCCCGGAAGAACGCAAGGGACCAAAGGACTTGTCCAGCTCCTCTTCGCGGGCCACCGAGAACCACCCTGAGAGTTCAAGCCTCGCGCAAGGCCAGACAGCGAAAGAAAAAGGGGGCAACTTACAACCTCGTCCGGGCCGGCTTCCTTTTCGTCACCGCGGAAAGGAACGCCATTAAAATCAGTGCGTTATGAATCGAAAAAGGAGGAGCCGTGGAACTGGAGGGGAGGGGAATGAAAGTCGAGAATGTAAGACAAGACTCACCGCTGTATGAGGGGAGTCCCTCGAAGGAAGGAAAACTTCATCCCCACTTTGCGAATCAGAGCGAAAGGAAAGAGGGAAACCCCCGCCACGATCTTTTAAGCGCCGAGCGCCGGGCAAGGGGCCATTCAGAAGGGGGGGGGTTGCATTTTGTCTGGATCCGCAGAGCGGCGACGCAGAAATCACGGAGAGAAAAAGCAAAGACGAAGTAACTCTCTCTCAGAGATCATAATCTGGGAGCAGGTGGGGTAGAGGGCGCCGGGCTTGAGGGGGAAAAGACCCTGATCTCGAACCTCTCTGTTGGCAGGAATCATAGAATGAGGGCCTACGAGGACTTTTTCCAGCTGCGTGTCTCTCTCTTTTGGAGCGAATCCTCCGGGGGAAACCGATCGAGAAATTATCACAGCCGTTCTGATCCTGGGGGTCAAAAGAGGGGGAACTGTGAGGACGTTCCTGCTCAAGAATGCGCGTCGAAAAAGGAGGCCAGAGGACGACTTATCGTCTATATCTGGGAGCGGCGGGGCAGGGGGGAAGGAAAGCGTCATTCCTACCGGCCTTGCCTTAGGGAGTAGAAGGTCTGAGGGGGGATTTCCCACCTCCGAAAAAAAACCCCCAAAAAAAAAAAAAAAAAGGACATCTATAGGGAACCGGATGGAGGGAATGTGGGGGGGGGTCCAGAAAAGTAGCCCTGGTCGTTTATCTTGATAGAAACAGATCCGTTTGGAGAAATGCCGTCCTCAAGAAAGGGAGGGCTTCGTTCGCCGCCATCGGCCATCTCTAGAGGACCAGGGATAAGTGGAAGTATCCAAACTAGATCGATTGGTGAACGATTCCTGCTCGACGACCGGACTCGCAGGCGAACGAAACCCTGAGGAGCGCTCAAAATTGCCGTGCTAAGGGGGAGAAGCGGGTTCGGAAAGGGGGAAACGCCGGCGGCTGGAGTCTAAGACGCCCTTTTGGATGAACGGGACGGAGACGATAAATGACACCTGCTCGTTGTTCTGCCTGCCGGCACGGTTTGGGGGAAAAGAGAAAAAAGGAGGGGCAGTTAGCAACATCCTAAGGTCTGGCGAGTAACGAATGCAATAAGGCTCAAAGAGCTCGGGGGGAAAATCCGGGGACTCAAGGGATTTTCTTACTTGCCGCTCTCTCGTGAAACGGTTCAGAAGATGGAAGCCAAACCCATGACTTGGGGACTGAACTCAGGATTTTGCCGCTCAACTACCGAGGGAGCGAGTACTCAGGAAGACCTGAAAGGGGGGGGGTGATCGGCTACCTTATATCCTCGACCCTAACCGCCGGAGAGGGGAGGGTCTGAATAAGGGAGGCGGGCAACCACCAATGGCCAAGGGATAAGGGAGGGAAAAATCCCCTGCAAGAGGAAGAATATCGCCCGGGAATCAGGGTCTCATTCAATAGAAATCGCGAGGGGGGGACGCCTGCCGAGGGAAAGAGAGAAAAAGAAATAGAAACGGAAACGGAAGTAGGCCCATGTCTCTTTGGCACAAGCCTCGAAGGCTGGAAGGACCTGGGGGGGATTACGTCGACTTGGGGGTCGTTGAAGCCGAAAAGGCTGAAAGGTGGTGGGGCAGTTTAGTGCAGAATGGGGAAAGCGGACACAGAGGAAAATCGGGCCTCAAACGAGCATATTGGCCAGCTCAAATATCGGGGAGGAGACAGAGAAAAGCTCAGCTGCGGGGAAAGGAGCCTGAAGGATTCTGAAGTCAGAAAGCTACAAATTTCCAGGGGGCCTACGGGGTCGGGGCTGCGAGAGTGCAAGGAAGAAAGATCTTATCGGCGGAGCAGCTCCCTTGCTCTGCAGGGCAGGGGCGTGATGCAAAACAACAACAAACAACGAGGGAGGAAAGATGGAAAATAGATTCTCCGCCCGGGATCTTCTCCAAATAATCCGAAAGACAGAAGGAATGGGAATTGGCCGGGGCGCCGGGACCCAAAGGACCCCGTCGTAAAGGCCCTTGGGGACTGAACATCCTTAGGGACCGCATCATAAATGGGACTGCGCTTACAAGAGAACTTCTCCATCGAGGATCTCGGATGGAAAATATGGGCGGGGTCGGGAAAGTTTCAGGAAAGGGGGGGGTAAACTTGGACCGCTCAAATAAAAGGCCTAAACACGAAAAATGGAGAAGGAAAGTTAGGCAAAATAGAAACACTTCGACCTAAATCCTGGGGGCATGGGGAAAGAAGGAGCGGGAGGTTCAATCCTCCTTGTCCGACTTTAATTTCCTAGGACGTTCCCTACTGTGTTGAAGTGTTCCGCAGAGGAGGGCACCTCGAAAGTGCTGCTTGCCACGAATCGACAACAGCAGAGGGAGGGGGAGGATGGCAAAACATTAGCCTTCCGCCAGATGGCCCAGGCGGTGTGGGGGTTCCAGATTAGAAAAGGTGGGGGGAAGTCGCCGCTCATTCGGGCGATCGTACTCATGACGGAGGGCGTCCAGGAAACTCGAGATCGCTCACGGGTGGAGGGAAAGGCCTAAAGAGGTGTCGAAGAAGCTTTGCTTCAGCCTGTGGTAGCAATAAAACGAAAGAAAAAAACGGAAAACCATCTCCTCCGGGGAACGCGATTCCTATGCCCGGGGAGCGAAGCCGTCGCAAGGGCTTGTCAAAAGAGGGCGTCCGCTTCGAAGTTGGGGCTTGAGCTTTGAGGGAAGGATCGGGGGTCTCATAAGCCCAAAAACTTTCCGGAGCGGCCGATTAACACTATATGGCAGGGTCAAGGGGCTCGAACGGTGAACCCGAAGGGGGCGGCGATCTAAAGTATTCCGCGAGACAAGGGACGAATAGAAAAAAGAAGGGTCACAAGGGACGCAGAGCTTGTTCCGACCTCTATCCGGGGTCGAGAGCCGAATCTGGAAAGCAAACGTCGACAGGCAATCACCTGTCCGCGCGCGATCACGGGGATGATAAAGGAAGTGTAGAGGGGGTCCATATGCTTATAGATCAACCACTCCTCACTAAAGTGGCGAAAGGTTAGTAACACCACCATAGACGATAAAAATCCGGGCGAGATCTGAAATAACCAGGGAAGAGAAAAAAACACAGGAATGCCCTTAGGCTGAATAAGATGAGGATAGGAGAACTCCCGAAGCAAAAAGATCAAACAGGGCCGGGGAGGGGGAAAGGTGCAAAAAACCCACCTTTTTAACTCAATTGAGCTCAAAATATCGCAGGTGAGAAAACAGGGGCCCGCTATTATGCCGGTTGTTGGTGATAGGGGAAGGCGAAAGTGGAGGAATTCCTCCGGCTTCTCGCAAAGCGATACCCAGCAAGATTCCACAAGGGGCAAGCTCCCAATATCATAACGGGTATTCTGCCCGCCGAAAAAGGAGGTCGGGAGAGTCCGAAGGATGCGAAATCTGACTAAGCTCACGATACCAGCTGGAGCGCGAGGTCCGGGGAGGACGGGGGGGTTGTATTCTGAGGCGACGACCGTAGCCGAGGCAAAAATCTGGGGAGAGAAAAGTTCTCCCTTAACCCTCGCTCGCTTTGCAACATCTCAGGGGGCGGGTGGGAAGGAGAAATGGGGAATATCAGAGGAAGTCGGGACAAATTTCTGTAAAGGTTCAGACAGCTGCCCGTCGGCTAATCGGGGCTGAACCTGACGCTCGCACATAAAAGGAAACCGAGCCCTGACTAAAGCATTTCGAGTCCCTCAAGACGCGGAGAAAAAAGGAGAGAAAGAAAATTTGCCGGCAGAGCGAGGTTTGGGTAGGGATCGAATCCGCGATAGGAAGTGAGGCTGCTTTCGCGCGCCTTGTCACTGGGAAAGAAGTCTTAGAGAAAAAAGGAAAGAGAAGTTGGGGGGCATCTCAATTCCCTCAGTGCGATCATCACGGGGGGAAGGGCTTGCGAACGGGGCGTTCACGTCAATGGAGGCTACGCGCGAAGAGGGTTTGTGGCGAGAGCCGCGGGACGCAGGAAGAGCTACTGCTTGACGACATCTTCGGAAGAACGGAGAGACCCCCGGCATGGGGAAGGGGGGAGCTCCGTACCGGATGGTCGCACCGCGTCCGACCGCAGGGAATGGGTAGGAGCAAGGAAAAGTTAAAACGGGAGAAAAAAGAATTATCCCAAGGTGCTCGTTCTTGGCGGGAACCTATTTCCGTGGAAAAAGCGATGAGTATGAGGGGGGTGTTGTCGGCGAGCGAGGCAAAATCCGTGCGCTCGGACCAAATCTAGCACTCAGAGGGGGAGGAGGAGGTGGCGGGAAAGGAATTGGGCTATGCCTGCAAGTCTTCAGGGAAGACTGCGGAAGCGACGCCGACAACACCGATGCCATTTCTAATACGACATCAAGCTGGGGTGAGCCGTCCAAGACGATCACCGGGAACGATATGTGTGGGCTCGGGGGACTCAGAGGAAAAAAATCCTCTTTCGACGGTGCTAATCCCAATCCGGTAGGATCAAATTGGGCACTAATGCGCCAAAAAGGGGAAGAATTGCCCTCTCGAACGCTTTGTGAACATCAGCCGGGAGAAAACCACGCCGGAGAAAGGGGGTAAAACGATAAAGATTTGGGTGCGCGATTCGCTCTCTGAGAGTGACTCATCCCGGAGAAGACCCCCAGGCCCCAAGAGACCCAGCGGGTCTTAAGCCCAAGCGGAGTCCGTTTAGGACGAGGAAAAATCAGAAAAAACGGGTCCCTTCTCAAACGTGTATGATCAAGTCGGAGGCGCAAGTCCAGAGAAAAAGATCAACCGGATTTGGACTCAGGGCACTTACAAACCTCGCTCAAGGGGGAATGCCAAAATTTACGTCCCGCCTCGGACCGGAAAACGGAAGAAGAAAACAAAAAGAGGGGGTTCCTTGGAGAAGCGGCGCTCTCGAGTCAGAAGACAAGACTCACCGCGGGAAATATGCCAGACAGAACGCTGAATTTCTGCACTATCCCGAAGGGGGAAAATCTGAAAGGAGTCGAAAAGAAAGAGAAGGTCGGAAGAAAACCCCCGAACCAATGACTAGCTTTAAAGAGCGCGGCAGACGCCTGGGAAGAAGTTCTCAACGATAACGGTTGGAGGGCGGCGAGCAGGGCCTCGGGGAAAAGAAGAGAAATTCCTAAGCCACACCCGCTGCGACGTAAAAACGCGAGAAAGGACATATCGAAAGGCGCACGGACTGCGGAGGGTGTGCGGCGCCGCAATCGGCGGGGGGGGAAAGGCCTCCTCGATTGATTGGTATTCGGATCCTAAAGCCGGGGAAGTGGCGGAGGGGTAGACGGGAGAAGAAAGCCGTCGCTTCATCAACTGTAACTCGAACGGACCGATGAAATGGGGAATGGGCAAAAGAGTCACAACCTAGATTCTAGGGCGCTCAAGGGGGAAAAATTCAGACCCCAGGATAGGGGGCTGGACCCGCCTGAGCGCGCTACGGGGCCTCGGCCGTTCAGATGAGAAGGCTTCCTCGCCGCTTTCGAAAAACGGAAAGTGTGAGTCGAAGTAAGGGATGACCATGCGAAGGAAAAGAAATTTAAGCTAAAAAAAAGACCCCCATGGTTTATCGTCCTTAGGGGGTGTTCCTCAAAATAGACGCCAGGCGATCCGGGAAGCAGATCTGGACCGCTTGGGAGAGCCAATGCCGGAAGAGAGGGGAGAAGAGGTCGGAAATCTAGGGGGCTTCGTGATTGGCGGAGAAGGATGGGTGAACGATTCCGGCTACCGCGGGCCTCGGGGAGAAAAACATCGTGGCTAACTACTGCGACCGCGTCGGGTCGGGGAATGGAGGATGGGGGGGGGGGGCCAGGGTCTCTTCATCCTCCTCGATCGAGAGCCAGGGGGAAGAAAAGTCTCAAAAAAGGACAGAAGTTCTGTGTTCCTCGGCCTCTCAGGCACTGGGTGGGCTGAAGGACGAGGGTCTCGCCACGGGGAAAAACAGCAATCGAAAAGCGGCGGAGTCTAATAGAGAAAGGGCCGCATCTACGGCCGCTGACGGTCATTAATAAAATTCTCTGGCGTCTCATCTTTCGAAATGCCAGGAAAGAGGTCGGTGTCAGAAAGGAAAAACAGCGAGGGAAGACCCCGCTTCTATACCTAAAAAGAGATTGGGGGGGATCCTATAATGAGCGAAAAAAAGGGGCCGTAAGAGGGGGCGCAGTGGGGCTAAAGCACCGAGCGACGGAACTGAGAGAGCGAAAAAGATATTCCATCGTTGCAAACCACCACCAAGCCAAAAGGGAAAGAGGAGGTGAAAGCGCCCATTCTAGGAGCAGCAGATTATCCTCGGGGGTCGATCGCCAGCAGGAGCAGCATCTGGGGTCCCTCGCACCTCTAAAGGGAACTCGAAAATCGGGGGGGGGGGAAGGAGGGGACACAAGGGATCGGTCACGAAGCCGTCCTCTAAATTATTAATGAATACTGGGCAAATGCTTCTACTGGGGTCGTCTGGACATCATCTTCAAAGAAAGTTCCCTGATGAAAGGAGGGGTGAGTGCAGGGGGGGTAAAGAGGGGCAAATTCAATTAAAATCAAGTCTCCTCAACGAGCAGATTGGCCCGATAACCGGGATAGGGGGAGAAAAGGTCAGGGAAAATTAATAAAAAAGACAGTCGATTCACCTGACTGTCGGCGGAGAAAGGCTACTCTACAAGGGGACCGTATGAGGGGTCTGCTCCTGCGGCCAAGGCAGCCCTCCAGGGAACCATCTTGATATGCATCGGCCGTTAAAAGATTCTCAGTGACGAAAAAATAGAATCAAGCAACCACAACTTAGGGAGTTAAAATAGATAGATGGATCACCAAAAGATGCGCCCAAGGGACAACTCCGCTCCTAGCAGAGCTGGCCTCTACTGCGAAAAAGGTCCTTGATTTTCCGCCTTCTCACGCCCAAGAAAGGCATGGTACTTTTCTCTCTCGACTTCCGCAAGGACGGAAGGCTCTACCGAAGATGCTAGTAAGAAAAGAAGATAGAAAGGAATAATCTCTTTTAGGCAAATCTGCTCGTGGGGAGGGGGCTGGGGGGAGAGCCGGGTTTCCTGCGAACGTTCTGTCAAACGAGAACATGTCAGCAGAAGATTAGTAGGAATGCAAGAGACAACAATCGACGAATCAGAAAGAAAGAGGGCGGCGGCAGGGAGGGTGAAAATCATGGGGTCATCTTAAAGGAAAAAAGCTTCGGGGAAACTTGTGAAGCGAAAGCCATTTCTAGCCGGACACCCGCGAATGCTGGTGGGACTGAAACTAAAACTCATGTATCTGGCGCGGTGATGACCAGACCCTGTCGCTTACGCGATGGGGGGGCAAAGGGGTGGTTGCCGCACTTGGATCAGGAAGGGTGAATCAAAAAAATCCAGGGAGAGGTAAAAAAAAAACCGTAGGGACTCGGCGGGGTACTTCCAGCGGAACCGAATTCCCACGCCCCGAGAAGTAAGGAAAGCGGGGGATAGAATCGGGTCGGCGCCTGTCTTGTCCTTCATGAGAAAGAAGCACGAGCGAGGACGGAAAAGGTCAAGCCCAGGAACGCGATTCTCGGCCCGGCGAGCGGAGGAGACCCTTCAGGGAATTAAGGGCAGGGGATTCGCCAAAAAGGTGTATGCTGTTTATCAGGGGGCAGGATTCGAGACAACGCATGTGAATATAAGACAAGGGTGCCGACATGCCTATTAAGAGCAGTCGGCAGGGAGATCGACGGAAACTTACAGAAAAAAGGGGTAAAGAAGGATGAATAATCGATGATCCTGAAAAATCACTGGGCAGAAAAAATACATGTCGATCGGGGAAACACACTTCCATCTGGAAGTCAGCAAAAACGGGTGGACGTGAGCCGACGAGAATACGGAACACAGAGAAAAAGCTCGAAAATTCAAGAACGGCTGCAAGCGATCGCTATCGACGGCAAGAAGGGAAGAAGAATTGGAGACAGGCGGTTAAGCTCAGGTATATAGCACTAAGCAGGGCGCAAACGGGGGGCCACCATAAAAGAAACGGGAGGTGTTTGAAAACCAGTTTCCGCGCAAAAACCCGACTCACAATAATTCAAGCGAAAGGAAAAGTTATTGCGCCAAAGAGAAAGGAATCCCCTATCTACAATCAGGAGTGTCGCGGAAAGAAAAAACTGTAGTCCTTGAAAAGGAAAAATCACAGGTGAATTTCCAAAAGAGTTCCAGAGGAAAGGTATTAAAACGCGGGGGTGAATCATTTCTCCGCGTAAGGAGGGGGGGCGGTCGTGGGGGCTAGGAAAGACTCCTCAGGTCACACGTCGACTAAGGCGAAAAAAGAACGGGGACCACCCAATAGATGGGGTCTATCGGCTCCGAAAAGGGGGGGGGCAGCAGGGAAAAAGCGGAGAAAAAAAAAATAAATCTCTGCTCTCGATTTCCACACGGACCGCGGGCATGGGATGAGGGCATGAAACAGGCGACTACTGCTTCTCCGCCTCTTGCGCGAAAAAACCAACTGATAGAGAAGGACAATGGGGGAAAGCTCTTCTTTTAACAGGTAGTCCGTGGGAGGGGGTTTTAGACAGCCGGGGAGGGGGCCTTAACTCGAGCCCGAATCGATAGAGGACAAAGGGAAAAAAGAAAAAATGAGTAACGAAAAGGTGAGTTCTTGTCTTATCCAGGCGCTCGCGGAAGCCTGCTCTGCCAAAGGAAAACAGAGAAGCATTTTTCGAGTTCCCAGAAAAGCCGTTGAGAGGAGAAGTCCGAAGAATGGAAAAGGGGTGTAAGGGAATCTCGCCGAAATCCGGGCGGTGAGCGTGCTTCTTTCCGGCAGCGCGGGCTGGGGAGAAAACTGTGGGAAATCGGCTGGGGGACCGCGCAGCCGCGATTGACAGCGGGGGCTGTCTCAATGGAAGGAGATCGGGGGGGGTGGGGTATTCCGCGGTACCAGGTCAATAACTCTCGCACTCTTTTAGAATAGACCCAAGGCGGTCCTCGGCCAAAGGGGGCACTTGATGTGGGGCTGCTGGGAGGGGAAAAACGAGGGAGAACTAAAAAGTGGGGGGGAAAAAAAATGATTCGCACCGCGTCCGACAGAGGATGGGGAAACAGATTCTGGGGGAACCATTGCGCTCGTCCCTTCGTATCGCCGCCAGGGGCTCGGAGTTGCGACGGAAAGAAACGAGATCGGAGAAGGGGAAGGGGGAGACTATTCCGGAGAAGAGTGCGCCTCGTCCAAAGGGAAACGGCACGAAGAGCTCTACAAAACAACAACAGAGATGGCGTGCCTAAAGAAGTTGGCCGCCGCAAAGAAAGAGTCGAGAGGAAAAAGGGGGGGAGAAAACAGTTCGACGCCAAACAAGTTTTCACCCGGGTAAAAAAAAAAAAAAAAAAGAGGAAAAAAAAAGATAGAGGGAGAAATTAACGAGACACGGGCGGGGAGGAAAATCGCGCAATGGCCCCCAGACTGCATAAAGTCCTCCGACCAGCTGAGCGGTGCTAAAAAAGTCAAATAACGGTACAAAAGTCGCACACAAGGCCTGCTTTTTGAAATTTCCGATCGACTCTGTTCGGAAGACAAGCACGCACCCCGTCGAAAAAGCGGCGAAAGGGGGGTCTACTGAAAGAAAAGAGGGACTTTGAAGTGAACGCCTTCCTAGAACCCCAGAACCAAAGGGGGAAAGGCAGAAAAAAGGGCCGGGAGGGGGTCTTCTGGAAAGGGCGAATACTTTCCCCATTCTCCTCTCCGGGGCCCTTCTAGAAGGGGGGAGAAAGGAAGGATCAAAGGGGGAAAACGCAAGCGCGATTCTTGAGATCGTCACTAAACCTCTCTGAGGAAAGGTCGGGGCCTCTTAACCTTCAACCCGAGAAATCAATTCGGGGTAAATCGAACTCTCCGGGGAAAGCACGGACCTTTGCGAGAAGGCTGGCTCGAAACTCAGATCAACGGGGGGGATCTTCTCGCGTAAGAGAGAATTCCCAACCATCCCGCACTTTTCTATCTAGCGGGCTAGAGCGCAGGCACAGTCGCAAAAAAAGGCAAACCGCCAATTAAGCACCTTGTTCAACCGCAGAGAGAGGTGAGAAAAGGGATCAGCGGTGCGGGGGGGGCGGCGGAATAAGACGAGAAGGAAAATAAGGGCAAGGAAACAGCCTCGGCGGAACGGGGAACGTCTCGCAAAAGAGATCAGAGAGGTGCCGAGTCGGGCTTGGGGGTAGTTATGCCGCCTCTAAGAATACCTGCTTGGGGGGGCTGCCAAAACTGAATGAGGGAGTCCTTTACATGTGGAGGGGATCGAGCTGGTTCTCGAAAAGGAGGGCTTCATCACCTATATCGTACGCAAGAGGAAAAACCAAGGTTCACGATTACATGAAAGCGAGATGCCTGCGGGACTAAAAACCAAAGATGAGACACGATTGCGCGCCGAGCGTGGCTTCTGCGCGGGAGGGGCGTGTTCCAAAATCACAACCGCGGGCGTGCCGTGCCGGATTGGGAAGGCAGGGGAGGGATGGGAAAATAGACACTCTACAGTTAGCTCTCCTAAACCGCGTATTTGGAAAAAAAAGAGGAACTGGGGTGGGGGTAAAGTCCAAGACACGGGTCGTGATCTGTGCCTATAGAAGCAGAAAATCTGGAAAAGCCAAGGCCAGGGCGGAGGGGGGAAACGTTCGCGGCCATCGTCATGAGTCCGCTTTCCGTGGAGTAGCACAGAATATTTGGTGAAGTCCCGGCTAGAAGGGCCCAAAAAAAGCGGGGTAGGGCGAAATGGACGTGCTCCTTCGTGGGAAAGGAGGTCGCATGGGAGAAAGGTTTAGGGGGTGCCAGGGGATGCGATCATTCGGATCGCCGCCCGGGGGATGGGAGCGCGTAAGGTCGCGGAAAACTGCTCGAAAGGTAAGGGGGGGGAGATAACCGGGGCTCGATCGGCAAAAAAAAACCGCAATCCGTTCGAGACGAAAAAGGGAGAACATATTCGAAGCGCTCAAAGAAGGGCATCCGCGAAGGAACCGGCCTCGTAATGGAGTTTTCTCTTCTGTATCGATGGGGCCGAAATCGAGTGCCTGTTTCCTCGACGGGGACAGACCAGCCAGGCAAAGAAAAAACGAGTCAGCGTCATAAGCAGGGCGATATCTGCTTTTTCAAAAGGTCGGAGTTGCCGTACAGGGGGGGCGCGGTGTCGGGCGACCTAAGAGGTGAAAAAAAAACGAGGAAAAAAAAAGAAAATACGAAAACCAAACCTCCATTTCAGAGGGCTAAGCGATTCATGTCCAATCAACAAGGAGGAAGAAGATGAACTCCCGGCATGGTGGAGGAATAGGGGCAGAATCGCCGAGGAAAAGAATGCGGGGTGGAGGAGCAAAAACGTCAACACGTAGGTAAAGGACTTCAAGTAGGACCCAATTACTCTTGGACAGACCTAGCGGATAACCTACTGGGAGGATTGCGGCACGAGGGTCGGGTTAAAGAGTCCTCCCTGCTGAACGTGTTTCGAGTGAAGGGGTTGATGGTACGGAAGGAGGAGAACCGCAAGTAAGCGCAGATGGGGCAAGAAGCTTCTGGAAGCGGAAAAAGGGAGAGCAGCTCTCGCAGGAGGGTCGAGACTTAGCGGCGGAAATTCGATCGCGAAAATGAAGGGGCCTTTACGACTGGGTCGGGGGTCGGCCGCCGGGGAAAAAGCAAGAATTAGGAGCGGATAGGGGAGTCAAATCAAAGGAGCAGGTCTAGGTAAA